>ENA-OQCF01000430-OQCF01000430.1-human-gut-metagenome-genome-assembly--contig:-NODE-430-length-16602-cov-2.947557_pt1 | contig 16602 bp, 29 predicted proteins | sample MGYA00242756_ERZ504573 | MGnify/ENA primary metagenome ERZ504573 (study PRJEB26092, sample SAMD00036240) | human gut metagenome | host: Homo sapiens | study: EMG produced TPA metagenomics assembly of... | reverse complement strand
CTCAGTATTTTCACCTCTCATTTCTTGAACGAAAGTCAGGCCGGTGCGGTTCTGCGGGGGGTTGGGGCGCTCAAGAATGCGTTTGGATATCCACGCTATGCTTGCAAAACCAGTCACCGGCTGGCAAAGAAAAAAACGACCTCGAATCAGAGGCCGCCATTCTCATCCGCTTCCTTGATCTTGGCAAGACCGTCAAGGGTGGTGCAGATAAGATTGCGTTTTTCAGCGGCCCCGATCTCAGCGGACATACTGTGGCTGATTTCGCTGCCGCACACCACCAGCATACGGCATCGCCCCAGCTTCTGGCGGGCGATGCTGTGGAAATCCCTCTTTTCGTCGGCGTTATCCGGCTGGAGGTACTGCGTTTCACTCAGCTTCGGGCAGATGGGCACGTATCCGAGCTCATAAACCTTGCGGCAGTAGCGTTTTAATAGGCGGGGCGCGGCTTCTTCCGAAGCGCAAATGTAGGCGAATGCTTTTTCCATGATGATTTTCCTCTCCTTTATATATATCTGATAAAATGGTAGCGGCAGGCTGGTTGTCCATGTGGACGTCCAGCCTGCCGTTTGGTTTTCTGTTGGTCATCCACGTGGACAACCACAGGGTTATTCGGTAGTTTCTTCCGCTTCGGTATGGGCTTCCAAGGCAAAACGCACCCGGTCGGAGCCTAATTTGTAGTAGGCGTCGGTAACTTCCACGCCCACGGCTTCATATCCCTCCAGCTTGGCGGCGAGGACGGTGGTCCCTGCCCCGCAGAAGGGATCGAGGATGCGCCCGCCCGGTACGCAGATTTTCACCAAGTCCCGCATAAGCTGCAGGGGCTTCTCTGTCACATGGGTGCGGTTCTGCGGATTGGCGTAGCGGAATACCCCCGGCAAACATCCCACAGGGCGGTTCACCGGCATGGGGCCGTTGGAGCCCCACACCACATATTCGCTCTGCTGGCGGAATCGGCCTTTCTGCGGGCGGCTGGTCATCTTATCCCACACCACGCATCCTCTCCAGATCCATCCGGCCCATTGCAAAGCGTCGGTGATGGAAGGGTACTGCCGCCAGTCGATGAACAGGCAGACAGGCGCTCCCGGCCTGCAGGCTTTCCGGGCGTCGGACAGCCACTCTGCCATCCATCTTGTCCAGCTTCGCTGTCCCGGTTATCCCCGTCAAAATCCGGCAGGGCGTTCTTGGGTTCATGCTGCTGTACTTCTGGTTGGTGGTGCGGTTTTTCTCCGAGGCTTCCACCGCCCGAAGCGTAGGCGGATCGGTGATGAGGGCGTCGAACACCTGCGGTTTGAATGCCCGGATGATCTGCAGGGTATCACCATGCAGGATGGTCCAGCCATCCCCGCCGCTATGCTCCAAAGGCAAAATGGATTCGTCTACGACTTGTGCGAGCTCTTTCGTTTTGTTCAGAGGCATCATCCTTTCCTTGTTTGGTTATCGCTCCCTGTCGGAGCGTTTTTTCTGTTGTTCCGGCATAGCAAAGCCTTTCGGCTTCTGCGGCTCACGAAGCCCCATGAGCGGACCGGTATATTCGTTGGCATAGATTTTCAAAGGTTCTCTGCTGTGGTTTTCCAGTTTTTCTCCCGGCGGCAATTCATAGAAACCGGAGATCTCCACATTTCCTACCACGGTTCCGTAGATGACGGCGTCGTTCTTAATGTCAGGAGAACTATGGCCGGAGCCGGGCAGGATTCTTGCATCCCCTTGGATGGTAACCATATTGGTGACGGTTCCTGCGGCAACGATGGCGTTGTCTAAAACCCATACATTCCGATCCAGCCGGGCGTCCCCGGAAATGATAGACGAGCCAAGCGCCCGGCAGGCCCCATGCAGGGTGCTCTGTTCAATGACACGGGAGTTTTCCCCGGCGAGCGCGTTATCGTAGATCCAGCAGCTTCCTTCCTGACTGAGATTCCGTTCGCTTTCTACAAAGCCGCCAAGGTCGCCTTGATGAACATCTTCCCGAACGTCCTGTAACGCCCGGATGCGGTGCAGCCATGGGTATTGCGGGTGAGCGATATCGGTAATCTCATACTTCTGATCTGATTGGCTTTTCCTGTCTGCGTTTTGTGACCTCTGATCCTGATAGTGCTGTAAAAGTTTCTGCATCATTTCGCCGACATTGTACTTTTTCGCAAAAAAGCGGTTTATTTCCTCGATTTCCCTCGAATGTAACGGAGGCGCTTCAATCCCAAGCCCAAGACCTATTTCGCCGTTGTCATTCTGAAGAAGGGCGATCTTGATTCCAACGACTTTTTCCTGTAAAGAGGGATTGTCAAACCCCTCGAAGAATTCTTCCTTGTTCAAAATCAGCGGTTCGCTGTGTTTCAATCTGTCACACCCCCTTTCTATCGTTCTTCTCCACGGCCCTTTTTCGCTTTCTTCGGGCTTTTCTCCGGCAGATCGATTTCCACGTATTGGCTGATGACACCGGATGATAGGTTGTAAAATGTATGGAACTGCTCCATCATCTGTTTCGCCCGTTCCGGCTGCCCATTTTCTATCAGCAGGCGTTCAGCCTTTTGAGGACGGAGAGGATATCCCCATCCATTTTTCCAGCTTCATCTTGGGGCGTTTAGGGACAGGCTGCTCTATTTCCACGGAGAAATGATCGGTTTCCCAAAAGTGGACGCTGATTACGCCGCCTTTAACCTTGATTTCCTGCTGTTCAAAATCTTCTCCCCAGCCGCTCGAAAACTGATCCCGCAGGTGATTCTGCAAGGCTTTCATTTCTGCTTCTGTGAGAGGTTCCTTCAGACAAACCGTGGCGCAGGCCATGAGCTCGCCGCCCCGGATTTCCAGCGAGGGGATGGCGCTCAGTACCTTTTCCTTAACGCCGGGGTTCCATTCTTTTCTAAAGCAGAGCATGAGATTCCCCGCATTATGGCTGTTGCAGCTTCCACAGCGCGAAGGATCGGGCCTTCGTATTCGGCTAAATCAGCACCATTCAGCGGCACGGGAACGTCGGCTGTCCCGTTGTTCCAGCTATCGTCATCCATAAAGTCCCCGGCAAGAGGGAAATAAAGTTTACATATAATGTTGTTTACGTCGATGTTCCAATCTCCTTTCTAACGGGAGCAGGCCGCCCTCTGGCGGGCGGTCTGCTTCTCATATCGTTCTTTTGCCAGATCGGCGTAATCGCAGCCCTCTTTTTCCGGCAGGTTCTTCACCATGCGGTATTTGCCTGATAGGCTTTTTCCAAGTGCTCAGCCGCCCACCGCCCGGCAAAGTCGTTGTTTGTGCAGATTTCGATTTCCTCAATTTCCGGGTGCCGCTTGAGAAAGGCGTCCAATGCAAGCGGCTTTTTGAAGGAAAAAGAACGTGGCTGTTCTCCTTCTTTTGGGGCGCTGATCCCGCCAAGGGACAACCGCCATTTATCCGCAGTTCCTTCCAACGTCAAGTGGGCGAGGGTTTCGATGGCTGCTTCGTACACAGCCAGCCGGTTGGTTTTTCTTGGGCGGGAGGCAAAAGCAGTATTGTTTTTCGCTGCCGGACACCTCCGCCTTGAAAGGCTTTCCTTTGGTATAGGTGCCCCGCAGGAAGGCGTAACGGGCAGTACCGGCTTCATCCTTTCCCACGAACACGGCGTTGTGGTAGTCCGCGCTTTCATAGAGAATCCCCGCCCGGATGCAGGCTTCGATCACCTTGCGGCTGATCCCGCGCTTTAGGAGGTAAGCGAACACCCTGCGGTTGTTTGCAGCTGCCGGGGGCAGGGCGAATTCCTTTTCCTGCTCCGGCTGGGAAGGGGGCGGGATGTAGCAGGGGTTTTCTTCACAGAGGGCCAGCACCGCGTCCACAAACTTCACACCTTCTACCTTGACGAGATAATCGAGGGCGGATCTGCCGCCTGCGTCCCGGCTTTTCCAATGCCAGAAGCTGGTTTCTTCATTGATCTTGAAGCTGTCGTGTTCCCGGAGTTCAAACTCCCCCCGCTGTCGGTTTTGACCAGTTCTCCGGGCCGGTACCGCCGCAAAAACTCAATGGCGGTCATCCGTCTGGCGGCGATGATTTGTTCTTCCGTTACTCCGGGCATAGGGCTGCTCCTTTCTGGTTAAATGACAGCGCCCGCAGGATTTTCGCCTGATCGGTGCGTTCCCACGGAAATTCAGGCTTGCCGAAATGCCCATAGGCGGCTGTCTGTGTATATCTTGGCGTTAAAAGGTCAAGCTGGGCGATGATCTCCGCAGGTGTTAAGCCGAACACGAAGCGCGCCGCCTCTGCCAGACAATCGTCGGCACAAACCATACCGGTGCCGAAGGTATCCACCTCCACCATGACCGGCTCGGCTTTCCCGATGGCATAGGCCAGCGTGACTTGGCACTTTTCGCACAAGCCCGCCGCCACAAGGTTTTTGGCGATGTACCGGGCCATGTACGCCCCGGAACGGTCCACTTTGGTGGGATCTTTGCCGGAAAAAGCGCCGCCGCCGTGCGGGGCGAACACGCCGTAGCTGTCCACCATGAGCTTTCGCCCGGTGAGGCCGGTATCGGCTTCCGGGCCGCCCAGCACAAACCGCCCGGAAGGGTTCAGAAGGATTTTCGTATCCTCGTCCGGGGGTAAAGCCTGCAGCGCCGGGGCCAGCACCTTATCGGTGAGTTCCCAGCAGAGTTCGTCTACGGGCTTATTCGGGCTGTGCTGGGCCGAAAGGACGATGCGTCCAGCCGCAGGGGGGTTCCATTCTCGCCGTATTCCACGGTGACCTGTGCTTTCCCGTCCGGGCGCAGGCCCCGCACCACCCCGGTTTTCCGGGCGGCAGCGAGGGCGCTGGTGAGGCGGTGGGCCAGCATAACCGGCAGAGGCATCCTTTGCGGGGTTTCCGAACAGGCGTACCCCACCATCACCCTTGATCCCCGGCCCCCAGCTGCAGGGCGGGCTGATCTTCCGAGGGATTTCTACGGCGCTCTAACGAACAGTCCACCCCTGCGGCGATATCCGGCTTTGCCGGTGGAGCAGGCATTGGACGGAAAAACGGGCGGGATCATATCCCGCCTTTCTAAAAACCGAATGCACAATGGAAGGGATATCCGGCTCAAACAGGCTGGTGATCTCCCCGGCGACGATAACCTGCCCCTTGGTGGCCAGCACCTCGCAGGCCACACGGGAAAGTGCGTCATGGGCGAGGCATTCGTCCAGCACGCTGTCCGCGATGATGTCGCACAGCTTATCCGGATGCCCTTCCGTCACAGATTCGGCGGTATAAAATTGATTCATTTTCTCATTTCACCTCCAAGGAAAAAGGCTTGAGGCTTTTCCCGATTTCCTCGTAATTGTTAAAGCGCACCTCGCAGCCCAACAGGTACGATACGGCTTCTTCCCATTCCTTTAAGGGGTACTTTTCTTTGTTTTCCATGCGGTACAAATCGCCAAGGGACGCCCACTTGAGTTCCGGTAGCAGGCGCAGGTTGGAGATAAAGGTGCGGTGCTGCTCGGCTAAAAGGTCTAACAATCCGGTTTTCTTCAATCAATCCCTCCGATGCAATAAAAAATATGGACGGGTGCCCTGTGGCCCCCGCCCGGTTAAACGCTTCCGCTATTTCTTCCTTCGGTTGCGGATGTGCAGGAAAACAAGGCCGCCTAAAATGACAGCGCATAAGACAATCAAAATAATGGCTTTTGGTTCCATAGGTCGATTCTCACCTCACTTCTGTGGCGACGACTACCGTGCGGGCGCTTTCCCACTCATAGGAACAGGTGACGAGCGTCAGCAGGCGGCGGTCCGCGCCGGGTATGGTTTCGGTTTTGCAGAGCGACTGTGCGAAGAGCTCCTTCTGAAAAGACAGGAAATCCGCATCGTCCGCAAATTCGGTGCGGTTAAAGGAGAGCTTTGTGATATCGGTTTTCAGCACAGCCGCAATGCGGTATTCCCACAGCCCGTCGCTGGTCTGCAGGAGGATTTTGGAATGCTCGGTTCGGAAAGCTTCGTCCGCCATCTTTTGTAGAACAGCGAACATGGTCCCGTCGCTCATGTTGTGCCCGTAGACTACAAGGTTCCGGCTTTCCGGGGAACAGTCCCACTGAAAGAAAATGCTTCCGGCAGTACGATGCTCGCCCTTGTAGGTGCGCCGCAAATAGTATTCAGGTTCATCGGCGCTGCTCTGCAGAACAGGGTAATCCACACAGGTGCCGGGGATGGAAATCCAGCCTTGATATCCGGGTATTCGGCCTGCAGGGCGGAGAGGTTTACAAGGGAGGCTGCCTGTTCTTTCCCAGCCGGTAACTCCCCGGAGGGTTCTCCGGGGAGGGGCTGTGCGTATTCTTCCTTAAGGGCCTGTGCTTCTCTATTGGTCAGCCCCGGCTGGAGCACCAGAAACCAGAGAAGCCCCAAAAGGCTCAGGGACAAAAGACCGATGCAAAACCCTTTTAAAAAGGTTTTCATTCTTCTGTGCCCTGATCCTCATCGCTGCCACCGGCAGCTTTCCGCTTCTTTCCGGTATGGCGCAGGAAGAGCAAAGCGCCGCCGGACAGGGCCGCAAACAGGACAAGCGCGCCGAGCAGGGCGGGCATCCACGGGCTATCGCCGGTCTGCGGAACGGTAGGCACTTCCGGTACCAGCTTGTTGTGCATCTTGACGGTTGTGGTTTCTCCCGCCTTGATTTCTACGGTCTGGTCATCGGGCAGGATGTATTTCTCGGAATCCTCGCCAGCTACTTCGGATACGGTGTATTCGCCCACACGAAGCTCGACGTTGATTTCGCCGTTCTCATCGGTCTGGAATTCCTGCTCATAGGGGTTGCCCATAAAGTCGGTACCGGTGATTTTGAAGGTGCGGCCCTCGATGTTGTCATCGTCGCTGTCTTTACCACCTTCAGGGAGCCGGTCTGCGCTTTGTTGAGGAAGCCCACGCCAGCTTCGGTTTCGATCCGCACAACGGCCCCGTTTTCCGTGATGGAGAAGGGGTAATAATTCTCGTCACGCTGGAAAAATTCCGGGCTTTCCTTCTCATGCAGGAAATAGTTTCCGTACACGAGGTCCTTCATCTGGTAGAGGCCCAGTTCGGTTTCGGTCATTTCGCCCACCAGATGGTCGATATCCGCATCGAATTCGCCGTTGTTGTCCACATCGGCGTAAATCTCAAAGACAGCCCCGGACAGCTTGTTTTCCGGGAAGTCGGCGTCCACCTTGGTGGTTTCGGCAATGCCCTTGATGATCTGGTTTTCGATACGGATTTCAATGGTCTGCCCGTCCTCGGTGATCTCCACCGGGAAGGTTTCTTCCGTCAATACGAAGGCCGCCGGAGGCGCGATTTCCCGCACCAGCCAATTTCCAACCGGTACCTTGTCAAATTCAAAGTACCCGATCTCATTGCTTTCGGTAACCATGAGTGCGGTTTCCTCGGTGAATTTGGTTTCGTCGAAACGGAACAGGCCGATTTTAGCGCCTGCCAGTTCAAAGCCATCCTGATCCACCTTCCAGCCGGATATTTTGCCGCGCTTTAAGGTGTTTTCAATGGCTTCTCCATCGTTGACCTTGATTTCCACTTTCGCCACATCCTGACCGGCGTACTCAAACACCACCGGGTATTTCTCGCCGCTTAAAATGTAGTGCTCGTCGCGCCGATTTCCTTTACATACAGGGAAGCCCCGCATGGTACGTCCGTTTTAAAGATGGCATTGCCGTTTTCATCGACGCCAATCGTTTCGATCAGCCCGTCTGCCGGGATGGAGGTTCCATCGGCGGCAGTCAGTTCCTCTGCGGCGAACAGGCCGAAGGTGATGTTTTTCCATTCCTCGTTCATGCCGATGGAGAAGGTTTCGTCCTGCTCCAGCAGCTTCTGGAGAGAAATTTCTACCTTCTGGCGCTCGTTGACAAAACCAACGCTTGCGGAGGTAATCTCCACTTCCTGCCCGGCATAGGACAGGGTAACCTCTTTGGTTCTGGATCAATTACCATGCCATCCGGCGCGGTTCGCTCCAAAATCTGATAGCGGCCCAGATACAAGGGTTCCGAGGTGGCGGTCCCGTCGCTCCCTGTGGTGAGGGTAGCGGCCAGTTCACCGGCTTTCAGGTGGACGGTGCCATCCGGGGTGACGATATCTTCCAGCGCGGTGATATCGTAAACAGCGCCCGGCTGGCCCTGCACCTCGTATTGAGGCTGGTACAGCCCGCCTGCTTCTGCCACGTGCTGAATACTTCGCCCTCTTTGGAAACGGTGATGGTGCCTTTCTGCGCGATATTGTATTTCTCAACCGTGACAACGTCCTGCGTTCCGTCCACCACAAAGGGAACCGGCTCCCCGTCAAACACATATCCCCACGGGCTCTGCTGTTCCACCAGTTCGTAATTTCCAAAGCCCAGGGGTTCCGGCAGCATGAGGGTGCCTGTGGCGTCTGTCACGAAGGTGTCGATGTCGATGGGGCTGGGGTAATTGATATGCTGCACCACCCATTCGCCGGTATCGGTATTGCGGATTTTGACAGCAGTTCCCGCAAGAGGAATAATTTTTCCACTTTCCAGATCCTTTTTCTCAAACCGGATGAGGGAGGTAAAGGTAGGGTTATTGAGGATATAATAGTAGGTCTTGCCATGCTCGGAAATGAACACGGAGAAGTCGGGGACAAATTTCTGCCCCTCGGCCCCTGCGGTTTGATGCACCACGTACAGACCGTATGGGAGGTCCTTCGAACGGGCAAAACCATAGGAATCGGTGATTAAAAGGTCACGCTCGGTTTCTTTGGCGTTCTCATAGCTTCCGGCGCTGGCAAGGTAAACCTGAAACTCCGCGCCTTCCTCCGGCTGCTCGATCTGCACTTCATCGCCGGAGGCTGTGGTGGACAAGGGAAGAACAGAAGCTTTGGAGGCAAGGCTGGCAACCGCAGGGACAAGCTGCGGCACAGTCGATGCGCTTGGGGCAGGCTCCGGCTCGCTTTCCGGCGCGGGGCTGCTTTCAGAGGACGGTTCCCCAGCAGGCTCTGCCGGGGCTTCGGATTCCGCAATTTCTTCCGGCTGGCTGGAGGAAGCAGCTTCATCCTCCGGCACAGGGGGGGATTCCGGGATTTCCGAAGAACCGGAGTCGGGCGCTTCCTCGATAGAATTGCTTTCTGCCGGTTCTTCTTCAGCAGGGACGCTCTCTGCGGGATTGCTTTCCTCAGCAGGCGCTTCCGACTGCGGGGCCGGTTCTTCCTGATCGGGGATGGCAGGCTGATCCGTATGCTTGGTGATGGCGATGCTGCGAGAATGACGTCCTCTGTGGCAGTCATAGGGATGCTGTTGTTCTCCAAGGTGAAATTGCCCGGTTCCGCGCCTACCGTAGATGGTTTCGTCCAGCAGGTACCCTTCGCTGGGGGAATTTCACGGATGCTGTAATCCGGGCCGCAGGGGTATTCCTTGGTGGTGAATTTGCCCCCGTTCGCCGTGGTGTAGGTATCCAGCAGGGTTTCGCCTTTAAACATCCCGTACACAGCGCCATCCAAGGTGGAATCGCCCTGCGCTTCGTCGGTAGCGGAGTCCACTTTCTCCATCTCCACGGTGAATTTCTTCAGGATATTGGAAAAGCTGACGCTGGAGGTCTGGCCGGGGTAGACGGTCACCTGCTGAGACTGGGGCTGGACGTATTTGTCTGGGGCATTTTCGGTTACGGTGTAATTTCCAGCTTGGAGGTTATCCACCTTGATGGTCCCATCCGGTCCAGTCACCACGTCCTTCTCAATCCCGTTGCCGGAGATGTGGAAAGAAATGCCGGAAACCTCTCCGTCCTCAGAGGTTTTCACAAGCTGCAGGGCACCCGCCTTGATTTCAAGGGAAAAATAGCATTTCACCGGCTCGGCGGAGCCTTCCACATCGAAGGTGACCACGTTCTGGTATTCGTCCCGCAGCCAGTATTTCGTGCCGCCTGTAACCACGCCGGGAACAGAGGAAGGCAGCCGCTTTTCGGCGGTAATGGTTCCGAATTCGGTTTCGGAGGTGGAGACGTGCAGTTCATTGCCGCTGACGGAAAAATCCACGCCCGGATAGCTGACAGCGAAATTTCCCAGTACATTGTTCTCATCCACCAGTGTGGTTTCGTTTTTCCCATTGCTCTCGTTGTATTTGAGATCATGTATATGCCCCAACCGCGCTTGGATCGTCGGTGGCAAAGGACGGGATGGTGTGGTAATTCACGACGTTCTCCCGAAGCTGATAGAAGATGGGCTTCGCGGCGGGGCTGTTGACGGTAAATTCATTGACGATCTGCGTTTCGTACCCGGTCCCCAATTGCTCGTGGGCAATCAGCCAGATGAGGATTTGGGTGGCGATGTACTCGTCGATGGCGCTGCCGCCGTACTTGGTGCCGGTTTCCACGTTGTACCCCAAGGTCAGGGCGGTGTTGATCATGGATTTCTGCTCGGCGGTAAAAGCGGCGTAATCGTCCGACTGGTCATAACCGATACCCGTGTGTACGCCTACGCCCAACTGGATACAGTAGGCGGTGCGGAAGGCTTTCAGGTCGTTGATCCGCAGCTCGGTGAACTTATTGGAACTGTAGCCGCCAAACGGGGCGGGAAGATTGGAACTGAGGGAATACCCTCTGGTGTTATGGTCGATCATGGAGATGTACCCGTCGTAATCGTAGGAGGCGGCAAAGGCGCTGCTTGGCATAACGCCAATACAGAGCAGTACCGCCATCATCAGGGACAGCAGCCGTTTTAGATGTTTTTTCATGCGATTCTCCTTATTCGTAAAATGCAAAAAGGCCCCCGCAGGTGGAGAATTTTCTCTCCATCCCACGGGGGCCGGTGTTCAGATTATCGTTCTTCGCCGCTTTTCCGGCGGTGGTGTTTTTTCTGCGGAACAACTTTCTTCGGCAGTTCCTTCTGAGTGAACCGGACTGCTTCCAAAACAGGGGCGGTTTCGATCCCGTTCTGCCTGCAGCCGTTCAGGATTCCTTCCAGATAGGCTTTGGAGGGCATGGCGGGGGTATCCTTGTACGGGCTGTTCATGGTGTAGGCCATGATTTCATGCCTGATCCCATCTTGATCCGTTACCACTACCGGCTCCTTTCCATATAGATAAGGAAAGCCCTCGTAATGGTCCAGATGCCGTTCATCCCGTTCGGAGATCCGCCAGAGGACACCGTCCACACAGCTTCCTTCTTCCGGCAGGATAGTGGCGACGCCATTCCCGCCGCCGTTCATGCAAAAGGCGAGGCGGTACCCTTCCAGCCGGACGGTATCCACCACTTCCGCATCGGGGCAGCGGAACGCCATCTGGTTTAGGTTCATATTAGAACCATAGGCAAAGTAAAGTTTTTCTTCGGTATTCATCACCTCCAGTGTTATCGTTCTTGGTTTCGGCGGTTCTGCAGGCTGGGGTATTGGGCTTTGTCATACCGCCATGCCCGGTCGCCGGGGAGGTTCGAGAGCAGATGCTCCCGCACATTTTTGTATTCCGGCCCGATGAGGCCCAGCCGTAAAAGGAAGGTGCGGAAGGTAAAGGCGGGGTTTTCGCTGATCTCGGTTTTTCGCATCACCGTCCGGCTCTGGTTGATGGCCTGCGCGGAGATAGCCAGCGCCAGCGTGATATTTGCCCTGACTTTTCCTGCATGGAGAGTGCTTTCAAAACAGCGCCATTCCAAGGTGCCGCGATAGAACACCGAATGCAGGTTCAGGGCGTAATATCTCGTCCAGTTGTAATGTTCGTAGCTTTCATCCCGCCCGCCGTACCATTCCCGCTTGAGGCGTTCCATGGTGGTATTGGTGGGAAGCTTGCGGATTTTTTCCAGCATGGGTTCCCGCACCTTCTGGCACCAGCGTTCCACCCGGTGTTCATTGACATTGAGGGCTTTGAACAGGATGTCCTCTTTGGAATACATGATGGAGAGGGCGTTTTTCAGGCTCTGCGGGGTATGCTTGGAGGCGTCCACATGGACGTGCATCCCACAGCTTCCGTTCACGACAGCCCCTGCATGGCGCAGGGCGCGGACAACCTCCTGCAGCTTTCCCATTTCGCTGTATTCCAGCTTGGGAGAGTTCATCTCCACCTTATAGGTGCCATCGCTTATGGGAAGCTGCTGCCGCCCGATCCGATGAGAAGCATGGATGCTGGAGTCGTAGACAAACCGCCATTTCTTGCCCTCGTTGTCTATAACCTCCCACGGATCGTAGGTGCGGGATTCGTGCGTTTGACGGGCCATGGTGCCGAACAAGGCTGCCACTGCTTCCGCCGCCTGCTGGCGGGTTATCCCCGTCATCTCAATTTCGCAGCCGAAGTATTGGTCTTTTAAATCAATCGATGGCGCTCACCTCCCGGTGGGTAGCGGCAAGCCGTTTCCCGATGGCTTCCACCACTGTAACGGTCACGCCGTTTCCGGCCTGCTTGTATAGCTGGGCGTCGGATTGGAGGGGCAAAACAATATCAATCCGTTCATCTGCCCAGCCCTGCAGCCGCAGGCATTCCCTTGGCGTCAAACGGCGGATGCGCTTAAGGGGTTCCAAGGTGCCTTGGTCGCTGCTGGCGGTGAGGGTATGTGCGATTTTTCGTCCAACCCTGCCGCGCCGGGTATTTTTCTGAGCAAACGCCAGATTGATGCTGTCGCCGGGATAGGCCATTTTGTACCCCTTTTTTGTGTTTTCCTTGATGGGCAGGCCCACCTCGTACAAACCGGTTTTCCCGCCGAAGCCGCCCGTCTGCGCCGCGAGGGTGCAGCTTACCCCTTCCGGGGAGTAGACTCGCTCTCCCTGCGCGCCGGGGCGGATTTGCATAAGAGACGTTCCTGCTGTTTCGGTGAAAGGAAGTATTTTTCCTCTGCATCTTTCATCAAGATATCCGACAAGGTACACCCTTTTTCGGGATTGGGGGACTCCGAAATCTTTGCTGTTAAGCACTTGCCATTCCAGACCATACCCCAATCCGTCCAGCGCATGGAGGATAGCTGCAAACGTCCTGCCTCCGTCATGGTTAAGCAGGCCGGGAACATTTTCAAGCAGCAGATACGCAGGTCTTTTTGCCGCAGTCAGCCGGGCAATTTCAAAGAACAGGGTACCTCTTGGATCGTCGAATCCTCCACGGTGTCCAGCAATCGAAAAAGACTGGCAGGGAAATCCGCCGCACAGCAGGTCGAAGTCGGGGATGCCGTTTGGAGCGGCTTTTCGGATATCTTCACAAAACCACTCTCCTTTTGTATCGAACAGGGCTTCATAGCTTTGGTTTGCCTTTTTGTCGATCTCGCAATGGCCTATGCAGGTAAACCCTCCGGCGCGGGCGAGCCCTTCCCGGAACCCGCCGATGCCGGAGAACAGGTCAATATATCGTATGGTTTTCTATATCACGCTCCTTTTGAGGGATTTGATGAATCGTTAAAGCACAATCAATGGACATCGCCCCTTTTTCGTGAACTGAAATCTATATGAAAACACCCCCGCAGGCGCTGAGGCGGTACCTCAGTCCTGTGGGGGTGTTGTTGGTAAGGTTATTCTTCGGTTTCTTCATCTTCAGGGGATTCGTCGGCAGGCTCGGCTTCTTCTTCCTCGTCATCGTCCTGCTCCCAGCCTTCCGGTCCCTCATTTTCGGCAGGGGCCTCTAAATCGTCGCTGTCATCGTCCCAGCCTCCGGTTCCTCGTAATCGGGCACTTCCTCGTCGGTTTCGGGGCCTTCTGCGGCTTCCCAGCCGCTTTCTGCCTGTTCCTCCTGTTCGGCTGCTCTGGCTGCTTCGAATTCTTCCTCGGCTTCTTCCAGCGCCTGCTCGATCAGCCCGATGACGAATTCCTTTTGGGTAAGGCGGCGGTGGTAGTTTTTCTCGTAGTTTTCAAGGTATTCCTTTACCCTCTGGAACAATTCCTCGCTCACCTGAAATGCTAATGTTCTTCCTTTTTCCATGACTTTGACAGCCCCTTTCTCATAGTGCTCCATAATGACCATTTCGATGAATTTGCTGATTGTGCTTTCTGTTTCCCTGATTTCCTCGCTGATGCGATTGTGCAGGTCTAATGGGATTTTGCAGGTGATGCCCTTGGTTTCCATGCCCTATCGCTCCTTTTTCGTTTCTTTCCCTTTCGGGCAACACAAGCATACTGCAACTCGCCCGATAAAGCTATTACCAAGAGCAACAACCTTTCAGCCAAAGCAGGGCTGACAAACGTCACAACCAACAAGGGCTATGTTTGGGGCTTTCAGCGGCTTGGCTCATCCATTTTCTTTTGCTTTTTGGGGGTAACCGGCTGCATATCCTCAAAGAAATATCCGGCCATCTGCTTCATCCAGTTAAAATCCTGTTCTTCCGGTATTGCAACCGTCAGGACAACGGCGTCTGAGATGCGGCTTTTTCCGTTTTCCCGATAGTATTCCTCAAAGCTGCCCCACCAGCCATCCGCGCCGGTCCTGATTATATCGTCGCGCCCGTCAATGCTGAGGTAATAGCGGGCGGTATCCACGCCGATGGATTTGCCATCTATTTTTTGGAAGGCGTAGATCTTCTCATCGGCATAGACGTCTATGGTCTGCCTTGGGGCAAGGTAAAGCGTCATCGTCCGGTCTGTGTATTCGGGGTATTTCTCATTCGGCTTCTCCAGCAGGACAAGCCGGGCCGCGTCGAAGGATTTGGGCGGTTTGTAATCCACGGTGAGGCGTTTGAGCTCGGCCCCTTTGAAATCCTCGAAATACAGGGGATCGCCAAACACAATATGCTTGGGGTTTTTGATTTTGTAAATTTCTTTTCTCATAAATCGGTTCCTTTCGTTTTAAACAGAGTTAATCTTCGCCCAGCAGGGAACCGAGGAAGCCCATCATCTCCTGCGGGATGGCTTCCTCCGGCTGCTTCACAGGCTGGGAAGGGACAGCTTGCAGTTCTTCCCGCAGCACCCGCCGCAGGGTAGTTTCAAAGGTTTCCTTTTCTTCGCTCTCCAGAATCGCCTGCACCAGAAAGGCGTTTTTCTGCCCGTCCGGCACAGCCTGCAGGATTTCCCAAGCCCTGCGGTGGCGTTCATTCTGGAGATTGGGGCGGAAGCCGAATAGGGGCCTGTTCATCCCTTGCTCACACCGCCCGACAAATGCCCCAAAATCCGCTCGAATCCTTCGGCGTTCACACGGTCGTCTATCAGGGCAAAAGCCCGGCACAGGCCGTCCTGTTCGCTCACGTTGCCTTTAACCACCGCCGCGCCCCCGCCCAGCATGATTACCGGGATGGCTTTCAGGTCAAACCCCGATTCCATGGCTGACGAGAGAAGCCGTTCGGTGTAGAGGCGGCCCTGCTTTTGGATGATGCTTCGGGCTTCCTCGTCCATACTGCAGGCTTTTCCGGCCAGCACGCGCTCTACTTGGCGTCGGTAACGGACATCCCAATGTCGCGGCGGATCTGTTCTTTTGTTTCGTCGATGCACCGGATCATGCCGAGCTCCAAGCTGCGGCAGGTCGAAGCGTTGGGAACGCCGTTGTCCAGCCGCATGAGATCCACCGTCCAGCCGCCGATATCCATGAGCAGAACAGAAGGTTCGTTTTGGATGAGTTCAGGATGGATGGCGATGGCGGAATACCCCTGTGGGAACAGTTTCACATCCTCGATAGTTACTTTGTAGGGAATTCCCTCAAATTTGAAGCACACCGGCTGGGAAGAACGCAGAAGGTATTCCCGGAAGGGCTTTTTCTCACGGCCAAATCCGGCCAGAGGCAGCCCTGCTGCGAGGTTTACGGAACACTCAGCCTTTTCTCCGCGCTGTTTAATCTCTTTGGCGATAGCGGCAAGGGTAAGCAGGTAGTAGTTGTCGTTCTCCATCTTGTTCCGCAGGATGGGCTGCCTGCCCGTCCCGCACACGAAAAACTTCCCGCCGTACTCCAGCGTGTTCTGCAGGGTGTAGGGTTCATGGCTGTAAACAGCGATACCGGCTGGGAAAGAAAAATGCCGGGTTTTGATGGCGTAATAGCCGTGGTCTATGCCGATGTTCATGGTTTTGCTCATCCTTCTTGACGGTTGTTGAAAACTTGAGGGCTTTGTTTGGGGGCTTAGAGTATGCTTGCTGGAAAGAAATGCTTGTTCTTTCCCAGCTGGTAAGTAATTAGGGGGTGAGGGTGTGGGAGAGGGGGAAAGCGAAAAATCGCTGCGAAAAACCTCCCCGGCGGCTGCCGGAGAGGTTCTAAAAAAGGGCGCACTACCCCCTTGTATCTTGAGGCTTAAAATTGGCCCGTTTTAGGGATTCGTCAATCTATCTATGAAACTGCCGGAAACTTCTGCATTTCCGACAACGGGAAAAAAGGGTGGTAAACGCAAAAAAGCGGGGCCTCCGGCCTGAATAATCAGGCGGAAGCCCCGCATCTGCTCACGAAAAATCTTGATATTGCCATTTTATGGAAAAGGCATCTATGGAAAATCATTTTGGATTTTGCGCTCTAAAAAGCCCGCAAACCCGCATGAATACTGACAAAAATGGGGTAGGCATCTAAAGTGTCTACCCAGATGGTGGAGGAGGTGGATTCGAACCACCGAAGCGAAACGCAACAGATTACAGTCTGCCCCCTTTGGCCACTCGGGAACTCCTCCATATGAAATTGTGGAGCTGGTGGACGGATTCGAACCCCCGACCTGCTGATTACAAATCAGCTGCTCTACCGGCTGAGCTACACCAGCACTTGTCAAGACGCTGTCCAACAGCAAGGGATACTATAACAGACGTCTCGGCTTTTGTCAAGTATTATTTTG
>ENA-OQCF01000428-OQCF01000428.1-human-gut-metagenome-genome-assembly--contig:-NODE-428-length-16637-cov-1.824228_pt1 | contig 16637 bp, 18 predicted proteins | sample MGYA00242756_ERZ504573 | MGnify/ENA primary metagenome ERZ504573 (study PRJEB26092, sample SAMD00036240) | human gut metagenome | host: Homo sapiens | study: EMG produced TPA metagenomics assembly of... | reverse complement strand
AATCAATTGAAACACATATATCGTACAATATTACCATGCGTGGTAGCGCTTTTCTGCTGCCTTTTTGCCTGTTTTCTCAATTACGGGAGAGCATCCGGTATTGATTATCAGCTCCTATAATCCGGATGCCGGTCGGACTTCCAGCAATATCTCTGACTTTATGGAGGAATTCCAACGTTTAGGAGGGACAAATACCGTTGCATTGGAAAACATGAATTGCAAAAGTTTTTCCGAAGCTCCTTTTTGGGAAAAGAGAATGGCAGGGCTATTATCCAAATACCAGAATGATAAAAGTCCGGCATTGATTGTTCTTATTGGGCAGGAAGCTTGGGCTGCCTACCTTTCTTTGGAAGACTCTGTACGCGGCAATACTCCAGTAGTGAGTGCGCTATCCAGCCGGAACGCCATATTGTTGCCGGGAGATACCATCGATTTGAAAACTTGGATGCCTGAATCCGTAGATTTTTTCACGGATTTTCCGGATTCGCCTATCAAGGCCGGTTTCGTTTATGAGTATGATGTGGAGGCGAATATTAACATGGTAAAGCAGATGTATCCTGACACCGAGAATATCGCTTTTATATCAGACAACAGTTATGGTGGTGTTGCTATGCAAGCCTATGTAGTGAAGGAAATGAAGAAATTTCCCGAATTGGATCTGATACTGCTTGACGGACGTGTCAATACAATATATACTATTTGTGATAGGTTACATGAACTGCCGGAACATACGGCAGTATTAATGGGGACGTGGCGCGTGGATATGAATGATGGTTATTTTATGCGTAATGCTACTTATGCCATGATGGAAGCTGCTCCAGCCTTGCCCACATTCTCTTTGAGTTCTGCAGGTTTGGGATACTGGGCTGTGGCAGGCATCGTTCCTGCCTACCGTGCTTTGGGCAAGGAGATGGCAAGGCAATCTTATCGTCTGCTGACTGACCCGCAGGATGGGAATACTCATATGGAAGTCATTCCGAATGAGACCATACTGGACGGCAAGCTCGTGAAGGAAAAGGAACTGAATATTGCCAACCTTCCGGAACCGGTAAAGATGCTGAATGTAACCCCTTCTTTCTATGAACAGTACAAGTATCATATCTGGTCTGTCTGTGCTGTGCTATTGGTGCTGTTGGGCGGTTTGTTCGTTTCCCTTTATTTTTATTATCATACAAAGAAGTTGAAGGATGAACTGGAGGTATCCGAAGGTGCTTTGCGAGAGGCAAAGGACCGTGCTGAAGAATCCAGCCGCCTGAAGAGTGCTTTCCTTGCCAATATGAGCCACGAAATCCGTACGCCATTGAATGCGATTGTGGGCTTCTCGGACGTGCTGGTCTGCCGGAGGAGCCTCGGAAGAAGAACAGCGTGGCTATTTTGAAATTATCAGGACCAACTCTGATTTGCTGCTTCGGCTGATTAATGACATATTGGATGTGTCCCGTTTGGAGGCCGACCGCGTCATCCTTTCTTTGGAGAGCTGCAATGTAGTGCAGATATGCCAGCAGGTAGTAGCTTCCGTGGCCCAGGCACGTAGGTCGACCAATCAATTCCTATTTGAGTGTGAACGTGAGGTGGTGGAGATGCGGACGGACGTGCAGCGTTTACAGCAGGTTGTGATAAATCTGCTTTCCAATGCGGACAAGTTTACAAAGGAAGGTACGATAACCTTGAAGCTGGAACTGGATACAGCAGGGAATGTAGCAGTATTTTCGGTGACTGACACCGGTTGCGGCATTCCTTTGGACAAACAGAAACGGGTGTTCGAACGTTTCGAGAAGCTGAACGAAATATGTGCAGGGAACCGGCTTGGGCTTGTCCATCTGTAAGCTGACCGTTGAGAAGTGGGGCGGTGAAATTTGGATAGATCCTGCCTATACGGATGGAGCGCGGTTTGTATTTACCCATCCCATGAATTTATAAGGACTGACAAGAAATAAGGAAATATAATGAAAAGATTTAGTTGTTTTTTTATCTGGATTTTTGTCCTGACAAGCATACTGCCTGCGCAGGAAAGAGAGGTGAAACTGAAAGTCGTACAGACCAGTGATATACACGGAAACTACTATCCTACGACTTATACGCCGCCGGGAGGCAACCGGCAGTCTGGCACGCGTGCATGCTTTGGTGCAAAAAGAGCGTGAGACTTATGGCGAAAACCTGATTCTCTTGGACAATGGCGACATTCTGCAGGGACAGCCACTGCCTACTACTATAATTACATAGATACTGTTGCTCCCCATCTGACTGCAGAGATGATGAATTTCATGGGGTATGATGCCGGTAATATGGGTAACCATGATGTAGAGACCGGTCGTGCCGTTTTCGACCGTTGGGCAGGTGATTGCCGTTTTCCGATATTGGGTGCCAATATTGTGGATATTGCTACCGGAGAAACCCATTTCAAACCCTATGAGGTGCTGGAACGTGACGGAGTGAAAATTGTGGTTCTCGGTATGATAACTCCTGCCATTCCCGTATGGCTTTCAGAGAATCTGTGGAAAGGGTTGCGTTTCGACGATATGGAGGAGACTGCCCGCAAATGGATGAAGATTATCCGTGAGCAGGAAAAGCCGGATTTGGTTATCGGTATGTTCCATGCCGGTCAGGATGCCCAGCTGATGGGAGGCAAGTATCGCGAAAACGCTTCGGTGGAAGTGGCATGCAATGTGCCGGGATTCGATATTGTCCTGATGGGCCATGACCATGCTCGCGAATGCAAGAGGGTGTGCAACATAGTTGGTGACTCGGTACTGGTGATGGACCCTGCCAGCAACGGTGTCGTTGTAAGTAATGTGGATATAACCTTGAAATTGCGTGACGGCAAGGTTGTTGGCAAGAAGATAGACGGCATACTGTCCGATACGAAAGACTACGGTGTCAGCGAAGAGTTCATGCAGCGCTTTGCCCCCGAATATGCAGCTGTGCAGAATTTTGTTTCCAAGAAAATAGGTTCTTTTACCGAGGCCATCTCCACACGTCCTGCCTATTTCGGTTCTTCCGCTTTTATAGACCTTATTCATGAGTTGCAGTTGGCAATCAGCGGAGCGGATATTTCTTTTGCGGCTCCTTTGTCCTATGATACGGAAATCCGTAAAGGAGACATTTTTGTGAACGATATGTTCAATCTGTATAAGTATGAAAATATGCTTTACACCATGCGTCTGACGGGAAAGGAGATACGCGATGCCTTGGAGATGTCGTATGATTTGTGGACCAATCGGATGAAGTCTCCGGACGACCATATCCTTCTCTTCCGTGAGAAGCGCCGCGAAGGTGCTACGGATAGGGCCTCATTCAAGAATTTCAGCTTCAACTTCGATTCTGCGGCGGGTATTATCTACACGGTGGATGTGACCAAGCCGGATGGCGAGAAGGTAGCCATTCTCAGTATGGCAGACGGTACTCCGTTCGATATGGATAAAATGTATAAGGTAGCGGTGAATTCTTATCGCGGAAACGGTGGCGGCGAATTGCTGACAAAGGGGCCGGCATCTCGCAGGATGAATTGAAGGAGCGCATCATCACTCTACGGATAAGGACTTACGCTATTATCTGATGCAGTACATTGAGCAGAAGAAGGTGATTGAACCGCGTGCGCTGAATCAGTGGAAGTTTATTCCCGAAGAGTGGGCGGCTCCGGCTTCCAAGCGTGATTATGAGTTCTTGTTTGGCAAAGTTAAAGAATAATTCACTATCTTTGCGGCTCAAAATCTATAGTATAAGTTTTTGGACGTGAAGCAGAAGAAAAAAATTATAGGTGCATTGAGCTTGCTGGTACTGTTTATCATGTACCAGGCAAGTATCACTGCGTTCACTCACGTCCATTATGTGAATGGGGTGATGATAACGCACTCGCACCCTTTTCATGGCACACACTCTCACTCTCAGACTTCCCTTCTGGTTATCGGGCATCTGTCGGTATTCCACTCTTCCGGGGTGGATGTGTATGAGGTTCAGCACCCGATGCGTCCTTTGCTGTCCATGCTCAGAGCCAAACCGGCAACGCTACTGTAAAGGGGGAAGTTATACGTACTCTTTCCCTTCGCGCTCCTCCCGCTCTTTTTTCATAGTCATTAGGTTTAAAAACGCCTGGATTTTTTGCATGTAGATACCAGGTGTTTTAGTCTCGAATGTCCGGTATTTCAGTGAAAGAAGTGCGGTATGTCGGATTATTATCTTTTTTCAGACTTGAATTATTTTTTTATTTAGAGCGCTAATTTGATGAAACAATACATTTTGGCGTTGGTACTTGCAGTGGTAAGTGCCAGCGTAGCTTTTGCCGTAAATCCTATAAAGGAGCAATATGATTTCCGGCCATGTGATAGTGAAAGGTACGGAGGAAAATATACCGTATGCCACGGTTTTGATTATCGGCAGCGGTCAGGGAACGGTTTCCAATGAAGAAGGACAATTTGAGTTCCGCAAGCTTCCGGCGGGAAAATACAAGCTCCGTGTGTCTGCCGTGGGCTATAAGACCCAAGAGAAGGAAGTGACGGTGAGCAAGGACTTTACTGCCGTCATACATTTCCCGATGGAAGAGGAGAGTTTTATGACCGATGAAGTGGTGGTATCTGCCAACCGCAACGAGGTAAGCCGCAAGGCAGCTCCGGTAGTCGTGAATGTGATGAGTACCAAATTGTTCGAGATGGTCAACTCCACCGACCTTGCCAAGACACTGAACTACCAGTCGGGCTTGCGTGTGGAGAACAACTGCCAGAACTGTGGTTTCCCCCAGGTGCGCATCAATGGCTTGGAAGGTCCGTATTCGCAGATATTGATAAACAGCCGTCCCATCATCAGTGCATTGAGCGGTGTGTACGGATTGGAGCAAATCCCCGTGAACATGATTGAACGGGTAGAAGTGGTGCGTGGCGGAGGCTCTGCCTTGTTTGGAGCTAATGCTGTGGGAGCACCATCAACATCATAACCAAAGATCCCATCAACAATTCCTTCCAGGTATCGAGTATGTTCTCCAATATGGACGGCAAGTCCTGGGAGCAATATATGGGTGGCAATGTATCGCTGGTTGCCAAAGATAACTCCTACGGCATTGCCCTTTATGAGAGTTACCGCAACCGTAACCCCTACGACCGCGATGGCGATGGCTTTTCCGAGCTGGGCAAGCTGAACATGAATACCTTCGGTTTCCGTGCCTATTACCGTCCTACGCATTTCAGCCGCATCAATCTGGAATACCATACTACTAACGAACTTCGTCGCGGAGGTAATAAATTTGATTTGCAGCCGCATGAGACGGACATTACCGAGCAGACCAAGCATATCATCAATAGCGGAGGCGTGAGCTACGATTTATTCTGGAAAGAGTACAAGCATAAGATTTCAGCTTACACCTCCATCCAGCACACCGATCGCAACAGTTACTATGGTGCCCAAAAGGACATGAATGCCTACGGCAAGACGAAAGACTTGACTTGGGTTGCCGGTGGCATGTATGTAGGCAATATGGACAACTGTTTCTTTGCTCCCGCTACCTTCACCGGCGGACTGGAATATCAGAACAACTCCCTGCATGACATTATGACCGGCTATCATCGTGACATGGAGCAGGATGTCCGCATTGCCAGTGCTTTCGTGCAGAATGAGTGGAAAATGAATGTACTGACCATGTTGGTCGGCGCCCGTCTGGACAAGCACAACCTGATTGACAAGCTTATTTTCAGTCCTCGCGTCAACCTGCTCTACAAGCCGACAGATGATTTTCAGGCACGCTTGACTTATTCTACCGGTTTCCGTGCTCCGCAGGCATACGATGAGGACTTGCACGTAACGGCAGTAGGCGGTAAGGGTGTCCAAATCAAACTGTCCGACAATCTGCGTGAAGAGCGTTCCAACAGTTACAGCGGTTCGGTAGACTGGACTGCCCATTTGGGGCACTGGCAGGCAAACATTCTGGTGGAAGGTTTCTATACAGACCTGCGCCATGTCTTTGTGCTCGAAGATATCGGCAAGAACGAAGTAGGGGATGTTATTAAGGAGCGCCGCAACGGAAACGGTGCACGTGTATATGGTGCCAATCTGGATGCGAGGATTGCCCATGGTAAGGAGGCGCAGTTCCAACTCGGATTTACGGCACAGCGCAGCCGCTATACCCATGAGGAAGCTTGGACAAAGGTGGACGGAAAAGACCTTACCACTAAGCGCATGCCCCGTACACCGGATTATTACGGGTACTTCACTTTCTCTTCCGCACCGGTAAAGAATTTTGATTTCTCTCTTTCCGGCACTTATACGGGAAAGATGATTGTTCCGCACTACGCACCGGAAGATGCTCCCGAGGGTGCCTTCTGTAATATCACTTCAGACCGCATGGAGCATACTCCCCAATTTCTGGATCTGAATGTGAAGTTGAACTATACGTTTGTGCTTCACGACCATATCAAGCTTCAGTTGAATACGGGTGTACAGAATATCTTTAACTGTTTCCAGAAAGACCTGGATAAAGGGGAATTCCGCGATGCGGGTTATTTCTACGGACCGACGCAGCCGAGAACCTTTTTTATCGGTTTCAAGATAATGAACTAAAAGTTTCCATTTAAGAATTTTTAGAGCTAAATTCCGCAAAATAGTCCTACATTTGTCGCCAAAGCACAAAAAACATGGATACTAAGAGAATACGGAATGTAGACATTTCCCAGATACATCATTTGCCGATGATTGATTTCATCGGCAATGATTTTGCTATTTTAATGACATCAAGGATATGCCTTTGAGCTCTTATCCCACCCGTTTGAATGCTGCTTGCCTGACTGTCTGTTTGAAAGGGTGGTGCAAACTGGAACTCAACCTGCAGCAATGTGAAATGCGGGAAGGTATGTTGGGCATTATTCTTCCCGACCAGATTGTTCTGCAACGGGAACGCTCCGAAGATTTTTCCGGACTTTTCATTGCTGTTTCAAAGGACTTTATGGATATGGTGATACCTACCATGCAGCAGCTTTTCCCTATGTTCTTTATGATTAAGGAACGGCCTTTTGTCCACATCACTCCGGAGGAATCCCAATCATTTCAGGAGTATCACTCTTTTCTTTGGAGCAAGGTGAAGCTGAAAGACAACCCTTTTCGTAAGGAAATCACTCAGGGGCTGCTGTTGGCCCTTTTTTATGAGATATATAACATTTATCAAGGACATGTCGTTCAGGAACGCATTCCCAAAAGCAGGAAGGAAGACTTGTTCGAGCGCTTTATCCGTGCCGTTTCAGAGTCCTATAAAGAAGAGCGAAGTGTGTCCTATTATGCCGATAAGATGTTTCTCACCGCCAAGCACCTCTCCACCGTAGTGAAAGAAATCAGCGGAAAGACGGCAGGCGAATGGATTGACAGTCTCGTAGTTTTGGAAGCCAAAGCCTTGTTGAAGTCTTCCGAAATGAGCATTCAGGAAATTGCGGACGAGCTGCATTTTGCCAACCAGTCCTTCTTTGGTAAGTATTTCAAGCATCACACTGGCATGTCACCTAAAGAATATCGCCGGCAATAGGTTCAATGTGACGGAATAATGTTTATTTTTGCGGTAAAGATTTACCCCCAAAATAAACTATCATGGAAAAAAGAGAAATTGACCTTACTGTTTCCTGCTATGGAAAGGTGAAAGGAGTGAAGTATGACGTTGTCATCTTGCCGTGGGGAGCTACGGAGCCCCATAATCTGCATCTGCCTTATCTCACTGATTGTATTTTGCCGCATGACATTGCTGTAGACGCGGCTGCGCTGGCTTTGCAGAATTCCGGTGTACGCTGCATGGTGATGCCTCCCGTACCTTTCGGTGCACACAATCCGGGGCAGCGCGAACTTCCGTTCTGCATTCATACGCGCTACTCCACCCAGCAGGCCATTTTGGAAGACATAGTTGCCTCCCTCTATGCACAAGGCATGCGCAAGCTGATTATTCTCAGCGGTCATGGCGGCAACAACTTCAAGGGAATGATTCGTGACCTGGCGTTTGTATATCCCGATTTTCTGATTATCGCTGCCGACTGGTTCAGCATCGTCTCTCCCAAAGACTACTTTGAGGCTGCTGTCGACGACCATGCCGGCGAGTCTGAGACTTCCGTCATGATGCATTACCATCCCGAGCTGGTGAATCTGGCTGAGGCCGGTGACGGAGAATCCCACCCGTTTGCCATTCCTTCCTTGAATGAAAAGGTTGGCTGGGCTCCCCGCCATTGGGATAAGGCTACAGTCGACAGCGGGGTAGGGAACCCCAAAAAAGCTTCTGCCGAGAAAGGAGAACGTTATATGAAGCCGGTGGTGGAGAAGTTGGCGAAGCTCTTTAAGGAAGTCGGTCAGGGAAGTTTGTATTGATATACTTGGCTTCCGGTATATATAAAAATAGGCAATAACCGTTGTGGATATTGCCTATTTTTTAAGTGCACCCTAAAAACTAATCTCTTTACTCTTACAAAAACTAATCTTTCTCTATTTCGAGTACAAAATTAGAAGGTTTTTACGGGTTATGAATTGACATAAGTCAAAAATCTCCTTTGGATATTATTTTTTCAAACGTGCCCAAAAGCCTTTCTTTTTCTGCCGGACCGGTTCACTGTTTTCGCGAAACAGTTCTTCGTAGGTCAGTCGGTCATGTATCATGCGGTAAATGCTTCCCCAGTCAGGCAGTCCGCCCAGGTTGCGGTCATCGATAAAGAGATCGGCTTTTACTTTGCGTGAAAAACCGGTGTGTGCGATGTCTTCTTCCGGATAGTCCCGGTTGACGGCATAGAATTCCACACCCCGTTCCCTGCACCATTCCACAGCTTCCTCCAGGAGCTTCCCTTCACGTACCGACCATAAAATCAGCCGGTGACGCTCGTTTATCAGCATCTTCAGCGTAGCGGTGGCAAAGGGAATTTCTTCTCCTATCCGGGGGTAGCGGTGTTCTACAATGGTACCGTCAAAATCAACGGCTATGGTCATAAATGAATAGCTTTTATTGGTTTCAGACTGTGGAGAAAATTATCCTTGACCGCCTGTGGCGCCGCCCTTCGCCGAGCAACCGGTCTTCGTATTGCTTGATGAGGTTGGGGGTAAGCTCTTCAAAGGTGATGGAACGGTTGCCGGTGAAGCGGAGAAAACTGTTCAGTGTACTGGTGTATATGCCGGAGGTGCTATAGCGTCCGGTTTGCCTTATGCTTCGTATCAGTGAACTTGTAAATGTATATATAGAAGTCATAATCTGAATTTTAAGTTTTAGAATTGCATATAAACGCTTCCGGGACTGAAAAGATTTCGTCCCGGTGGAACTTTTCTTCAGGAAGAAAAGAGGGGTTTTCGTATAAAACTCAGATATGTGGCCTTCGGGCAGACAGGAGGAGGGTTACAGTATGCCCGAACGTACCCGGCTCAGTGTTTCGGGGGTCATCAGCAGATAGGACGCAATATGCGACAAAGGAGCCCGCTTGATGACCTCGGGCTGTTGTTCCATGAGTTGGGTGTAGCGTTCGCGTGCAGTCTCAAATCGCCAGGAATCAGCCTTTATTTGTGAGACAATCAGGGAATATTCCAGAATCTTTCGGTAGAACATATTTATTTCCCATGAAATTTCGGTGAGCGTCAACAGCTTGTTGTACGGCAACAGATATACGACGCTCGGCTCAAGCGCCTCAATCATGAGATGGGTGGGTTCCTGCTTCAGAGTACTTTCGATGCAGATGATGATGCAGCCTTCATAGGAAAAGTGCTCGGTGACGTCTTTGCCATTCTTATAATAGAATTGGCGCAGCATACCTTTTCCTACAAGTACGATATTATGGCTTACCTGCCCTTCATTGAGTAACAATGCGCCTTTCTCGACTTCCTTGCGGATGAGGATTTTCTCTATCAGCTTTCTTCCTTCGGGAGCCATACTCGGATAACGGGAATTGACAGTGGCGTCTACGGTTTCTTTCAATAATGCATCCATAAGACCATGATTTATTTGTTCGGTAAGCAAGACCGGTAAAGTTCGGTCCGCTTCTGCTTTCGGGGAGCAAAGATAGGACTTTTGGAATTAAAAACAATTTCGGATGAAGCTTTTGTTTACCCATTTCATGCCATACCAACGGCGGACGAAAATGAATCCACGGATATTCTCGTCCAATAGGAAGGCTACCCACATGCCGCAGATGCCCCATCCGAGGGGGATTCCGAAAAGGTAGCCCGCTCCTACAGCCACGCTCCACTGCACTACCAGGCCTACATAGAAAGGATAGTTGACGTCGCCTGCCGCACGAAGGGCGTTGGTGGCGAAAATGTTGATGGGGCGTCCAATTTCGAGGAGGATATCTATAATAAGGATGGTGGCCCCCATGCGTATGATGTCGGGATTGGAAGTGAGCCAGCCAAAGATCGGCATGTCCCGAAAGGGCGAGGATGCAGGACAGCATGACGGTTATCATGACGGATTTCTTCATGACGTATTTCCCCATAAGGAAGGCTGCGTGAGGTTTCTTCTCGCCTATCAGATGCCCGATACAGATGGCGCCGCCCTGGGCCATGGAGATGCTGAACAGATAAGCGAACATGATGATGTTGACACAATAGGTACGGGTGGCGAGCGCTTCTACTCCCAGCATGTTGATGAAGTAGGTGATGACGACTTGCGACGAGCTGTACGACAATTGTTCGCCGGCGGAGGGCAGGCCTACCTTCATCAGATTCTTTAGTTCTATCCATGGGAAAGGGCGGAAGTATGCCACTGGGAAACGGTGGATGTGCTTGCGGAACAGTATGACGAACAGGATAATCATGGAGACGCCCCGGCTGAAGGCTGTAGAGATGGCAGCGCCTTCTACGCCCAGTTCCGGAAAGCCGAAGCGGCCGAAGATGAGGGAGTAGTTGCCGATGATGTTGAGGATGTTGACCACAACGGTGACCATCATCGGGTAGATGGCTTTGTTGGCGCTGCGCAGGGAGGCGGAGAGAGTGAGGGATAATGCCTGGAAGAAGGCGAAAGCGCCTACGATACGCATATAGTCCGTGCCGTCCTGCATCAATTCGGCGGTGAGGCCCATCAGCCGGAGGATGGGACGGGCGCAGGAGAACAGTACCAGGCTGACCGTGATACCTACCGCCAGGTTGACGAGGATGGATACGCCGACCACTTGCACTACTTTCTTGTGTAGTTTCGCACCGAGATACTGGGAACACAGAACGGACGTTCCGAGATTGATGACTTCGAAAACGAGGAAAGTGAGCATGATAATCTGGTTGACTACCCCTACGGCGGCAACACTGTTGTCCGAGTGGCGGCTCAGCATGATGGTGTCCACCGCACCGAGCATCATGATGAGAAGTGTCTCTATAAAGATGGGGGCGGCCAGCTTGGCAAGCCGCTTTTTCAGGCTTTCTTGTTGTATCATTGTCCGTGTATGTGCACTATACTTTAAAAATCGCGCAAAGATAAGGAAAGGTTGAAAAGGACGGTTTGATATGTATCAAATTTTTTCTTGTTTTAGGGTTTGAGTGTTAACGTGTTATCTCAAATTGCATGAAAACGGTGAAAAAAATATGTAGGAAAGATTTGCACAGTCCAAAAGTTTGCCCTACATTTGCACCGCATTTGAAAAGAATGCTGGTTATAAAAAGGAAGTTTGGGTGAGTGGCTGAAACCACCAGTTTGCTAAACTGACGTACGGGTAACCGTACCGGGGGTTCGAATCCCCCAGCTTCCGCCAGATGCACTCTTAGCTCAGTTGGTAGAGCAACTGACTCTTAATCAGTGGGTCCAGGGTTCGAATCCCTGAGGGTGTACAAGACAAATGCGAGGGTGGGTTCATCTAACGGTTAGGATACATGCCTCTCACGCATGGTATACGAGTTCGATTCTCGTACCCACTACAAAAACAAGAAAGCGGTTGACTGATGAAACGGTTGACCGCTTTTTTGTTTTTTATTTTTCTGTTGTAATCCGAAAATAGTTTCTATATTTGCACCCGCTATGGCGAAATGTATATTCTATATCTTGTTAGGGTTGTTCCTCATATCGAAGTTCACTTCCGTTTCTGATGATATGGAGGGATGTAAGACACTCCCTACCGCGGATGTGCATTATTTCTCCGGAACCCGGTACAACTTGTCGGGGGCAGATGGCAGACAATGCCAGGGAAAAGGGGAGGACGCGAATTACAATTGCCTGGCAGATGCCGGTTGCATAGGAAATACCTTCTCATTGCGGCATGTCTCTTGCTCGAAATTATTGAGGCTTAATCCTGACTTCATTGCTGTCAAGGTCGCGAGAACCCTGAAAACTCTGCTTCCGGAAGAAAAGACAACTTCTTTCCCTTTTACTTTCCATCCTCATAAGATTTCATATAGATATTATGTATATACGCTGAGGCGTATTCTTATTTAGTGCTTTTCCCCCTCTCTTTCGGGAGCCGGAGAGATTTCCCGTCTCCCCATGCCGAGTTTTTCTCTATTTTTAAGTACTGATAATCAATATATAATGGAATTTCTATTGGATTTTATTCTCCATATTGATCAGTATATGATTGATATAGTGCAGGAATATCATATGTGGGCGTATGTCATATTGTTTCTGCTGATTGTGGTCATTATTATGATTTCCATACTGCCGGCCGTGGTAGAAGTGCTGCGTGCAAGACTGAAACAATGAAAACAAAAATAAATTAATATACTTAGTACATTTTTATCCGTTATGAAGAATTCTTTTTTTAGCCGGTTCACACCGAAAGAACCGAAATTCTTTCCTTTGCTGAAGCAATTGTCTGAGATTTTATTGTCCTCGTCGGCTCTGTTGATAGAAATATTGGGCCATGACTCGCCTGAGAAGAGGGCGGAAGATTATAAACGAATCAAAGATTTGGAGCGCGAGGGCGATAAGCTGACCAATCTGATTCTGGATGAACTGGGCACTACTTTCATTACTCCTTTTGACCGGGAGGATATCCACGACCTGGCTTCGGGCATGGATGATGTGATTGATGGAATAAACAGCTGTGCCAAGCGTATCACTATCTATAATCCGCATCCTATTTCGGACAAGGGGAAAGAGCTGGGACATATGGTCCAACAGGAAGCGGCCCTCATTGACCAGGCCATGGATGAACTGGAAGCATTCCGCAAGAGTCCGGATAAGCTGCGCGCATACTGCAACCAAATGCATGACATAGAAAACCGGGCGGATGATGTCTATGAATTCTTCATCACCAGGCTTTTTGAAGAAGAGAAGGACTGCATTGAACTCATCAAAATCAAGGAGATTATGTATGAGCTGGAGAAAACGACGGATGCAGCCGAACACGTGGGCAAGATTTTGAGGAGCCTGATTGTGAAATACGCATAAACGGACGGATGTATGGAACTATTAGTGATTATCATTGTGCTGGCTCTGATATTCGATTATATCAACGGTTTTCATGATGCGGCCAATTCTATTGCCACCATTGTGTCTACCAAAGTGCTTACACCGTTTCAGGCGGTGATATGGGCGGCTTTCTTCAATTTTGTGGCCTTTTTTATCGCCAAGTGTGTCATCGGCGGTTTCGGCATTGCCAACACCGTATCGAAAACGGTGATGGAGCCTTACATTACTTTGCCTATCATTCTGGCCGGTGTGATTGCAGCCATTGCCTGGAATCTGTTTACTTGGTGGAAGGGGATTCCTTCCTCTTCTTCGCACACGCTTATCGGAGGTTTTGCCGGAGCTGCCATCATGGCACACGGTTTTGAGGCCATCCAGCTGAGTATCATTCTGAAGATTGCGGCATTCATTTTTCTGGCTCCCTTGATTGGTATGGTGGTGGCATTCGGTTTTACGTTGTTGGTCTTGTATATTTGCCGCAGGGCGCATCCTCATACGGCCGAGTTGTGGTTCAAGAAACTGCAGCTGGTGTCTTCGGCTTTGTTCAGCATCGGGCACGGTCTGAATGATTCACAGAAGGTGATGGGTATCATTGCTGCGGCCATGATAGCCGGGCATTCGGAAGGATTGGGAATGGGGATAAACAGTATTGATGACCTGCCGGACTGGGTGGCATTCTCTTGTTTTACGGCCATTTCACTCGGTACCATGTCCGGTGGGTGGAAGATTGTGAAGACCATGGGAACCAAAATTACGAAGGTGACGCCGCTGGAAGGGGTGGTTGCGGAAACTGCCGGTGCGTTTACACTCTATCTGACGGAGTATCTGAAGATTCCGGTGAGTACGACACACACCATTACGGGAGCCATTATCGGGGTAGGGGCCACGAAGCGGCTTTCGGCCGTACGCTGGGGAGTTACGAAGAGTCTGATGACCGCCTGGGTGCTGACTATCCCCGTCAGTGCTTTGCTGGCAGCAGGGATTTATTGTATCGTATCTCTTTTTTAGAAGTGCTGCCGCATAAAAAATAGACGGGTTCGTTTTATTTTGCATTAGGTTTGCACTATCTTTGCAGCTTGAAACTGTAAAATAGAATGCACATTGGACTGGCTATATAGTTTATTCGTTGAACACTCCGCCTTGCAGGCGGTTGTGGTACTCTCGTTGATTTCCGCTATCGGATTGGGATTGGGAAAGATACATGTTTGCGGCATTTCATTGGGAGTGACGTTTGTATTCTTTGCCGGCATCATTGCCGGGCATTTCGGGTTGTCCATAGACCCGCAGATGCTGAATTATGCGGAAAGCTTCGCTGGTGATATTTGTGTATGCTTTGGGCTTGCAGGTGGACCGGGCTTTTTCAGTTCTTTCCGTAAAGGAGGGGTACAGCTGAATATGCTCGCCACGGGTGTAGTGCTCATCGGCACCCTGCTGACTGTAGTGGGCAGCTATGGATTGGGAGTATCCCTGCCGGATATGGTGGGCATACTTTGCGGTGCCACGACAAATACACCGGCACTCGGTGCGGCACAGCAGACATTGAAACAGATGGGATTGGAGACCAGTACACCTGCTTTGGGGTGTGCGGTGGCATATCCGCTGGGGGTGGTAGGGGTCATTCTGGCCGTACTGTTCATCCGTAAGACGCTGGCGCATAAGGAAGACCTGGAATTGAAAGAGAAGGATGATGTGAACAAGCCTTATATTGTTGCGTTCCAGGTGCACAATCCTGCCATCTTCAACAAGAGTATCAAGGAAATAGGCGGGCTGAACAGCTATCCGAAGTTTGTGATTTCCCGCTTGTGGCGGGATGGGAATGTGAGTATTCCTACTTCGGAAAAGATTATAAAGGAAGGTGACCGCCTGCTGGTGATTACCTCGGAGAAAAATACACCGGCACTGACCGTGCTCTTCGGCGAGCAGGAGCATACCGACTGGAACAAGGAAGATATAGACTGGAATGCCATTGACAGCCAGCTGATTTCGCAACGTATCGTGGTGACACGTCCGGAGCTGAACGGCAAGAAGCTGGGCTCTCTCCATCTGCGTAATCATTACGGTATCAATATCAGCCGGGTTTATCGCAGTGGCGTGCAGTTGTTGGCCACAGCGGAACTGACCTTGCAATTGGGTGACCGCCTGACCGTAGTGGGCGAAGCCGCTGCCATACAAAATGTGGAGAAGGTGCTGGGCAATGCAGTGAAAAGCCTGAAGGAACCGAACCTGGTGGCGGTATTTATCGGCATTGTCATCGGTCTGGCTTTGGGAGCGATTCCTATTTCCATTCCCGGCATCAGCGCTCCCGTACGGCTCGGATTGGCAGGAGGTCCTATCATCGTAGGTATTCTTATCGGGACATTCGGTCCGAGGATGCACATGGTGACTTATACTACGCGCAGTGCGAACCTGATGCTCCGCGCATTGGGGTTGTCTCTTTATCTGGCTTGCCTGGGACTGGATGCAGGTGCCCATTTCTTCGATACGGTATTCCGGCCGGAAGGACTGTTATGGATTGCCATAGGTTTTGCGCTGACTGTGGTTCCGGTATTGATTATGGGTATCGTTACCTTCAAGTGGCTGAAGATAGATTTCGGAACAATGGCAGGTATGCTGTGCGGAAGCATGGCAAACCCCATGGCGCTGAACTACGCCAACGACACCATCCCGGGAGACAATCCGTCTGTAGCGTACGCTACGGTCTATCCGCTGTGTATGTTTCTACGGGTAATCATAGCCCAAGTGCTGCTCATGTTCTTCATTAATGGATAATGGGGAATGGAGGGCACTATTAATTATCAACTATCAATTATTCAATTAAATAACTATGGGAAATATAACTCCGGAAAGTATTGTCAATGACTTGCGTTATTTGCAATTATTATCACGCAGTTTTCCTACCATTGCTGATGCCAGTACAGAAATCATCAATCTGGAGGCCATTCTGAATCTGCCGAAAGGTACAGAGCATTTTCTGACGGATATTCATGGCGAGTATGAGGCTTTTCAGCATGTGCTGAAGAATGCATCGGGGGCAGTGAAACGTAAGGTGAACGAAATATTCGGGCATACACTGCGCGAAAGTGAGAAGAAGGAAATCTGTACGTTAATTTATTATCCGGAAGAGAAGCTGCAACTTATCAAGGAGCAGGAAACGGACCTGGATGACTGGTATTTGATAACACTGAACCAGTTGGTAAAAGTATGCCAGAACGTTTCGTCCAAATATACCCGTTCGAAAGTACGCAAGGCACTTCCAGCAGAGTTCTCGTATAATTCATTCAAGAGCTGTTTGCAACGAACGAGCATCGAACCTAACAAACAT
>ENA-OQCF01000426-OQCF01000426.1-human-gut-metagenome-genome-assembly--contig:-NODE-426-length-16681-cov-4.575510_pt1 | contig 16681 bp, 18 predicted proteins | sample MGYA00242756_ERZ504573 | MGnify/ENA primary metagenome ERZ504573 (study PRJEB26092, sample SAMD00036240) | human gut metagenome | host: Homo sapiens | study: EMG produced TPA metagenomics assembly of... | reverse complement strand
CCCAAAACCGAATTTTACCGTACAAAAATATACGATACTGGAAGATTTTTCCGCTGTTCTGCCCCAAGTGCAGGTATACCTGCGTGATCCGCTTCAAAGACGGGAAAATGGAAGAAACTGTGCCGGAAAAGGCATAAGGATATAGGGGGACGCTTCGATGGAGTATATCCGAATCACAAAAGAAAACATCGACAAGGAACACATCTGTTGTGCCATGTCCGGCAAACAGAGCCTTGCCAAGAAGGAATGGCTTAAGCAGCGATTTGAGGAGGGGCTTGTCTTTTACCGCAGTGCGGAGCGCGGCAAATGCTTTATCGAGTACATCCCGGCAGAAAACGCATGGGTGCCCATTGAAGCGGCAGGATGGCTTTATATCAACTGTCTGTGGGTCTCCGGCTCCTTGAAAGGGCACGGCTATTCCAGCGAGCTGCTGGAAGAATGCCTTCGGGATGCCAAGGCGCAGGGCAAAAACGGCGTTTGTATTCTGTGTGCAGAGGGGCGCAAACGAGAATTCCTTGCTGACCCAAAGTTTTTGAACCATAAGGGCTTTAAGGTTTCGGACATCTCCGATTGCGGGATCAACCTCATGTGCCTGCCCCTTGCAGAGAATGCCCAGCCGCCAAAATTCAAGGCCTGCGCCAAGCATCCCAAGGTGGAGGAAAACGGCTTTGTCCTCTACTATACCGACCAGTGCCCCTACACCTATTATTGGGTGCCAAAGGTGCAGGAGGTTGCAAGGGAACACGGGATTCCGTTCAAAGCCATCCACATCACCGAGAAAGAGACGGCACAGAATGTGCCCGCACCCGTCACAACATACGCGTTGTTCCGGGATGGGAAGTTTGTGACCCAGAGCATCCAGTCGGACAAGAAATTTTTGAAATTGGCGGCAGAATAATTCCATCAAGCAAAACGCCAGACGCTCAGACGCAGTGCAGCCCATAGAATTGGGGTGCGCTGCGTTTTTTATTTTGGAAGATAAAGAATAGGAGACCCTGCAATGAAAAAAATAAGGACGGCTTCGCTTCTCCTGCTTATGGTTCTGGGAACCGGGCTGGTGCTGATGGCTCCAAGGTGAAGGAAAAGCGGTTCCGTTATAGCTGCCATTATAATGTACGGCATCCGGGTCAATGCGATGGACAGTCCGGCTACGGTGTAACAAAACTGGACGCAATCGTAGAGAGTATCGTATGCACCAAGTTTTCGGAGATTTTAGAGTGTTCCAAAAGCAAGCTGCTTCAGGATATGCTTCGCAGGGACATGGAAGTAGCGCAGAAAGAAGTATCACGTGCAAAGAGTGAACTCGACCTCAAGGGCGACGAACGGAATGCATGCACTTTTTATATTTGGCATCAAGTTATAGATTGACAAGAGTACGCATACACGATAAACTTTATATAGTACCATGTGGATTAAAAGGAGACTCAACCATGAGTGTCAAGTATACTACCCCTGCCCAGCACAAGAGCAACCTCCGCAATGTGTATGGAACCTTTGCCATTGAGGGCATGACCATCAGCAAAGATACACGCAGCAACCTTGACCGCATTGGCAGCGGTCAAGCCAGCTATCAGCAGGTCGTGAATGAACTGCGCGCAAAGTACGCGAAGAAGGCTGATTATGTTCTCAAAGTATGATGTCTACACCACAGTGCAGTCCATGTACTGCTACCCGGATACGGATGTTCTGATCAACAAGTTGAACATTCATGATAAAGCCGAACTCAAACAGGCCGAAGAAGAATTTACGGCTGTAAAACAGATGGCTCTGTTACAGGAGCCAATCAAGGGACGTTTTACCAAAACTCACCTATTTCGGATTCACCGCTTCCTTTTTGAAGATGTGTACCCGTTTGCAGCACATCCGCAAGGAGCAAATCAGCAAGGGCGACACGATGTTCTACCCGCCAGACCTGATTGACCGAGAATTAGAAGCGGGTGTTCAAAACCATTCACTCCAAGAAGCTGCTTGCCGAACAGGATAAAGAAAAGCAGATTCAAAATCTGTCGCAGACGATGGCCGAACTGAACATCATCCATCCATTCCGTGAGGGAAATGGCCGTAGCACCCGTGAATTGATTCGCTGCATGGCGTTGGAATATGGTCTACATATTAACTGGGGCAACACTGATCGAGAGACTTTGATCAACGCTGCAATCGCTGCTGTAGATGATGATATGGCGTTCTGTGATGTTCTAAGACAGTGCGTTGAAACGGAAAACTAGCGAAAAACGCCCTGCCGAGATACGGCAGGACGTTTTGTTTTTTATGGACCTAGAGGGATTCGAACCCTTGACCTCTCGGATGCGAACCGAACGCTCTCCCAACTGAGCTATAGGCCCATGTGATGACCCTGTAAGTGTAACTCTGTTCGGGAAATTTGTCAAGTATTTTGGGCAGGGCCAAAAAGCATCGCTCAGCGGTTGCCTAGCTGCCAGAAAGCAACAGCGCTGGCAGCGGCAACGTTCAGGGAATCCACACCGTGGGACATAGGGATTTTTACGGTGTAGTCACAGGCGGCAATGGTGCTGTGGGCAAGGCCGTCACCCTCTGTGCCCAGCACGATGGCGAGCTTCGGCTCGGCGGAAAGAGCGCTGTCGTCAATGCTTACGGAGCGGTCGCTCAGAGCCATGGCAGCAGTCTTGAAGCCAAGACTGTGCAGCTGAGCAATGCCGTTTTCCGGCCAGTCGGCAGGGCAGGTGCCGATCTGCGCCCAGGGCACCTGAAACACGGTGCCCATGCTCACACGCACGGCACGGCGGCACAGCGGGTCGCAGCAGGAAGGAGTAACGAGTACGGCATCCATGTTCAGTGCAGCGGCGCTGCGGAAGATCGCTCCCACATTGGTGGAGTCCACAATGCCCTCCAGAACGGCCACCCGGCGGGCATTGCGGCAGACCTCTTCCACGCTGCGCGGCAGCGGGCGGCGGAAGGCGCACAGCACGCCGCGGGTCAGCTCGAAGCCGGTCAGGCTGGCAAGGGTCTCGCGGTCGGCTGTGTACACCGGGGCATCACCGCAACGGGTCAGGATATCGGCAGCCGGGCCGGTGATCTGTTTACGCTCCATGAGCAGGGAGAGCGGTGTGTATCCGGCATCCAGCGCGCGGGCGATCACCTTGGGGCTTTCGGCAATAAAAATGCCTTTTTCCGGTTCCAGACGATTGCGCAGCTGCGCCTGCGTCAGGCGGGCATAGACAGCCAGCTCCGGTGCGGAAAGGTCTGTGATCTCGACAATATTCGGCATAAGGAAGTTCTCCTTTGGAAAAGCTTTTTCTTATTCTAACACAACCTGTGAGGGAATGCAAAGTGCGGGCCGTATTTTCGGCGCCGGCAGAGCGCAGGGATACACATGCCGGATATGTAAAACTGATATGGACCAAGCTGTAAAAATATATTATAATAGGGTACGAAAAGAGGGGAAAAGGTAATATGAAAACAAAACATCATGGGCAGATGTCAGAGTCCTTCCTGACGGCGGTGTTCCTTTCGCTTTCGGGCGGGCTGCAGGATGCCTATACGTATCTGTTCCGCGGTAAGGTGTTTGCAAATGCACAGACCGGCAACATCGTGCTGCTGAGTTCCAACATCATGGATGGTCAGTGGGATCGGGTGCTGCACTATCTGGTTCCTCTGTGTGCTTTTGCGCTGGGCGTACTGGTGGCAGAAAAGATGCGGGAGAGCTTTTGCAACATGCAGCGGCTTCACTGGCGGCAGCTGGTGGTGCTGGGCGAAGTGCTTCTGCTGTTCATTGTAGGTTTTTTACCGCAGGAGCAGAATCTGCTGGCAAACGCCATCGTTTCCTTCTCCTGCGCAATGCAGGTGCAGGCGTTCCGCAAGGTGAACGGCTATGCATTTGCCAGCACCATGTGCATTGGTGACCTGCGCAGCGGTGTGGAAGCATTCTGCATCTGGAGCAAGACCCATGAACCGAAAGTTAAGGATCGGATGATGCGTTATTTTGGCATCATTCTGTTGTTCGCGGTGGGTGCCGGTATTGGAAGCATGGGCGCAGCGCGGCTGGCAGGAAAGACCATCTGGATCTCCTGCGGGCTGCTGCTGGTAAGCTTTGCGCTCATGTTCATTCGGGAAGAAATCGAAGAAAACCCTGCGATCGAAAAGGATCTGGCTGAGATCCGGCAGGAGACACGGGAGATCGACCGGACTCTCAAGCAGGAACTGAAGGAAGAGCGCGAGGAACTGCATGAGGAATTACACGAGAAATTGAGATAAAGCACCGGACATCAAAAAAGGAGCCGCTGCGTGATGCAGCGACTCCTTTTGCTTGTCGAGAAAGAAAATTACTCAGAACGCAGGGCGGTGACGGGGTTGCACTTGGCTGCGCTGCGGGCGGGAATCAGACCGCCAAGGATCGTGAGCAGGGTAGCCAGAACGATCAGGACCAGTGCAGCCTTGGGCGGCAGCACAGCGGTGACGCTGGTGGTTCCTGCAATGGAGTGGATGAGCATGTTGCCAGGGATCAGCAGCAGCAGGCACAGGCCCACGCCGATCACGCCGGAGCACATTCCGATAATGAAGGTCTCGGCATTGAACACCTCGGAGACATTGTGCTTGGATGCACCGATGGCACGCAGAATACCGATCTCCTTGCGGCGTTCCAGCACGCTGATATAGGTGATGACACCAATCATGATGGAAGAAACCGCCAGCGAGATGGCAACAAAGGCCACCAGCACATTGCTGACCATATCCACGATCTTGGTCACGGCGCTCATCAGGGTGCCGACCGTATCCGAGAATACAATCACCTTGTCCTCTTCGCCCTGCGCACGCATGGCGGCGTTGTAGGCGTTCAGGCTGTCCACGATGCGGTTCTTAGCCTCAAAGCTCTTGGGGTAGATCCAGATGCTGCCGGGCTTGGCATAATCCGAATAGCCCAGTGCACCAAGAACACTGCCGTAGGAGGTGGTGCTGGACTGCAGGTTCATCTTGACCAGATCCACAAGGTCGTCGGTGCTCATGTTCACCTGCACGGCACTCTGGAACACGGTGGGGTCGATCTTCAGGGCATCTTCCACCTGACTGCTGAGCTGAGCGATGTTGTTCTGGATGGCGGACTGGATCTGCTGGCTGAACTGAGTGGTCAGCTGGGTCATCAGCTGCTGCATCACGGTGCTCATCTGGGTCTGAATGGCAGCGGTGAGTTTGGTCTGCAGAGCTTCGCCCAGCTTCTGGCTCAGCTGTTCCGAGTAGCTTTGCAGATAGCTCGTCATGATGCCCTGCAGGTTCTGCTGCAGCGAAGCGGTGAACTGCTCCTGCAGGCCGGTGGTGTCCAGCAGGTCGCCCATAGATTCGGACAGAAGCTGCTTGAACTGGTCGCTCTCCATATAGGAAGAGAAACCGATCTTATCCAGATTCAAGATGCCGTTGCCGATGATATAGCGCTTATAGCCATTCATGATCTTCTTCATCAGGCTCTGCAGCGCATCCTCCGAGACAGACAGGTCCATATCGGCAAACAGCTGGCTCAGATCCAGCGCGTCCATGTCCGGCAGCTCCACATCGCTCATGTCGATGTCGCTCAGGTCCAGATCGCTCAGATCCAGCTGGAATGCGGACGGATCAAGGATGGAGGAAAAGTCAAAGCTGCCATCCTGCAGATCAAATGCACCGCTCAGGTCGAACTGCAGCTTGCTTGCATCGAACTGGAAGGCATCCTTCAGCATATCGGTATCCACCGAGAACAGGGAAGAAATGTCAAGATCGGTTTCGCGCTGGTCGGCATCAAAGCGCTCGCCGGTCAGCACGTTCACTTCCGGGTCGGCAAGCTGCTGCTTTACCACTTCACTTTCGGCTGCATGGTCGATGGCGTAGTAGGTGAGTGCATGGGTATAGGCAACGCCTATGGGCAGAATGGTGGAGCTGGCATCTGCGCGGGGCTGCACCACGCCCACGATGGTCAGATCCGGACTGTTTTCCACAAGCTGCTCCACATACGCTTCATCGTCGGAGCGGTTGCGCCAGATCTGGCGTTCTTCGTCATAAACGTAATAGTCCGAGCTGGTAACGATCTTATATTTCAGGCCCACAAAGGTATCGTAGGGGTAGGTGCCGTAGCCGGTGGGAGCCTGTGTGTTCTTGTTTTTTGCGTACTCCTGCAGAAAACGCATCATCACGCTGTCGTCCTCAATGCCCAGAATATAAAGAGCGTAATCGCTGATGCTGCCATCCGAATTCAGCACAAGAACGGCCTCGTTGTAGCTTTCCGGCCAGCGGCCTGCCTTGACATCGTACTGATCTTCGTACAGCGAAGGCTCTTCGGCCATCTCGGTAAACACGCTCTGATTGGTCATGGAAGAGACGATGCCGGCGGCAGAGGTGGTGTTGTTCAGCGCAGAAAGGCTGCTGTCCGGGAAGATCTGGCGCACGGTGCCGTCCTTGTTCTGGCGGTAGATCAGCGGTGCGATGCCGTAGGAATACTCGATGGAAGCAGCATCCTCCGAGATGGTGCACTCGTCGCTGTCCAGATATTTTTTCAGGGAGGCAAGGTCATTGACGGAGGAATTATCCTCGGTCAGCTGGCTCAGCAGTTCGCGCACTGTGACCATGCCTCCGGGGTGGAAGAAGCGCTGGTGGCGCCCACATTGGTGTTGTTGGCAACGGCGCTGGTGTAGCTTCCCGGGTCCAGCAGGGCGGCAAGGTCTACGCCGGTGGTCGAGATCTGCAGCGGATATTCCGAAAGGGTGGAGCGTTCCATCTCCTGGATATAATTGCTCACACCGGCCGAGAGCGAAAGGATGAGCGCAATGCCGATGATGCCGATGGAACCCGCAAATGCGGTGAGCAGGGTGCGGGTCTTTTTGGTGAGCAGGTTGTTGAAGCTCAGCGCGAGAGCGGTGAGCGGCGACATGGAAGAACGGCCCAGATTTTTGTGCACCGGCGGCACCTGAGCGGAATCATCCGGCGCAAACGGTGCGGTGTCCGATTGGATCACGCCGTCCCGCAGGCGGACGATGCGGGTAGCATACTGCTCTGCAAGCTCCGGGTTATGGGTGACCATGACCACAAGGCGGTCTTTGGCCACCTCCTTCAGCAGCTCCATCACCTGAATGCTGGTGTCGCTGTCCAGTGCGCCGGTCGGCTCGTCGGCCAGCAGGATGTCGGGGTTGTTGACCAGTGCGCGGGCAATGGCCACACGCTGCATCTGGCCGCCGGACATTTCGCTGGGGTGCTTGTGCAGCTGGTCGCCCAGACCTACCTGCTCCAGCGCCTTGGTGGCCCGGCTGCGGCGCTCGGCACCGGAAATGCCGGAGATGGTCAGCGCCAGCTCCACATTGGAAAGCACTGTCTGGTGCGGGATGAGGTTATAGCTCTGGAACACAAAGCCAATGGTGTGGTTGCGGTAAGAGTCCCAGTCGCGGTCGGTATATTTCTTGGTGGAGATGCCGTTGATGATCAGATCACCGCTGTCGTAGCGGTCCAGACCGCCAATGACGTTCAGCAGGGTGGTCTTACCGGAACCGCTGGGGCCGAGAATGGCGACGAATTCGTTGTCCCGCAGGTTCAGGCTGACATCATCCAGTGCTTTCTGCACCAGATCGCCGGTTTTGTATTCTTTCTTGATGTGGTTGAGTTGGAGCATGTGTGAGCCTTTCCGGCGCATCCTCGCAGGAACGCTGCCGCTGTACATTATAATAAACTGCCCGGATACAGGACCCGCAGCAAGGCGTTATACACTTCTATTTTACCGAAATAATATGAAAAAACTGTGTATATTTCAACGTAAATTTTGACCGGACCGGTATTTTTGGCTTTTGAGGCAGAAAAACAGGAAAATAAAGGAAAAATTGACGTGGAGGTTGAATTTGCGTCGCCGTCGTGCTATTTTAATAGCGGAAGATCCTGATAAAACAGAAAAGCATCGCGAAAGCAGAATTACACTGCCAATACGACGCAAAAAATCTGCGATGAACCGTAAGCACAAAATAAAATGCGTCGCAGAACAGAAAAACACGACAAAAAAACGCAACGAATGTGATTTTGACATTTTTAGACGCTTTTTCAGGATTGAACCAGCCCTCTCTGCTCTTTAAAATAAGATAAGAAAAACAAGGAATGCCTTGAAAACGTCGCAGGACCTTGTAGCAAGGGAGGAAAAATTATGGAACGTACATTTTCACCTATGATCCGTCAGTTTTCGGCAATCGACGGGTTGCAGAAAGCATATACGCTGGTATACTCAATGGATACAGGCAACGAAAACGGCTGCTGCCTGACGCTTTGCCGTACCGGGAACCGGCAGTACATGCAAAGCTGCTACATTGCAGCTGCACCAGAGTTCTGCTACCGGATCCTGCGCTATCTGTGTGAGAATGGCGTCCAGCCGGAGATCTGGCAGGATGTGGTAGAAGAACTGACCGATACAGAACAGCTCAGGCAGAAAGGCGGCGCGTTGCGTGGAGAGTGAGCACACAGCAAAAACGCTGCAGATCGCCCTTGGAAGCTACGACCGCAAGGAGCTGCGGGTGGAAAAGAACTACCTGCAGGAGCAAAGCCCTGCGTTGGAGTGCACCTGCTTCCAGAACGGCGGCCGTCTGCTGGAACAGCTGCGTCAGGGCCGTCAGTTTGATGTTGTGATCCTCTGCAGCCAGCTGGAAGATATGAGCGGGCTGGAGTTTTTAATGAATATCCGCAGCATGGATCCCAAACCGAATGTTGTTCTGTTTGATGAGGGCAGGCGGCAGAATACGAGTGCCATTTGTCTGGAATCGGGCGATGGATTCTGCTATGTGGGCCATGCCGAACTGAAGAACCTGCTGTGGGAGCTGTACCGCCTGCCGGGACGGCAGAGCCAGCGCATGGAACGCAAGTGTCAGGAACTGTACGAGGGCTGGGGCATCCAGCTGCCGGACGTGAACTGCAACTATCTTTCCTGTGCGGTGGGCGTGGTGTACGGCACCAGCCAGAAGCTGGCCATCCGCAAGGAGATCCTGCAGGCGGTGAGCGAGCAGTACGATGTGTCGGTCTCTGCTGTGGACAGCGGCATCCGGCGTATGATCGACCAGCTGGAAGCAAAGCCCTCGGCCAAGTGGCTGCGCTTCAAGGACGAAAGCGGATTTGCGGACGAGAAACCTACCACTGGTAAACTGATCTACACTGTCAAGAATTATCTTCAGCGTCAGAAGGACGACTGAGCATAAAACACAGGAGGCGCAAGGGTATGGAGCAGATGCGGCAGAACGAGGCGGGTGCACTGACCGCGCAGGCGATCCCGCAGAAGGATGTGGAACAGGCATGCTTCCATGCACTGGGCCTGATCGGACGCAATTGCGAATATCTGGACCAGCACCTTGCGCATGTGGGTGCCGACCAGCAGACCCGGCAGGCGGTGAACGATATCAGCGCTGCGTCGGCAAGGCTGGACCGCACTGTGAACGAAGTAATGTCGCTGCTGGATTTTCTGCGCACCGAGGAAGACCCGCGGCTCTATCCGCTGGACCTGTGCCAGCTGCTGCAGCAGGTCGCCGCACAGGCCGATATGGTGCAGGCGCAGCTTGGGGTGGAACTGACGCTGGACTATGGCGGCTGGACAGCCTGCCGGGTCATGGCGGACCGCAATGATGCAGAACTGCTGTGCCTGCATCTGCTCTCGAATGCCTTGCGGGCCTGCAGTGCGGGCGGCAAAGTGCGGCTGATGCTGCGCCGCAGCGAAAGCTTCTGGCAGCTGACGGTGATGGATAATGGCTGCGGCCTGCCGGAAGCAGGCGAGGATGCATGGCTGGAGAACCGGCGCTGCTTTCTGGGCGGCGCAAAGCTGGGCCTGCTGCTCTGCCGCGAGTGCTGCCGCCGTATGGGCTGGGGCCTGCGGGTGGAGCGCGCACCGGAAAAGGGCACACAGGCAGTGGTGACCATTCCGCTGTGCACCGACCGCATAACGGAGCCGACGGTAGAGCTGCATACGGGCGGCGATACGGCACAGGCACAGCAGCATCAGTACCAGCTGCGCAATATGCTGGTGCGGGAGCTGCGTACCATGCCGGAGCGCGGCGACCCGGACGAGCTGTGATGCATGCTGCATGATTGCATTATAATAATGAATAAGGACTGCTGCGGGGGAGATGCTCCTGTGCGGCAGTCCTTTTTTGTTGGCAAAGGTTAAAAACCTTTGCCGAGACACCGGTGCAGCCGCATAAAAAGCGACAAGTTCACAAAATGTTTAACTTTTTGAGCGGAAAATACTATTTTTTCTGTGTAAAATAAAGGACGCTGATTGATTGTGCCGCAAAATTGGATTATAATACATTTGTATGCGAATTGACAAAATGATTCGTTAACAAACTAATTTTTGGCAAAGAAATTGATTTTGCCGTCCACCGGGGGCTTTGCCTCCGGCATTTGTCCTTAGGAGGAAAAACAACGTGAGAGTAGGTCTTGACATCGGCAGTACCACCATCAAGTGTGTGGTGCTGGATGAACATGATGCGCTGCTGTATTCTACATACGAACGGCATTACAGCCATATTCTGGAAAAGGCGCAGGAGCTGCTGCGCCGCATCGATGCCGAGCAGCTGCACGGTCAGAAGGCGCTGCTGAGCATTTCCGGTTCGGCGGGCATGGGTCTGGCCGACAGCTGCGGTGTGCCCTTTGTGCAGGAGGTGTTCTCCACCCGCGTAGCGGTCAAGCGCTTTGTGCCTGCCACCGACTGCGTGATCGAGCTGGGCGGTGAGGATGCCAAGATCCTGTTTCTGACCAACGGTACCGAGGTGCGCATGAACGGCAGCTGTGCCGGCGGCACCGGTGCCTTCATCGACCAGATGGCCACCCTGCTGAAAATGGGTGCCGACGAGATGAACAAGGCAGCAGAGAACGCACAGCGCACCTACACCATTGCGTCCCGCTGCGGCGTGTTTGCCAAGAGCGACGTGCAGCCCCTGATCAATCAGTGCCCGCACCGAGGACATTGCTGCCAGCATTTATAAGGCCGTGGTCAACCAGACCATTGCAGGCCTTGCACAGGCCGTCCCATCAAGGCAATATCCTGTATCTGGGCGGCCCGCTCACCTTCAGCAGCGTGCTGCGCAAGAGCTTTGACGAAGCGCTGAACGTGACCGGCACCTGCCCGGAGAACAGCCTGCTGTATGTGGCACTGGGCGCTGCCCTCTATGCCGACAAGGCTTTTGTTCTGTCTGAGGTGGCCGATGCGCTGGATCGGTACGCCGCCACCGCCACCTACGCCAGCGAGCCGCCGCTGTTCGCCAGCAAGGAGGAGTATGAGGCGTTCCACGCCCGCCACATGTCCCACAGTGTGCCGCGTGTGCCGTTCAGCGCGCAGTGCGGCCCGGTGCATATCGGCATCGACTCCGGCTCCACCACCGTCAAGCTGGTGGTGGTGGACGAGAAGAGCCAGATCCTTTACACCAACTATCAACCGAACCTCGGCAACCCGCTGCCCTCATCCGGGAGCAGCTGCTCAAAATTTACAAGGAGCACCCGGGCCTGCAGGTGGTCAGCGTGACCACCACCGGCTACGGCGAAGAGCTGGTGAAGAACGCATTCCGCTGCGATTACGGTCTGGTGGAAACGGTGGCGCACTTTACCGCTGCAAAATACTTTATGCCGGATGTGGATTTCATCATCGACATCGGCGGGCAGGACATGAAGTGCTTCAAGATCGAGGATGGAGCCATCAGCAACATCTTCCTGAATGAAGCCTGCTCCTCCGGCTGTGGCAGCTTTTTGCAGACCTTTGCACAGGCACTGGGCTACGATGTGAAGAAATTTGCCAGCCTTGGCCTGTTTGCAGACCGCCCGGTGGATTTGGGCAGCCGCTGCACCGTGTTCATGAACAGCTCGGTCAAGCAGGCCCAGAAGGACGGTGCAAGCATCGAGAACATCTCGGCTGGTCTGTCCATCAGCGTGGTCAAGAACGCACTGTACAAGGTTATCCGCGCATCCAGCCCGGAAGAGCTGGGCCGCAAGATCGTGGTGCAGGGCGGTACCTTTTATAATGAAGCCGTGCTGCGCGCCTTTGAAAAGGAGATGGGCGTGGAGGTCATCCGCCCGGACATTGCCGGCTTGATGGGCGCTTACGGTGCGGCTCTGTTCGGCCTGCGCCAGAGCCAGAAGGCCCACAAGACTGCTTCTGCCATGATGAACGAGCAGGAGCTGGAAGCCTTTGCGCAGAAGGTGGTCAGCGTCAAGTGCGGCGGCTGCGGCAACCACTGCCAGCTCACCGTCAACACTTTTGCGGATGGCCGCAAGTACATCTCCGGCAACCGCTGCGACAAGCCCGTGACCGGCAAGAGTGCCGACGACAGCCTGAACCTCTACGCCTACAAGCAGCAGCTGCTGGCCGAGTATAAGCCGGTGGCCGGCAAGCGCGGCTCCATCGGCATCCCGCTGTGTCTGGGCTTCTACGAGCTGCTGCCCTTCTGGTGGGCCTTCTGGACAAAGCTTGGCTTTGCCGTGCACACCAGCCCGGTGTCCAGCCGCGGCCTGTACCTCGCCGGTCAGGCTACTATCCCCAGCGATACCGCCTGCTTCCCGGCAAAGCTGAGCCACGGCCACATCAAGCCCTGAGCCAGATGCAGCTGGACGCTATTTTCTACCCCTGCCTGACCTACAATGTGGACGAGGGCCTGGGCGACAACCACTATAACTGCCCGGTGGTGGCCTACTACCCGAGGTTCTGGCAGGCAACTGCCCGGAGCTGGAGGGCACCAAGTTCATCTATGACTATGTGGGCATCCACCGCCCTAAGGACTTTGTGCACAAGATGGCAAAGAACATCCTGCCCAAGTACTTCGGCGGCATCTCGGAAAAAGAGGTGCAGGCCGCAGCGGATGCCGCCTATGCGGAATACGAGTCCCACATGGCAAAGATCCGCGTGAAGGGCAGCGAGATCATCGATGAAGCCCGCCGTCAGGGCAAGCGCATCATCGTGCTGGCAGGCCGCCCCTACCATGTGGACCCCGAGGTGAACCACGGCATCGACCGCCTCATCACCCGCCACGGTGCTGCCGTTGTTACCGAGGACAGCATTTCCAACCGGGTGCAGAAGTTCCCTACCAGTGTGCTGAACCAGTGGACCTACCACAGCCGCCTGTATGCCGCCGCCAAGTACTGCACCACCCAGAAGGATATGGATCTGGTGCAGCTGGTGTCCTTCGGCTGCGGCGTGGATGCCATCACCACCGACGAGACCCGCGAAATTCTGCAGGAGGGCGGCAAGCTCTACACCCAGCTCAAGATCGACGAGATCACCAATCTGGGTGCCGTGAATATCCGCCTGCGCAGTCTGTTTGCTGCTCTGGACGAGCGGGACGAGGTGGCCGCAGAAAAGGCAGAATAAAATAGAGATAGAGCAAAAAGCTTTTTAAGAAAGCAACATAGGAGGAACCTATGGAATACAATTATCCCAAATTTACCCCGGAGATGAAGAAGACCCATACCATCCTCATCCCCAACATGGCCATTACCCAGTTCCGCCTGCTGGAGTACGCCCTGCGTTACGACGGCTACAAGTGCGAGATCCTGGGCAACTGCGGCAGTGCCGTGGCACAGCTGGGCCTGAAATACGTCCACAACGACACCTGCTACCCGGCTCTGCTGGTCATCGGTCAGTTCCTGGACGCGCTGAACAGCGGCAAGTACGATCTGGATCACACCGCGCTGCTCATCACTCAGACCGGCGGTGGCTGCCGTGCCTCCAACTATATTCATCTGCTGCGCAAGGCACTGGTCAAGGCGGGCTATCCGCAGATTCCGGTGGCCAGCCTGAACTTCTCGGGTCTGGAAAAGGACAGCGGCTTCCAGATGACCCTGCCGCTGGCCCGCCGTGCGCTGGCCTGCATCTTCTACGGCGATATGCTGTGCGCTTTGCGCAATCAGGTGGCACCTTACGAGAACGAGAAGGGGGCTGCCGATAAGATGGTAGACCTGTGGGTGGAACGCTTGGGCCGCGTGCTGCTGGCAGGCAAGGGCTACACCTCCAAGGAGATGAAGCACACCTTCCCCCTCATCGCAAAGGACTTTGCCGCCATCCCCGTTACCCGGTGCCCAAGGTCAAGGTGGGCGTGGTTGGCGAAATTTACGTCAAGTACAGCCCGCTGGGCAACAACGACCTGCAGAAGTTCCTCGAAAGTCAGGACTGCGAGGTGAACTTCCCGGGCTGATGGGCTTTGTGCAGTACTGCGCCTTCAACATGGGCGAGGACCATGTGCTGTACGGCGGCAAGCTGGCGGTGAAGATCGGCATTGACCAGTTCCTGAACTGGCTGGACAGCATCGAGCGCGCCATGCTCAAGGCTGAGGCCGACGCAGGCTTCTACGCCCCCGGCCCCTTCAAGGAGCTGGTGGAAAAGCCCAAGGGCATCATTTCGCTGGGTGCCAAGATGGGCGAGGGCTGGCTGCTGACTGCGAGATGATCGAGCTGGTGCAGGGCGGCTACGGCAACATCGTGTGTGCCCAGCCCTTCGGCTGCCTGCCCAACCACATCGTGGGCAAGGGCATGGTGAACAAGATCCGCGCCCTGTACCCCAGTGCCAACATCACCCCCATCGATTACGACCCCAGTGCCACCAAGGTCAATCAGGAAAACCGCATCAAGCTGATGCTGGCAGTGGCCAAAGAGCGCCTGAATGCCCCGGTGGAGGCAAAGCCTCTGACGGCAGAGGAGATCGCAGGCGGCGCACCCAAAGTCGGCGCAGCGGTCTGATGTTCTAAAGCGGAAAATACCGAAATGCAAAAAGCCCGTCCGGGCGTAAAACTCGGACGGGCTTTCATCATGCCTTGAGAAAAATCAATGCAGGAGAGATCACTTCTGATTCTTCATGTAGATGTGGTGGGGCAGACCGGCAATGTACAGCGGGGTCAGCTCGGCCTGGATCAGCGGGCGGGCATAAGCCAGGAACTCATCGGTCATCTGGGTGTGGTTGGCGTTCATCCAGCTCAGCGGCACCTTCTTTTCCAGGTTTGCCACCTCGCTGATGGGGTGCAGCTCAGTGGTGCACTGGTACGGGCTGTTGGAGATGCGCTTCAGGGCCACCATCTGGCCGGTAACGCCCTCAAAGGCAGCCTTGGCGGCAGCACCGCCCACCTGATAGGCTTCGGTGATGTCGGTGCGGCTGGTCAGATGGCCTGCGCAGCGCTGCAGGGTGGAAAGCTCGATGCAGCGGGTCTTGGTGTCCAGATTGCGGGCCACCACGTTGGCCAGATACCGGGCGGTGCCGGTCAGGGCCTTGTGGCCGAAAGCATCCACTGCGTGGACATCGTCGGCCAGCTCACAGACATAGCGGCCATCCTCGAGCTTGACGCCCTCAGACACCGCGATGACGATGCTGGGCTTCTTCTCCTGCATCACGCGCACCTTCTCGATGAAGTGCTCCACATTGAAGGGGACTTCGGGCAGGCAGATCATGTCCACGCCCTCGCAGTCGTCGCTCTTGGCCAGTGCGGCGGCGGCGGTCAGCCAGCCGGCGTTGCGGCCCATGATCTCGACGACAGTGACGTACTTGGTGCCGTAGACGGTGGCGTCGCGGATGATCTCCTTCATCACCACGCCGATGTACTTGGCCGCAGAGCCGTAGCCGGGGGTATGTCGGTGACCATCAGATCGTTGTCGATGGTCTTAGGCACGCCCATGAAGCGGATGTTGCTCTGGATGCACTCGCCGTACTCAGCCAGCTTGCCGATGGTGTCCATCGAGTCGTTGCCGCCGATGTAGAAGAAGTAGCCGATGTCCAGCTTTTCGAGGATGGCGAAGAGCTTCTTGTACACGGCCTCGTCGGTGTGCCAGTCGGGCAGCTTGTAGCGGCAGCTGCCGAGGAAGCTGGATGGGGTGCGCTTGAGCAGCTCGATGTCGAGGTCATCGGTCAGCAGGGTGGACAGGTCCACGACCCGCTCCTCCAGCAGACCGGCGACGCCGTTGCACATGCCGTAGACGATGTCCGCGCCGCGGCTCTTGCAGCTCTCGAACACACCAGCCAGACTTGCGTTGATGACAGAGGTGGGGCCGCCGGATTGGCCAACGATTGCATTTTTACCCATGATGATTTCTCCTTTTTTGTTTTTCTGTTTCGGCTTTATAAAATCGTGCAGGAGCACGAAAACAGACGCGGGGAAGGGGAGAAGCGAGTTTCCTTACAGGCAGATGTGGCGGGGCGTACCGTTGACGTAGACGGGGGTGACCTCGTCGAGGATGAGCGGGCGGGCGTATTCCTCGAACGCCGCCGTCACCTGCATCCCGTCGGGGGTGATCCAGTCCAGCGGCACCTTCTTTTCGAGGTTTGCCACCTGCTGGACGTCCACCGCTTCGGTGATGCACTGATAAGGATACTCGGAAACGCGCTTGAGCGCGATCATTTTGCCCGTCTCACCGGCAAAGGCTGCGGCTGCCGCTGCGCCGCCCACGGCGTAGGCCTCGTTGACATCGGTGCGGCTGGCCAGATGGCTGGCGCAGCGCTGCAGCGTCGAGAACTCGATGGCGCGGCTCTTGCAGTTCAGCTTGTCGTGGATGAGGTCGGACAGATAGCGGCTGGTGCCGCTGAGGATGGCTTTGTGGCCGAAAGCGTCCAGCTGGCCTGCGTGGACACGAGGTCGCACAGATAGGTGCCGTCGGCGGTCTTGACACCCTCGCTGGCCGCGATGATGACGTTTGGACTTCACCCGCTGCAGCTCATCCACTCTGGCGAGGAACTTGTCCTGGTCAAAGGGGACTTCCGGCA
>ENA-OQCF01000425-OQCF01000425.1-human-gut-metagenome-genome-assembly--contig:-NODE-425-length-16708-cov-10.186298_pt1 | contig 16708 bp, 15 predicted proteins | sample MGYA00242756_ERZ504573 | MGnify/ENA primary metagenome ERZ504573 (study PRJEB26092, sample SAMD00036240) | human gut metagenome | host: Homo sapiens | study: EMG produced TPA metagenomics assembly of... | reverse complement strand
CTCGCGTCGGCGCCGTCGAAAGCTCAACGGCAAGGGGGTTGTCTCCCCCAGCCCAATCACTGCGGCGCCTGCCCCCATCGCCAAAGAGCACGCAGGTGCGCGGTCGGTCCAGTCGAGCGCGCGCGTCATCTGCTCGGCGGCAACGACCAGCACGTGCTCGGCGCGACCGCGGGCGATATAGCCTCGGCGACATCGAGCGCAAATACGAAGCCGGCGCAGGCCGCCGAGACATCGAAGGCAGGGCACGTCGTGCCTAGTCGCTCAGCAACGGCACACGCCTCAGCGGGAACAAGGTGGTCACCCGTCGTCGTCGAGCAGACGATCAGATCCAGCTGGCTCGCGCCGATTCCGGACACCTGGAGTGCCCGCTCGCTCGCCGCTACGGCAAGATCGTCAAGTGATTCGGTGGTGCAGACGTGGCGGCTCTTGATACCTGTGCGGGTAAAAATCCACTCATCCGAGGTATCGAGGAACTCAGACAGCTCGTCATTGGAAACGCTGCGCTCAGGAAGCGCCGAGCCTGTTCCAAGAATCGTGAAACCCATCACTACCTCCTTTGAGTTGTTGACGTGTTTACATCGACCAAGAGAGAATAGCGCAATTTTGTCGTTGTTGACGTGTTAACATTAAATTGTCTAAATGCGACAAAGGCTTCACATTGTGTCTATCTCTCGAGACCATTGCGTTATTCACTTATTCATTAAGGAGGTACAGCCGCTATGGATGCCAAATTATCGATAGTCGACGTAACCGGATCGACCAACGATGACCTGCTCGAAGCAGGAAAACAGGGTGCGCCGCACGGCACGGGACTTGCCGCCCGCGCGCAAACGGCAGGACGCGGCCGACGCGGCCACAAGTGGGATTCAACCGCCGGCAACCTGTTGCTCTCGATTGTCCTACGTCCACGTGTTGATCCCGCCAAGTACTCTGGTCTTGCCGCCGTCAGCGGCCTAGCGGTGCTCAAGGCGCTCGAGGCGCAAGGTCTTGCTAACGAGATCGGCCTCAAATGGCCCAACGATCTGGTCGCGCGAGGACGCAAGCTCGGCGGCATTCTGGTCGAGGCGGCACGCGACAACAAAGGCATGCCCTTCGCCGTCTGCGGCATTGGCGTCAACGTAAACTACACGCCCCAAGAGGTGCCCGATGGTGGCCTGGCGGCAATCGGCCTGTCAGACCTCAACGAGAATGTTCCCGCCGTCGATGTGCTGCTCAAAGAGGTCTATCACGCGGTCTTGAACACTGCAAACGCATGGGCAGAGCGCCTCAACGCCAAGGAAAAAGACGCCGGACCGCTCGCGCCCGTCCACAGCGAATATGTCGCTCACCTCAATTGGATTGGAAAGCACGTTACCGCCCGCTCCCCTGCCGGTGACGAGCTGGCGCGAGGCATCTTTAAAACGGTCGATGGCTTTGGTCGTGCGTGCATCGAAACAGAAGACGGCTTGCGATCCTTCCATTTTGAGGAGGCGTCATTGCGCCCCTTGAGTGAGTAGGTCGCCACAGCCACCCGCTCGGCAGCCTTACCCGGCGATCCAAACCCATCATGCAAAACAAAAGAGCCCCGCTACCGTAATGGCAGCGGGGCTCTGTAAGCTATGAGCGATATCGCTTAGAGCTTGATGTCGATGTCGACGCCAGCGGGAAGGTCGAGACGCATGAGCGAATCAACGGTGCCCGAGGTGGGGTCGAGGATGTCGATGAGGCGCTTGTGGGTGCGCATCTCGAACTGCTCACGGGAATCCTTGTTCACGTGCGGCGAGCGGATGACCGTGTACAGGTTGCGCTCGGTGGGCAGGGGGACGGGACCGGAAACGCGAGCGCCGGTCTTCTGAGCGGTCTCGACGATGAGCTTCGCGGACTGATCGACGACCTCGTGATCATAGCCCTTGAGGCGAATGCGGATCTTCTGGGTAGCCAACTTAAACCTCCAAAGAGTGCGAGAGATGTTCTCGCGGATTACGTAACAGGGAGCTCGAACTTAGGCGTTCTTGCTCATGACCTCGTCCACGATGGACTTGGGCGCGGGCTCATAAGAGTCGAACTGCATCGTGTAGGATGCACGGCCCTGGGTCTGGGAGCGAAGGTCGGTAGCGTAACCGAACATCTCGCCCAGCGGCACCTTGGCACGGATGAGCTTGCTGTTCTTGCGATCCTCCATGCCCTCGATCTTGCCGCGGCGACCGGAGAGGTTGCCCATAACGTCGCCCATGTACTGCTCGGGCGTCTCGACCTCGACAGCCATGATCGGCTCGAGCAGCTGCGGATCGGACTTCTTGAGGCGTCCTTGATAGCCATGGAACCGGCGATCTTGAAGGCGGCCTCGGAGGAGTCGACCTCGTGGTAAGAACCGTCGAACAGGGTGACCTTAACGTCGAGGACCGGGAAGCCGGCGATAACACCGGTGTTCAGGGCCTCCTGGATGCCTTATCGATGGACGGGATGTACTCCTTGGGCACGACGCCGCCGACGATAGCGTTGACGAACTCGTAGCCGAAGCCCTCCTCCATCTTCTCGAGCTTGATGACGGCGTGGCCGTACTGACCGCGACCGCCGGACTGACGGACGAACTTGCCTCAGCCTTCTCGACGTCGTGACCAGCGGTCTCGCGGTAGGCAACCTGGGGCTTACCAACGTTAGCGTCGACCTTGAACTCGCGGAGCAGACGATCGACGATGATCTCGAGGTGCAGCTCGCCCATGCCGGCGATGATGGTCTGGCCGGTCTCGTGGTTGGTGGACACCGTGAAGGTCGGGTCCTCCTCGGCGAGCTTGGTCAGAGCCAGGGACATCTTGTCCTGCTCGGCCTTGGTCTTGGGCTCGATGGCAACGTCAATAACGGGCTTGGCGAACTCGATCTTCTCGAGGACGATCTCCTTGCCCTCGGCGCACAGGGTGTCACCGGTGGTGGAGTTCTTGAAGCCGACGCAAGCGACGATGTCGCCGGCGGCAGCGTCGTCACGGTCGATACGCTCGGCGGCGTTCATCTCGAGGATGCGGCCGAGGCGCTCGCGCTGACCGTTGGAAGCGTTGATCACGTAGGAGCCGGACTCGGCACGACCGGAGTAAACGCGGACGTAGGTGAGCTTACCGACGAACGGGTCGGTCATGATCTTGAAGACCAGGCCGGAGAAGGGCTCGTCGAAGGAAGGATGACGCTCGATCTCCTCGCCGGTGTCCGGATCGGTACCGGTGATGGCCTTGACGTCGAGCGGGCTGGCAGGTAGTCGACGACAGCGTCGAGCAGCTCCTGAACGCCCTTGTTCTTGTAGGCGGAGCCACGAAGACGAGGTTGAGCTCGTTGGCCAGAACACCCTTGCGCAGAGCAGCCTTGAGCTCCTCGACGGTGAAGTCCTCCTCCATGAGGATCTTCTCCATGAGCTCGTCGTCAAAGCTGGCAGCAGCGTCGAGGAGCTCCTCGCGCTTGGTGGCAGCAATGTCGGCAAACTCAGCCGGGATCTCGTCCATCGGCTCGGGGTAGGTCATGCCCTTCTCGTCGGCCTTGAAGTCCCATGCAGTCATGGTGACCAGGTCGATGACGCCCCAGAAGTTGTCCTCGGCGCCCATCGGGACCTGAGCGGCCACGGCGTTGGCGTCGAGACGATCCTTCATGGTCTCGATAGCGTTGAAGAAGTCAGCGCCCACGCGGTCATACTTGTTGATGAAGGCGATGCGGGGGACGTTGAAGGTAGAAGCCTGACGCCAAACGGTCTCAGACTGGGGCTGGACGCCGGCAACGGCGTCGAAGACGGCGACAGCGCCATCGAGGACGCGCAGGCAGCGCTCGACCTCGGCGGTGAAGTCAACGTGGCCCGGGGTGTCGATGATCTGGATGCGGTAGTCCTTACCGTCCTTGTTCCAGAAGCAGGTGGTAGCAGCGGAGGTAATGGTTACGCCGCGCTCCTGCTCCTGAACCATCCAGTCCATGGTGGCAGCGCCCTCATGGACCTCACCGATCTTGTGGGTCTTACCGGTGTAGTAAAGAATACGCTCGGTCGTGGTGGTCTTACCAGCATCGATGTGGCCATGATGCCGATGTTACGGGTATCGGAAAGCTTGTACTTAGCTTAGCCATGTTAGTTCCTTACCTTAACTTACCAACGATAGTGAGAGAACGCGCGGTTGGCCTCGGCCATCTTGAAGACGTCCTCACGCTTCTTGACGGAAGCGCCCAGGCCGTTGGAGGCGTCGAGGATCTCGTTGGCGAGACGCTCGGCCATGGTCTTCTCCTTGCGAGCGCGGGAGAAGTTGACGATCCAGCGGATGCCCAGAGCGGTGGAACGACGGGAGTTGACCTCCATCGGGACCTGATAGGTAGCGCCACCGACACGCTTGGGCTTAACCTCGAGCGTGGGCTTGACGTTGTCCATAGCCTTCTTGAAGGTAGCGAGAGCGTCGCCACCCTCGGACTTCTCGGCAACGATCTCGAAAGCGGTGTAAACGATGCGCTCAGCGGTGGCCTTCTTGCCGTCAAGAAGGACCTTGTTGATGAGCTGAGTCACCAGGCGGTTGTTGTAAACGGCGTCAGGCTGAACCTCACGACGATTAGCTGCTGCACGACGCGGCATGTGAAATCTCCTTAAGTGTCTACCGTGCGGCGCTCAAGACGGCACACGGCGAAAGTATCAAAACGTTATCTGGCTTATTTGGCTTGGGGCGCTTAGCGCCGTACTTGGAACGGGCCTGCATACGGTTCTGGACCGAAGCAGCGTCGTAGGCGCCACGGATGACGTGATAACGGACACCAGGGAGGTCACGGACACGACCGCCGCGGACGAGCACGATGGAGTGCTCCTGCAGGTTGTGGCCCTCACCCGGGATGTAAGCAGTAACTTCGATGCCGTTGACAAGGCGAACACGGGCAACCTTACGAAGAGCCGAGTTCGGCTTCTTGGGGCTCGTGGTGAAGACGCGGGTGCACACGCCGCGCTTCTGGGAGTTGTGCTGCAGAGCAGCGTTCTTGGACTTCTTGGGCACGGAACGACGGCCCTGGCGAACCAGCTGGTTAATAGTAGGCAAAGCGTACTCCTTCTCGAATGATTCCAGCTTTCTGTAAAGTGCAACGGCTTGAATCGAGGGGTCAGCATCCCCCTACGAAACACGCAGTTCGATAGGATACGTGGCGTTAGCTGTGCCGTCAACAGACCACGCCGCCGGGCGTATCCCAAAATGAGCACATTTCCGCAAAGCCTACACAAAAGGAATCTCCTCCTGTGCGCGGGGGGCGGATTCCCGGGCCGGGCGGCACAGGGGTTAAGTTTGTCGCGAGTTCCGCATGAGCCGGAGGCCACTTAATGTGGCCTCCGTGCGAGCCAGGACTGTAGAGCAGCAAACTTAACCCCTGTGCCGCCCGGCCCGGGAATCCGACGTGCTCGTTGGGGCAACGTTCCCTGCCAAAAAGGGACAGGTTTATTTTGGTCGGTTTTATCTGGGGAAATGCTGCGCTCCAGCGGTGATCTGCTCTCATCTCTCGCATGGAAATCGGCGGCGTTTTCGGAAGTATGCGGCAAATTATGAACTTGCCGAGCACACAGGGGTTTTGCGATAACAAATCCGCAGGTAGAGCGCTTGAGCATATGCGGTGTGGTCGACCTATCAAGATTTTGCCGCATACTTCCGAAATCGCACCTCAAAATGATCCGTTTTCCTCCGTCCCCAAGGGATCGACGGAACGCAACAGGTTGAGCAAACGCAAGCGAGCGGCCCCCAGAGCGTACAAGGTGGCATGAAAAAGGCAGGGCATTGACCTTTTGGTCATGCCCTGCCTTTTGAATGACAGATTGTAGCCCTGGGGGCCGCGCAGCGACGGAGATCTCCGCCGTTCGTTAGAACGGCGGAACTAGTTACTCCTCGTCGTTGTCCTTGGCCTCTTCGGCGTCGTCGGTGTCCACGAGCTGGTTGAGCAGCTCGTCGAGGGAAGCCATGTCCTCGTTGATCGCGCCGTTGGCGGGAGCTTCTTGTCGTCGATCGGGGCGCCCAGGAGCTCCTCGTCGGCGTCGGCGTGATGCGTCGGAGCGGAGGTACCCAGCAGGATATCGTCCGGACCGTCGGGGCTAAAGACCATCTGCAGCAGCTGCGAGAGGTCTTCCTCGTCGGCAACGTCGTCGTTGTTCTCGAGGATGTAGAGCAGGTCGTGGGCCTCCAGGCCGTCACGAAGCTCCTCGATCGCCTTGGCACCGATACCATCGATGCGCAGCAGATCCTCCTCGGACTTGCCGACCAGGTCGCCGACCGTCTCGATGCCGACCTCGCTGAACTTGTTGGTCCAGCGCTGCGACACGCCCAGGTCGTCGAACAGGTACAGGCGAGCCTTCTCGGCGGAGATGGTGTGGCCGTTGCGGGTGAACGAACCGTCAGCACCACCGAACTCGTCGTACCCGGCCCAGTCGAGCTGCTGCGGGAGCTGCTCGTCCAGGTCCTTGAGCTCCACAGGAGCCCACTCGGGCAGCGACTTGGCGTTGGGCGAAGCCGGGCCGTCGATGTCCACGTAGCCGTCGGCCGTACGATACGTCAGCTTGGCGTTGGCGTACGGCTTGAGGCCGGTACCGGCCGGGATCTTCTTACCGACGATGACGTTGGACTTAAGGTCGAGCAGGTGGTCGACCTTGCCCTCGATGGCAGCCTCGGTAAGGACGCCGGCGGTACGGATGAACGAAGCGCTCGACAGCCAGGAGTCGATGTTGGACGCGACCTTGAGCGTACCCAGGATGACGGGCTCGGCACGGGAGCCTGACCGCCCAGACGGGCAACGCGCTCGACCTCGTCAGCAAACTCGTAGCGGTCGACGTACTGACCAAGCAGGTACTTGGAGTCACCGGGGTTGGTGATCTGAACGCGACGCAGCATCTGACGTGCGAGCACCTCGATGTGCTTGTCGTTCAGGTCGACGCCCTGGCTGGTGTAGACGTCCTTGACGCTCTCGACGAAGGTGTGCATCGTCGACTCGATGTCGGTCAGCTTGCGCAGGTTGCGGAAGTTGACGAAGCCCTTGGTGATCTGGTCGCCGGCGCGAACCTCGCAGCCGTCCTCGATCTCGGGCATAAAGCGCACCGAAGCGGGGACGCGACGCTCGTCGAGAACACGGGTGTGGTCCTCGGAGTCGGTGAGCGTCAGCACGTACTCGGACTTCTCGGGCTTAATCGAGAGGTGACCGGAGTACGGAGCCAGCTCGGCCTCGCGACCCAGGATCTTCTCGTTGACGTTGCCGACGATATCGAACATACGGCTGACCGTAGGCAGGCCCTGCGTAATATCGTCGACGCCAGCGACGCCGCCGGAGTGAATGGTACGCATCGTAAGCTGCGTACCGGGCTCACCGATGGACTGGGCGGCAATAATGCCGACCGCGGTACCGATGGCGACCGGACGACGGGTGGAAAGATCCCAGCCGTAGCACTTCTGGCACACGCCGTACTTGGAGCGGCAGGTGAGCAGCGCGCGAAGCTTGACCTTCTTGAGGCCCGCATCGACCATCTTCTGGATGTCGGCGACCTTCTCGATGTAGCCGTCCTGCTCAAAGAGCACGGTGCCATCGGGAGCCACGACGTCCTCAATGAAGCAACGGCCGACGAGGTCGGTGTTGAGGTCGGTGGTGCCGGGGATGATGAGGTTGTAGGTGACGCCCTCGTGCGTACCGCAGTCCTCCTCGCGGACGATGACGTCCTGGGCCACGTCGACCAGACGACGGGTCAGGTAACCAGAGTCCGAGGTGTGGGATGCGGTATCGACCAGGCCCTTACGGGCGCCGTAGGTCGAAATGAAGTACTCGAGCGGCAGCAGGCCCTCGCGGAAGTTCGCCTTAATGGGAAGGTCGATCGTCTCGCCGGACATGTCTGCCATCAGGCCACGCATGCCGCCGAGCTGACGCAGCTGGGTCTTAGAACCACGGGCGCCGGAGTCGGCCATCATATAGAGCGGGTTCTCCTCGTCGAACAAGTCGAGCATGAGCGCTGCAACCTTGTCGGTACAAGCGGTCCACTCGTTAACGACTTCGATGTGGCGCTCCGTCTCGTTGATGAAGCCCTCCTCGAAGTACTCGTTGATCTGGTCGACGTTGGCCTGGGCGCGATCGAGCAGCTCCTGCTTCTCGGCAGGGATGAGAGCGTCCCACACCGAGATGGTGAGGCCGGCGCGGGTAGCGTAGTGGAAGCCGGAGTACTTGATGGCGTCGAGGATCGGGCCGACCTTGGCCTCGGGGTAACGATCGCAGCAGTCGGCAACCAGCTTGGCCACATCGCCCTTGACCATCTTGTAGTTCATGAACTCATAGTCTTCGGGCAGGCACTGGCGGTTGAAGATGATGCGGCCGATAGAGGTCTCGAAGCGCGCGGTCTTGTTGCCGGTAACGTCGTAGTCGACGAACTCGTTCTTGCCGTTCTTGACGCGGAAGATACGGGTGCCGTCCTCGTTGATGACGTTGGCATCGGCAGCGGACACGCGAACCTGGATCTTGGCCTGCATGTCGACCTCGGAACGGCAGTCATAGGCGTGCAGCGCGTCGTCGAAGCTGGCGAACACGTGGTTCTCGCCCGGCAGACCCTCGCGGACCTGGGTGAGGTAGTACACACCAATGATCATGTCCTGCGAAGGGATGTTAACCGGCTTGCCGGATGCCGGCGAGCGCAGGTTGTTCGCAGAGAGCATGAGCACGCGAGCCTCGGCCTGAGCCTGGCTGGACAGCGGCACGTGGACAGACATCTGGTCGCCGTCGAAGTCGGCGTTGAAGGGCGAGCAGACCAGCGGGTGCAGGTGGATAGCCTTGCCCTCGACCAGCACCGGCTCAAAGGCCTGGATGGACAGACGGTGCAGGGTCGGTGCACGGTTGAGCAGCACGACGCGACCGTCGATGACCTCTTCGAGGATATCCCACACAAAGGTGGCACCGCGGTCGATAGCGCGCTTGGCGCCCTTGATGTTCTCGACCTTGCCGAGCTCGACCAGGCGCTTCATGACGAAGGGCTTGAAGAGCTCCAGCGCCATGGTCTTGGGCAGACCGCACTGGTGCAGCAGCAGCTTGGGGTCGGTAACGATTACCGAACGGCCGGAGTAGTCGACACGCTTGCCCAGCAGGTTCTGACGGAAACGACCCTGCTTGCCCTTGAGGGCCTCAGCGAGCGACTTGAGCGGGCGACCGCCACGGCCAGAGACCGGGCGACCACGACGGCCGTTGTCGAACAGGGCATCCACGGACTCCTGGAGCATGCGCTTCTCGTTGTTCACGATGATCGCAGGGGCGTCCAGGTCGAGCAGGCGCTTGAGTCGGTTGTTACGGTTGATCACGCGACGATACAGGTCGTTGAGGTCGGACGCGGCGAAGCGGCCGCCGTCGAGCTGGACCATCGGGCGCAGATCGGGCGGAATGACCGGGATGACATCCAGGATCATGTTCGCGGGGCTGTTGCCGCCCTTCAGGAAGGCGTCAACGACCTCGAGGCGCTTAACGGCCTTCTCGCGCTTCTGCTTCTGGGAATCCTCGTCGGCGATGATGGCCTTGAGCTTCTCGGCCTCGGAGGGGAGGTCGATGGCAGCGAGCAGGTCGCGGACGGCCTCGGCACCCATACCACCCTTGAAGTACATGGAGTAGTAACGGGTCATCTCGCGGAACAGCGGCTCATCGGAGATGAGGTCGCGCTCGGTGAGCTTCATGAAGGCGTTGAAGGCGTCCGTGCGGAGCTGCTTCTCGTCCTTGCACTCTTCCTCGATGTCGACGATGCCAGAGGCGATCTCCTCGGGGGTCAGCGGCTCCTCGTCGGAGAACTCGTCAAAGTTCTCGGGGTTGCCCTGCTCCTTGAGGGACTCGATCTGGCGGGCGCACTCGGCATCGATCTCTTCCAGATCGGCGGCGAGCTCCTCGCGCAGGTCGTCAGCGTCGGCCTCGCGAGCCTCGTAGTCGACCTCGGTGATGATGTAGCTGGCAAAGTACAGAACCTTCTCGAGGTCCTTGGACTTGATGTCGAGCATACGGCTCATCGGGAAGCTCGTGGGGCTCTTGAAGTACCAGATGTGGGACACGGGAGCGGCGAGCTCGATGTGACCCATGCGCTCGCGACGAACCTTGGCCGAGGTGACCTCGACGCCGCAGCGCTCGCAGACGATGCCCTTAAAGCGGATGCCCTTGTACTTGCCGCAGGAGCACTCCCAGTCCTTGGCGGGACCGAAAATCTTCTCGCAGAACAGGCCGTCCTTCTCGGGCTTGAGGGTACGGTAATTAATGGTCTCCGGCTTCTTGACCTCACCGTGCGACCAGGAACGGATCTGGTCGGCGGAGGCAAGGGAGATCTTTACCGAGTCAAAATCAGTAGCTTCGAAATCTGCCACAGTCAACTACTCCTTATCAGTGGTCGTGGCGGCGACAGCTCGGGTGCCTCGGCGGTCTCGGCATCCTGGGCCTCGACGTCGGTGTCAACGCCGGCGAGCGCAGCCAGGTCGTCGAGAGCAGAGGTCTCCTCGGCGGTCACAGGGGCGGAGGCGTCCTCGTCGGCATCGTGCATGGGCTCGATGTCCAGTGCGAGGGAACGGATCTCCTTGACGAGAACCTTGAAGGACTCGGGGATACCCGGAACCGGGACGTTCTCGCCCTTGACGATGGACTCGTAGGTCTTGACGCGGCCCACGGTATCGTCGGACTTGACGGTCAGGATCTCCTGCAGGACGTTGGCAGCACCGTATGCGTACAGTGCCCAAACTTCCATCTCGCCGAAGCGCTGGCCGCCAAACTGAGCCTTGCCGCCAAGCGGTTGCTGGGTAACCAGGCTGTAAGGGCCGGTCGAACGGGCGTGGATCTTGTCGTCAACCATGTGGCCGAGCTTGAGGATGTAGGACGTACCCACGGTAATGGGCTCGCGGAACTCCTCGCCGGTGCGGCCGTCGAACAGGCGGGTCTTGCCGCGCTCGTCAAGCTGGGTGACAAACTCGGGGCGCATGTGATCGCCAAAGGCAGCGGTGGCCTTGTTGAGCATGTTCTTGTTGGCGCGACGGATGACCTCGGCGATCTCGTCCTCCTTGGCGCGTCGAAGACGGGCGTCGAGACGAAGAACGGACCGGGGACATACTTGTCGGAGTCGGCATCCTCGGTATCCCAACCGCAGGCAGCAGCCCAGCCAAGGTGGCACTCGAGCAGCTGGCCGACGTTCATACGCGAAGGAACGCCCAGCGGGTTGAGGATAACGTCGATCGGGGTACCGTCAGCCATGTAGGGCATGTCCTCGACCGGCAGAACGTTACAGATAACGCCCTTGTTGCCGTGGCGACCGGCGATCTTATCGCCCTGCTGGATCTTACGACGCTGGGCGACGTAGACGCGCACCTGCTCGTTGACGCCGGGGGCCAGGTCGTCGCCGTTCTCGCGGCTAAAGCGGACGACGTCGATGACGCGGCCATAAGCGCCGTGAGGCATCTTAAGAGAGGTGTCGCGAACGTCGTGAGCCTTGGCACCGAAGATGGCGCGCAGCAGGCGCTCCTCGGCGGTCAGAGCGCTCTCGCCCTTAGGCGTGACCTTGCCGACCAGGATGTCGCCAGGGCCGACCTCGGCGCCGATGCGGATGATGCCGTCCTCGTCGAGGTTGGCAAGCATGTCCTCGGAGAGGTTCGGGATCTCGCGAGTGATCTCCTCGGGGCCGAGCTTGGTGTCGCGGGCGTCGATCTCGTGACGGGTGATATTGATGGTCGTCAGCAGATCCTCGGCCACCAGGCGCTCGGACACGACGATACCGTCCTCGTAGTTGAAGCCTTCCCACGGCATGTATGCCACGGTGAGGTTCTGGCCCAGTGCGAGCTCGCCATGATCGGTCGAAGGACCGTCGGCCAGAGGCTCGCCCTGCTCAACGGTGTCACCGACGCGCACGAGCGGACGGTGGTTGATGCAGGTGGACTGGTTAGAGCGCTGGTACTTGGCCAGGTGATACTCGTCCATGCCGCCGGCATGCTTGACGATAATCTTGGAGGCGTCGGCATAGATGACCTCGCCGGCGTTCTTGGCCAGGGTAACCTCGCCAGAGTCCAGGGCGGCGCGACGCTCCATGCCGGTACCGACATAGGGAGCGGCGGGGTGAACCAGCGGCACGGCCTGACGCTGCATGTTGGCGCCCATGAGCGTACGCTTGGCGTCGTCGTGCTCGAGGAACGGAATCAGCGTGGCTGCGACGGAGAGCATCTGACGCGGCGAGACGTCCATGTAGTCGACGTCCTCGACAGGCACGTCGGCGGGAGCGCCGAAGGAGCCGTCGAAGTCGCGGGTACGGGCGATCACGGTATGCGGACGAACGATCTTGCCCTCGGCATCGGTCGTGATGAACTCGTTGGTCTTGGGATCGAGCGGCGTGTTGGCCGGCGCGATGACGTGCTTCTCTTCCTCGTCAGCGGTCATCCAGTCGATCTGGTCGGTGGCAACGCCGTTCTCGACGCGACGGAACGGGGCCTCGATGAAGCCATACTCGTTGACGCGGGCGTAGAGGGCGAGCGAGCCGATCAGGCCGATGTTGGGGCCTTCGGGGGTCTCGATCGGGCACATGCGGCTGTAGTGCGAGTTGTGAACGTCGCGGACGGCCGTCGGCACGTTGGTGCGGCGGCTGGAGCCCGACTTGTGGCCGGCAAGACCGCCAGGGCCGAGTGCGGACAGACGGCGCTTGTGGGTCAGACCGGTCAGGGGGTTTGCCTGGTCCATGAACTGCGAGAGCTGCGAGGAACCAAAGAACTCCTTGATAGAGGCCACGATCGGACGGATGTTGATGAGCGACTGCGGGGTGATCTCGTCGATGTCCTGGGAGCTCATGCGCTCACGGACGACGCGCTCCATACGGCTCATGCCGATACGGAACTGGTTGGCGACGAGCTCGCCGACGGTGCGAATGCGGCGGTTGCCAAAGTGGTCGATGTCGTCGACCTTGAAGCCCTGCTCGCCAGCAGCGAGGGACAGCAGGTAGCGCAGCGTAGCGACGATATCCTCGTCGGTGAGCACCGTGACCTCTTCCTCGGTGGTGAGATTGAGCTTCTTGTTGACCTTGTAGCGACCGACGCGGGCCAGATCGTAGCGCTGCGGGTTGAAGAGCAGGCCCTCGAGCAGGCTGCGGGAAGCATCCACGGTGGGAGGCTCGCCCGGGCGCAGGCGACGGTAGATCTCGATAAGAGCATCCTCGCGGGTAAGGGCGGTATCGCGCTCGAGGGTGCGCTTGATCACATCGGAGTTGCCGAGCAGCTCGATGATATCGTCGTTGGTGACGGCGATGCCAAGGGCGCGCAGGAACATCGTGGCGCTCTGCTTGCGCTTACGGTCGATGGAGACCATGAGCTGGTCGCGCTTGTCGACCTCAAACTCGAGCCAGGCACCGCGGGACGGGATGATCTGAGCCTTGTAGATCTGCTTGCCCGAATCCATCTCGGAGCTGTAGTACACGCCCGGGGAACGGACGAGCTGGGAGACGACGATACGCTCGGTACCGTTGATGATAAAGGTGCCTGATCGGTCATCATGGGGAAGTCGCCCATAAAGACGAGCTGCTCCTTGATCTCACCGGTCTCCTTGTTAGTGAGACGGACGTCGGTCAGAAGCGGAGCCTGATAGGTCATGTCCTTCTCGCGGCACTCCTCGACGGTGTGCGCGGGATCGCCAAACTGATGCTCGCCGAAGGTAACCTCGAGAACATGGTTCTGGCTCTGGATGGGGCTGGATTCCTTGAACGCCTCACGAAGGCCCTCGTCCTTAAAACGCTCAAAGGATTCCCTTTGAACAGAGATAAGGTTGGGGAGCTCCATGGCCTCCGGGATTTTCCCGAAGCTGACGCGCTTGCGCTCAGTGGCAGTGTATGCGTAGGTCACCAGGTTTTTCCTCCTTCACGGAAATGCTCGGTGGATTGGCGAGGCATAGCTTCGCCAGTTATCGCAACCTAATAGTTTATCAGGTACCGACCGTTGAGCAAGAAAAGCCTTGACGTGATTGAGTTTTTGGAGTAGCAAAGTTTTTCGACAGAAAACATGCAGGTAGATGGATGTGCATCGAACACCTGTTCATATATTTTCTGTGAACAGAGGCTAGCAATCGCAGCTCTTATAAAAAACGGGCGCGAACCGAAGTCCGCACCCGTAAATGTCGATGCCCGAAGGCTTACTTACGCATCAAACCGCCGCGCTCGTCGATGGCATCCCAGAAGGCGCCGGCAAAGCGAGGATCGCTTGCAGCCATGAGGCGTTGGTGGCCATCCAGCCAGACGGGGTACCGGTATCGTAGCCCGACAGCGGGTCGATGACGACGGCGTACATGGCCTCGCGGTCGAGCGAGCGGGCCATGGCGTCGGTCAGCTGGATCTCGCCGCCCTTACCGGCCTGCTGATCGGCCAGCAGGTCCATGACCAACGGGCTCAGCAGGTAGCGACCGACGATGTACAGGTTGGACGGAGCCGCCTCGGGAGCGGGCTTCTCGACCAGGCCGCCGATGCGCCAAACGGCACCGGGCTCGTCGTCGGCGCATTCTCGAAGCCCTCGAGAGCGCCCACGCGATCGCCGGCGATAACGCCATAGCGGCTGACTTCCTCGGGAGCGCACGCGGCAACGGCGATAACAGAAGCGCCACCGTGCTCCTTGGAGACGGCAAGCATCTTGTCGCAGATGTCGCGGTTGGGCACAACGTAGTCGCCCAGAAGAACCAGGAAGTTCTCCCCCGCCACAGCGTCAGCGGCAGAGCGAATGGCGTGACCGAGGCCCTTGGGCTCGTACTGATAGCGGAAGTCGACCGGCATACCGCCCGCATGTGCGACGGCGTCGGCATAAGCATCCTTGCCGCGCTCGCGCAGCAGGTTCTCGAGCGAACGATCGGGCTGGAAGTAGCTCAGCAACTCGGGCTTGCCGGGAGAGGTGACGATAATGGCGTCGTCGACCTCCTCGGGGTCGAGCGCCTCCTCGACGACGTACTGGATGACCGGCTTGTCGAGCACCGGCAGCATCTCTTTAGGCGTGCACTTGGTGCCAGGCAGAAAACGCGTGCCAAGACCGGCGGCGGGGATGATTGCCTTCATAGTATTCAGGGATCCTTTCGCAGGCGCAGGATGCGCCCTGTGCGTGCGGCACGGCGGCCGCAGACCAAATTGCGATACCGGTTTATCTTACCGCCGTTAATTAACGTTAATGTAGCAAGCGCCATTCTTCAGCAGGTCAACGCAAATTATTGCTCGAATGGTGCAATTTTACGCCCCAGCGGTAACGGGATTGGCACGGCGAAGACAGCGGTGTTCTGCGTGCCGAGCAATGGGAATGAGGGGCCAAAACAAAAAAGACGGGGCTCGCAATGCGAGCCCCGTCTGCAAAGAAATCTGGCGAGAAAGCCTGATTACTTGAGGGTGACAGCAGCGCCAGCAGCCTCGAGCTTCTCCTTGGCAGCCTCGGCGTCCTCCTTCTTGGCACCCTCGAGAACAGCCTTGGGAGCGCCCTCGACGACCTCCTTGGCCTCCTTCAGGCCAAGTTGGTGAGCTCACGGACGGCTTGATGACCTGGATCTTGTTGTCGCCGAAGCCCTCGAGCACGACGTCAAACTCGGTCTTCTCCTCGGCCTCAGCAGCGCCAGCAGCGGGAGCGGCGACAACGGCGGCAGGAGCAGCGGCGGAAACGCCGAAGGTGTCCTCGATAGCCTTAACGAGCTCGGAAGCCTCGAGAAGGGTCATTTCCTTAAGAGCATCGATGATCTCATCGGTGGTAAGCTTAGCCATTTCTAAGTCCTTTCGGTTTCCGTGTCTGTGCACGGAGATCAGTTAAAACACGACGCGAATGCGTCAGGGGTGCGGCGTTGCCGCCGCGGGTGAAAACAGCGACTAGGCTGCCTTCTGCTCGGAGACCTGCTGGATCGAACGAGCGAGACCAGAGGAAACGCCGTTGACGCAGACAGCGATGTCGCGAGCGAAACCGGAGATGAGACCGGCGATCTGACCGAGAAGCTGATCCTTGGTGGGCAGCTCGGCGATAGCCTTAACATCATCAGCGGAAACGGCCTTGCCGTCGGAGATACCGCCCTTGATCTCAAGGACGCCCTTGGACTTAGCAGAGAAGTCCTTAAGGGTCTTAGCGGCCTCGACCGGCTCGGTCTCGTAGAACACATAAGCGACGGGGCCGGCGAGGATCTCGTCGAGCTCGGGCTGCTCCTGGTTCTTGAGAGCGATCTTGACCAGGTTGTTCTTGTAGACCTTCATCTCGGCGCCGCACTCGCGAAGCTGATGACGCAGCTCCTGAGCCTGCTTAACCGTCAGACCGTTGTAGTTGACGACGAACAGACCGGCGTTCTCGGCGATACGGGACTCAATCTCTGCAACCTTGTCGATTTTGTACTGCTGGGGCATGAATTACACCTCCTCTAATTCTTTCCGGGCACGGTCCGCCACAAGGACGTGACGGGGGCATGTCCAAAAAGAAAGCCCCCGCGCTGCATGAGCGACGGGGGCGAGAAGACATATCTACTCGACCACCTCGGCTGGCGGGATATCCCATTAAGCTCGCGGGCGATGCCCGTTTGCACCGGCTGTCTCTGGCAGCGGATTCGTGCGTGAACCGAAATTATTATGGCGGGGACCCCGGCGTCGGTCAACGGAAATCCGGGCTGCACACAATTCCACCATTCCGACCGCGCCGCCGAAGGCCGGGCGCAAGGTTCGCTCGGTCAGGTCCTGGGTCGCGTCGAAGCACATTAAGTGCTTTCCGGCTCGTGCGGATCTACGAAAACCTTGCGCCCGGCC
>ENA-OQCF01000424-OQCF01000424.1-human-gut-metagenome-genome-assembly--contig:-NODE-424-length-16716-cov-1.866418_pt1 | contig 16716 bp, 24 predicted proteins | sample MGYA00242756_ERZ504573 | MGnify/ENA primary metagenome ERZ504573 (study PRJEB26092, sample SAMD00036240) | human gut metagenome | host: Homo sapiens | study: EMG produced TPA metagenomics assembly of... | reverse complement strand
GAACAAACCAACCGAATCAAAGATGAAGTATGGAGAACATACGTCAATAATAAACTGATTGAAAAAAGAAGCTAAGAAACTTGGCTTGTCTGTATCTAAGGCGGAAGTTCAGGCTATCATTGATGCCGGTGTGCATCCGATGCTGCAACAGACTCCGTTCCGTAATCCCCAGACCGGTGCGTTCGATAAGGATATGTTGAAGAAGTTCCTAGTAGACTATTCCAAGATGAACAAGGCACAGATGCCTTCCAATTATGCAGAGTATTATGAGTCTATGTATAAGTTCTGGTCTTTCTTGAGAAGTCTCTTATCCAGGCTCGTCTTCAGGAAAAGTATCAGGCTTTGATTACGAAATCTCTCTTCTCCAATCCTGTGGAAGCTCAGGATGCATTTGATGCAAGAGTGGATCAGTCAGACCTGTTGCTTGCAGCAGTTCCCTATTCTTCTATTGTTGATTCTACTATTGTCATCAAGGATTCTGACTTGAAAGCTGCCTACGATAAAGAAGAAAGAGCAATTCAAGCAATATGTGGAAACCCGTAACATTAAGTTTATTGATGTGCAGGTAACTGCAAGTGCAGAAGACAGAGCTGCTCTCCAAAAGGAAATGGAGGAATATACGGAGCAACTTATTGCCAATCCTTCTGACTATACTACCTTCATCCGTTCTACCGGTTCCGAAACTCCTTATACAGACTTGTTCTACACTACTAAGTCTCTGCCCGCTGATGTGACTGCCCGTTTGGACTCTGTTGCGGTGGGTGGTGTGTTCGGACCTTATTATAACGTATCGGACAATACTCTCAACTCTTTCAAGAAATTGGCTACTGCTGCCATGCCGGACTCTATCGAGTTCCGTCAGATTCAAGTGGTTGCTGAAGATGCTGAAAAGACGAAGACTTTGGCCGACAGCATCTACAATGCTATTAAGGAGGGTGCCAGCTTTGCTGAAGTTGCGAAAAAATACGGTCAGACCGTGAGCCTACCTGGATTTCTTCTGCTAATTACGAAGGCGCACAGATTGACGGTGACAACTTGAAATATATTACTGCTGTCACTACTTTGGGACAGAACAGCTGACCAACTTCGGCGTTGGGACAGGCAAATGTCATTTTGCAGGTAACCAACAAGAAGGCTGTCAAGGATAAATATAAGGTAGCCGTTATCAAGCGTCCGGTAGAATTCAGTAAGGAAACTTACAGTAAGGCATACAATGAGTTCAGCCAGTTTATTGCTGCAAACAATACTTTAGAGAAAATGATTGCTAATGCGGAAGATGCTGGTTATAAGTTGCTGGATAGAGCCGACTTGTACAGCTCTGAACATGGTATCGGTGGTATCAGAGGTACCAAAGATGCTTTGAAATGGGTGTTTGAGGCAAAAGCCGGTGAAGTTTCCGGTTTGTACGAATGTGGCGAGAGCGACCATATGCTGGTAGTAGGTGTTGCAAGTATTGTTCCTGAAGGCTATCGCCCACTGGCTTTGGTAAAAGACCAGTTGAGAGCTGAAATTCTCCGTGACAAGAAAGCAGAGAAGATTATGGCTGATATGAAGGCTGCCAATGCAACTTCGTTCGAGCAGTATAAGAATATGGCAAATGCTGTCAGTGATTCTGTAAAGCACGTTACTTTCTCTGCTCCTGCCTATATCCCGGCATTGCGTAGCAGCGAACCTCTGGTAGGCGCATACGCTTCTATTGCCGAAGTGAACAAGCTGAGTGCTCCTATCAAGGGTAATGGTGTGTATTCGTTCTGCAACCTTATGCAAAAGAGAAACTGAACGAAACATTCAACAAGGAAACTGAAGAGGATAACTTGGCCAACATGCATGCACGCATGGCAAGCCAGTTCATCAGTGACTTGTATCTGAAAGCCAACGTAAAAGACCAACGTTATTTATTCTTCTAAGAATAGAAAAAATATATTGAAAAGCCGTCCGGTACTTCCGGGCGGCTTTTTCATTGTCTGTACATTTCATTTTCTACACTCTCCGTTGTCTTTGTGCAACTTTATTCCTACCTTTGCATTCTTGAAAGAGTTTTGTTTTAATGAAAAACGATATGCAGAAACGACCTCTATTGGGCTTGACGCTCTCTGAATTGCAGAATGTGGTGAAGAATCTGGGAATGCCCGGTTTCTCTGCCAAGCAGATAGCTTCCTGGCTGTATGACAAGAAGGTGATTTCTATAGACGAAATGAGCAATCTTTCGTTGAAGCATCGGGAATTGCTGAAAGAAATCTATGAGGTAGGTGCCAAAGCGCCGGTAGATGCCATGCGCTCTGTAGACGGTACGGTGAAATACTTGTACCGGGCAGGCGAGGGACATTTTTGTGGAAGCTGTCTATATACCCGACGAAGACCGGGCTACGCTTTGTGTCTCCTCCCAGGTGGGCTGCAAGATGAACTGTAAATTCTGCATGACCGGCAAGCAGGGTTTTACCGCCAATCTGACATCTAACCAGATTATTAACCAAATCAATTCGTTGCCCGAAAGGGACAAGCTGACCAATGTGGATAATGATGGGTATGGGTGAACCACTTGATAATCTGGACGAGGTATTGAAAGCGCTGGAAATAATGACCGCCTCTTATGGGTATGCGTGGAGTCCCAAGCGTGTTACACTTTCTTCTGTGGGACTGAAGAAGGGCTTGCTGCGTTTTATTGAGGAATCGGATTGCCACCTGGCTATCAGCTTCATTCGCCGATACCTTTGCAACGCCGCGAGCTGATGCCGGCAGAGAAGGCGTTCTCCATCACGGAGATTGTAGAATTGTTAAGAAACTATGATTTTAGCAAACAGCGCAGACTATCTTTTGAATATATTGTTTTCAAAGGAGTGAATGACTCGTTACCGTATGCAAAGGAACTTCTGAAGCTGCTACGCGGGCTTGGACTGCCGGATTAACCTGATTCGTTTTCATGCCATACCTGGGGTGAATCTTGAGGGAGCCGATATGGAAACCATGATTGCGTTCCGTGATTATCTGACTTCTCACGGTCTGTTTACCACTATACGGTCATCGCGTGGAGAGGATATATTTGCCGCTTGTGGCATGTTGTCCACTGCCAAGCAGGAGGAGAATAAAGAAGAATTAATATAAATTATTAACTTAGGTAGGGAGGATATTACGCATTCTTCGTAGCTTTGTGAAAAACTAAAATGATAGAGATATGAGAAAGCACTTGTTTTATTTAAGTATGGTTCTCGTACTGACACTTTTTTCCGCCTGCGGTGGTGGTAAAAAGGGTGTGTTTACTCCGACCTCCAGCGGTCGTGCGTATGAAGTTCTGGTAGTGGTGGAGCCCGGCTTGTGGGAACGTCCTGCCGGTAGGGCGCTTTTCGATGTGCTTGATTCTGATGTTCCGGGGCTTCCCCAGTCAGAACGTTCATTCCGAATCATGTATACTGCCCCTTCCAATTATGATGCCACTTTAAAACTGATTCGCAATATCATTATTGTCGATGTGAACAAGGATCTCTATACCCAGCCTAAATTCAAGTATGCAAGGAATGTATATGCCGCTCCTCAGTCTATTCTCACTATTCAGGCGCCGGACGAGGTTTCGTTCGAGAAATTTGTGGAGGAGAACAAGCAGGTAATCATCGATTTCTTTACCCATGCGGAAATGAACCGTCAGATTTCAGTATTGAAGGACAAGCATAGCGACTATATAGCAACGAAGGTGAAAAGCCAGTTCGATTGCGATGTATGGGTGCCGGGCGAACTGACATCTACCAAGGAGGGGGAGAACTTCTTCTGGGCAGGTACGAATGCGGCTACCGGTGATCAGAACTTTGTAATCTACTCTTATCCTTATACGGATAAGGATACGTTTACTAAAGAATATTTTGTTCATAAACGCGATTCTGTGATGAAAATCAATATCCCGGGTGCCAAGAAGGTATGTATATGTCGACGGATTCTCTGATGACCGATGTACGTCCCATCAGTGTGCAGGGAGATATGCACTGGAGGCCCGCGGCTTGTGGCGTGTGAAGGGTGATTTCATGGGTGGTCCGTTCGTATCGCATGTACGTTTGGACAAAGCCAATCAGCGTATAATTGTATCTGAAATATTTATTTATTCACCTGATAAAATGAAACGTAATCTGGTGCGTCAGATGGAGGCTTCGCTCTATACCTTGAAACTGCCCGGCAGTAAGCAGGAAGGTGAGGAGATTCCGGTAGGTGTAACCGCAAAAGATACTACTAATAATAAGTAATAAAAATGGAAGATAACAAAATAAGAGTCGGCATTACACAAGGCGACATTAATGGTGTAGGGTATGAAGTGATTTTAAAGACGTTTGCAGACCCGGTGATGCTGGAATTGTGTACGCCGATTATCTACGGTTCGCCTAAAGTGGCAGCTTATCATCGTAAATCATTGGACTTGCCTGCCAACTTCAGTATCGTCAACTCCGCTTCCGAAGCGGCTCCCAATCGCTTGAGTGTAGTGAACTGTACGGATGATGAAGTAAAGGTTGAGTTTTCTAAACCTGACGTTGAAGCTGGTAAAGCTGCACTTGGTGCACTGGAAAAAGCCATTGAGGAATATAAGGAGGGGATGATAGACGTGATTGTCACAGCTCCCATCAACAAGCACACCATCCAGTCGGAGGAGTTCGCCTTCCCCGGACATACGGAGTATATAGAGCAGAAATTGGGAGATGGCGAGAAGGCCCTTATGATTCTGATGAAAGATGACTTCCGGGTAGCATTGGTGACCGGACATATTCCCGTTAAAGAGATAGCCGGAAGCATCACCAAAGAACTGATACAAGAAAAACTGAAGATATTCAACCGCTCCTTGAAGCAGGATTTTGCTATCGGCGCACCGCGTATTGCAGTGCTTTCACTGAATCCGCATGCAGGAGATGGTGGATTGCTGGGAACTGAAGAGCAGGAGATTATCATTCCGGCCATCAACGAAATGGCTGCTAAGGGTATGCTTTGCTATGGTCCTTATCCGGCAGACGGGTTTATGGGCTCAGATAACTTATCCATTTTGATGGTATCCTGGCCATGTATCACGACCAGGGGCTGGCACCGTTCAAGGCATTGGCTATGGACGAGGGCGTAAACTATACTGCCGGCTTGCCGGTGATACGCACTTCGCCTGCTCATGGAACGGCCTACGATATCGCCGGGAAAGGAATTGCCTCTGAAGATTCGTTCCGGCAGGCTATCTATGTGGCTATAGATGTGTTCCGTAACCGCCAGCGTGAGAAAGAGGCACATGCAAATCCGCTGCGCAAGCAATATTACGAGAAACGTGACGATAGCGACAAACTGAAACTCGATAGTGTAGAAAGAAGATTTGTAGAATGACAAAAGCGGAAATACAACAAGTAAAATTACGTTTTGGCATCATCGGCAATAACGAAGCGCTGATGCGTGCCATTGATATCGCTATCCAGGTAGCGCCTACCGACTTGTCTGTACTGATTACTGGAGAGAGTGGTGTGGGAAAGGAGAGCTTTCCGCAGATAATACACCAATACAGCCGGCGCAAGCATGGACAGTACATTGCCGTGAATTGTGGGGCCATTCCCGAAGGAACGATTGATTCGGAACTGTTTGGCCACGAAAAAGGTGCATTCACGGGGGCTATCGGTGAACGGAAGGGGTATTTCGGTGAAGCCAACGGCGGAACAATCTTCCTTGATGAAGTCGGCGAATTACCTTTGCCTACCCAGGCACGCTTGCTGCGTGTGCTTGAGAGCGGTGAATTCATCAAGGTAGGTTCTTCTAAGGTGGAAAAGACCGATGTGCGTATTGTTGCCGCTACCAATGTAAACTTGACACAGGCCATTGCTGACGGACGCTTTCGTGAAGACTTGTATTACCGTTTGAACACAGTACCTATTCAGGTTCCTCCATTGCGCGAACGCGGTGAAGACGTGGTGCTGCTGTTCCGCAAATTTGCTTCGGACTTTGCGGAGAAGTACCGTATGCCTGCCATTCAGCTGACGGAAGACGGCAAGCAAGTATTGCTGAGCTACTCATGGCCGGGTAATGTGCGCCAGTTGAAGAATATCACCGAGCAGATATCCATCATTGAGACCAATCGTGAAATCAATGCATCCATACTGAAGGGCTATCTGCCTGAGCAGAACAATATGCAGCGCCTGCCTGCCTTCTTTGGAGTGAAGGAGGACAAGAGCTTCGGGAAGTGAACGGGAAATTCTCTATCAGGTTCTGTTTGATATGCGTCAGGATGTAACGGACTTGAAAAAGCTGGTGCATGAGATTATGGCTGAAAGGGGAACGGTATCCAATCCGACGGTTGCCACATCTACCTATTATGCGCCGGTCACTCCGGCGGTGGTACCTCCGGTGACATCCAGTGTCCCTACTATTATACATCCTTCGGTGAAGCCGGTTACTCCAGTGGACGATGACTTCCAGGATACGGAAGAATATGTGGAGGAGTCACTCTCCCTGGATGAAGTGGAGAAAGAATGATACGTAAAGCGCTTGAAAAACATCACGGCAAGCGTAAGAGTGCGGCTCAGGATTTGAATATCTCTGAGCGTACGTTATACAGAAAGATAAAAGAATATGGATTGGATTAAAAAAGCGGCATTTGCTTCCTTGTTGGTAAGCTTGCTATTTCTGGTGAATTCATGTAGTATGAAGTTGGGACTTGCTCCGATAAGCTCTATTGACTATACAAAGGTAAAAACGATTTCCATTGCCGATTTCCAGAACCGGGCAGAGTATGTATATGCACCGTTGGCAACAGAGTTTAATCAGAAAATGAAGGATATGTTCATTCAGCAGACTCGCCTGCAATTGGTGAACTCCGGAGGAGACTTGGACATAGACGGAGAAATAACCGGTTACAACCAATATAATGAATCGGTGGATGCCAGCGGTTTCTCTTCGAAGGTGAAGGTGACACTGACAGTTAACGTGCGCTACACCAATAACACGAACCATGAGGAGGACTTTGAACAGCAGTTCTCGGCTTTCCAGACCTATGATTCCTCACAATTGTTGACCGATGTGCAGGACCAGCTGATAACCCTGATGGTGAAGGACATTGCTGAACAGATTTTCAATGCAACTATAGCTAACTGGTAAACTCATGACGCCTACCCATTTGCAACAATGGATTCAGCATCCCGAGACGCTGAATAGGGATACTTTTGTACGAGCTTCGCACATTGGTGGCACGCTATCCTTATTTCCAGTCGCTCCGTTTGCTCTATCTGAAAAACCTCTATCTGCTGCACGACATCAACTTTGGCGCGGAGCTGCGCAAGGCTGTGTTGTATGTGGCAGACCGTCGTGTGTTGTTTACTTTATAGAGGGTGACCGCTATACTTTGAAATCCCAGAAGGTCTCGTCGCTTTTTTCCGGCGATTCGGAGAAAGAGCCGAGTGTAGACCGTACCCTTTCCTTGATAGATGCGTTTTTTGGCTACTGTTCCCGAAGAGCATTCACAGCATACAGAGCTGGATTATGCGGTGGATTATACGGCCTATTTAATGCAGGAAGAACCTGGTGTAGATGCAGAAAATGAGCAGGAAGTACCTAAACTGCGCGGACATGAATTGATAGATGACTTTATTCAAAAGAGTGAGTCTCCAGATGTCGCGAATACGAGAAGAGAGTTTCTTGTAGAGAAGGAGGAAGAGACTGAAGAAGAGGAAGAGCGCTCCGTATCGCCGGTAACGGAAGAATTGGACGATAGCTGTTTTACGGAAACTTTAGCCAAAATCTATATAAAACAGCACAGATATGACAAGGCACTTGAAATTATTAAAAAATTAAGTTTGAATTATCCAAAAAAAAATGCTTACTTTGCAGACCAAATCAGATTTTTGGAGAAATTGATTATTAACGCTAAATCAAAATAACAAAATGTATTTATTATTAGTTATCTTAATGCTGATTGCATCTGTGCTGATGTGCTTCATTGTATTGATTCAAAATTCTAAAGGAGGCGGTTCTGGCATCAGGCTTTTCATCATCCGAACCAAATTATGGGTGTGCGCAAGACTTACGGAATTTTTTGGAAAAAGCAACTTGGACTCTGGCAGCTGTATGGTAGTCTTCAGTATTGTTTCTGCTTACACTATTCCTTCTTCCACAGGTAAGGGCGGTGATGTGATTCTGGAACAGGCGCAACAAGAAGAAAAAACTAATCCTTATAACATGCCCGTAGGTACAGAAGCTCCGCAATCGGAGGCCCCTGCAGCTACAACTCCGGCTGAAGCTCCTGCTCCTGCAGCAGAAGCCCCAGCAGCAGAATAAGATAAGGATATTGCGGATGACTCCCGCTTGGAAAAATAAGAGAAAGGTTGATTACTGAAAAGGTGTCAACCTTTTTTCGTTTTAATGAAGTATTTATTTACCTTTGTCAGCAACTTATGTAATCTGATTAATAAATTGAAATTTAAATAGTGCAATGACAGAACAACTCAAACTTAAATTGAATGATTCCAAGGCTACCCGTTGGGGGGCATTGGTGATTGTTGCCTTCACGATGATGGCAGCTTATTATGTAAACGACGTGGTAGCGCCATTGAAGACAATGTTGGAAACGGACTTGGCTTGGTCGAGTACTGATTTCGGATTCTTTACCGGTGGTTATAGTTTCCTGAATGTTTTTTTCCTGATGCTGATTTGGGGAGGATTAATCCTCGACCGCTTTGGCATCCGCTTCACCGGAAAGCTGGCAACTATCTTGATGGTAGGTGGTACAGCACTTGAATACTATGCAATGACGGGACTTGCCGGTACCGACGCGACTTTATTTGGAATCAATGAAATATTTGGCTATAAAACAGGGGTGTTTGTTGCTTTTGCCGGTTATTCCATCTTTGGAGTAGGAGCGGAGGTCGCTGGTATTACAGTTTCCAAAATCATAGCCAAGTGGTTTAAGGGGAAAGAGCTTGCCACGGCTATGGGGGTACAAGTTGCTTTGGCACGTATCGGTTCGCAGGCCGGTTATGCAGTAGCCATTCCTTTGGCCCGTGCTTTCGGTATTTCCACACCGGTGTTGTTGGGCTTGGTTCTGTTGTTGGGTGGTATGATTGCTTTCTTCGTCTTTACAGTGATGGACAAGAAGCTGGACAAACAGATGGAAGCTGCTGCCATTGCTGCCGGTACGGAAGATGAGGAAGAGAAGTTCTCCTTTAAGGATGTGAAGAATATTCTGGTCAATCCCGGTTTCTGGCTGATAGCATTGCTGTGTGTATTGTTCTACTCTTGTGTATTCCCATTCCAGAAATTTGCTTCCGAGTTGATGATTATCAAATACGGTATCAATGAGAATGTAGCTGGTACGTTTGCCGGACTTCCGGCATTGGGGGCGCTGATTCTGACCCCGGTCTTTGGTGGTTTTATTGACAAGCGGGGCAAGTCCGCATCTATCATGCTGCTGGGTTCAGCCATGCTGATATGTGTACATTTTATTTATGCTATTCCCGATATAAACTATTGGTTGGTAGCTATTGTGCTGATGATAATTTTGGGCATCGCTTTTTCGCTGGTACCTTCTGCCATGTGGCCGGCTGTGGCCAAGATATTCCCGGTAAGTCAGCTGGGTACGGCATACGCATTGATTTTCTTTATCCAGAATATCGGTCTTTGGGGTATTCCTACATTGATAGGGTGGGTGCTTGATGCCTATTGTATATCCGGTAAGAAACCTGATGGAACGAATATGTATGACTATACGGTGCCTATGTGCATATTTACCGGTATTGCCTGCTTGTCCCTTGTAGTGGCCCTACTGCTGAAGAAGGCGGACAGGAAGTATGGTTATAAGCTGGAAGAGCCTAATATTCAGAAATAATAGGAAAAGCGGATACCATATGATGGAAATACCCGAAGGAAAGTAAGTCTGTTGGACGCTGTTCCGGTCCGCTGTGGACATATAACAACCGAATGGGAAGGTGAGTGCGCCGTACTCGCCTACCCACGGTTTAAATACGAATGGATGCGTCGTTTTTTATTGCCGAAGGGGATGTCTCCTGACATCCATGTGAGGCTGGAAGAACACGGCACAGCCGTCTGGGATCTGATAGACGGACATCGTACCGTGCGCGAAATCATTTCTCTACTTGCCAGGCACTTCGGGGAGGAAGAGAATTATATTCCCCGGGTCACCGCCTACGTAATGCAATTGCGTAAGGATGGATTTATCCTGTTGACCATCCGGGATTAGAATTTCTTTATTCCCTATCTACTTTTATCAGTCCTCCCGTTGCCGTATCAAACAACACTTTGATGGTTGAATTCTTGTTGAACAGTACTGGTGCGAGATATTCTACGGTGCCGAATTGGGTAATGGGAAGTTGGTCATCAAACAATTTCTTATTGTTATACACCAATGTCACTTGTGCCTTGCCCGGAAGGTTATAGCTACACCGTCCACTTTCTTTTTACTTTCTTCGGTGGCAGATACATCGGGATTTTTGAGTCTGTGACACTGATGTAATACGGTTCACCTGCAAGGTCATTATTAGCTACCACTCCTAACTTTTTGGAGAAACGGAAAGCCACTTCATCTTTCATCTCTTTAGGCGTCAACCGGATAGTGAATGTCTTGGGTTCTTTCTTTATTTTGCCCGAGAACATTTCCGTCATGGCCGTTTCCTGCTGGTTCAGATTGTCGAGCATCAGCTTGAGCTGGGCGCCGTCCTTGGGCATATTGTCTGCCTCACCGCGCAGGATGGCATTCTTGCTTTCGCGGATGCTGTATATTTCCTTGGCCACCAGCTCGGCCATCTTGGCACTGGAGTTGGACATCAGTATTTCTTCTGTCAGAAAACTGCGTGGGTCAATGTTGCTTTCGGTGGCTTTAGCTACGGGCATCTTGGCAGCAGGCTTGTCACTGAACGGAATGTTGATGGAGCGGACAATCCCGTCTTCAGTAAGCTCCATAAGGGGTGCCACGGTTTTGTCTTTCATTTTGACGAAATAGACATTGTCCTTATCCGGTATACCGGCTATACGGGTTTCTATCTTATCCAGTGTCCAGAACTCTTCCGGTTCGGCAGACACGTTGTTGAGACGCAGATAGCGGTCGGCATATCTGCAAAATTCTCCGGGAGTGTAGGTATGCTTGGTGGTTTGCAATACGATTTCTATTTCTGTTTGGGCAACATATAGGTTACTCCATAGTCTTTGCCACGCATCACACCGGTGGTTACGTCTGTTTGCGCTATGGCAGTGGTAGACAAGAACAGAGCTGAGAGTATCAATATATTCTTTTTCATAATCTACATTCGTTTAGACTGATTTAGCTAAGGGACAAAGTTAATGAAGTTATCTTTGCTAAATATTGCTTTATAAATTATTAACAGATCTGACGAATTGTACGCAAACCGGCATGTCGACTACAATGTCTGATGAGTGTCTTCTAAAAGTCCGGTAACTTCGTTTCGTTTATACACCTGAATGACATTGCTGTCACGGCAGGCGGCAAGCAAGTATTTGCCGTTGGGTGTAATGTTGAAGTTGCGAGGATGGATGCCGGTTGGCTGATAACCTACCTTTGTCAAGGTCCCATTTTCGGGATTAACGGCAAAGATGGCGATGCCGTCTTCTTTCAGCCGATTACTGGCATAGAGGTATTTCCCGTCCGGACTGAGGTGGATGTCTGCACTTCCACGGGCGGCTACGGTGTCGGCTGTAGTGGTTTGTATCTGTTCCAGCGGCCGTCATCGTAACTGAAGGCGATGACTTTGCCGGACAACTCGGTGATGAGATAGGCAAACTTCCCGTTGGGACTGAATGTCAGGTGGCGCGGGCCGGAATCCTCCTCAATGTTAACGGCTTCCAAAGAAGCATGAGGAATAGGGTTGTCGGGGTGCATCACAAAGCGCAGGATGCGGTCGGCACTGAAGTCGGTGGCGAAGATGTACTTTCCGTCCGGTGAAAAGACCGTGCAATGGATGTGGGGAGTGACTTGTCGTATGGCGTCGGGACCGGTGGCAGAGCTTGAAAGAGCGTGTCTGCAGGGGCCAAAGTGCCGTCTTTCTGTAAAGGAAAGACGGACATGGTTCCACCGCTGTAGTTGGCAGTCAACACTTCCCGGCCATTGGTGGCCACGTAGCAGGGGGCGGCGCCGAAGGTGGGAACGGTGTTCAGCAGGCGCAGTTCTCCCGTTTCCCGATTGAAGGAAAGGGAGCTGAGGGCTGCTGTGCTGTCGTTCATTTCACTGACGGCATAGACAAATTCGCCATCTTCCGAGGGAACGAGGTAGGAGGGATTGGGCAATGTCGCTGAACTGAGCGGGACGGCTGTTCCCGTCTCCTGATTAAAGCGGAAGGTATAGATACCCTTGCTTGAACCATTCGTGTAAGTACCTACCAGCATGGCAAGTTCGTCCTGGCCACCGTTAGTGCCCTTTGGAGAAGAGCCACATGCTGTCAAACCTAATCCGAGCATACAGAAAAGAAGTGTTTTCATTAATTTAATGTGCTAATATGTCAATATGCTAATGTGCCAATGCCCCTGCGGCATATACAGCGCAGCCAATTAGCATATTGGCACATTAGCACATTAAAATTTAACTTCGGCAATACCGACGCGGTCATCGTTCAGCACGATGCGGAGGTCGCTGGCGGTAGTGCCTTTGAACGGATAGGAAATCAGCTTGCCATATTCGCTGACGGTGCCCGAATATACGGTGAGGAACTGTCCGCCACCGCCCGAGAGCTGGATTTCGAAGGTTGCCGGTAGGTTGTTGTCGCGTGTAAAGGCGATGGCAACTTTATCTACCTTGGCTCCGTTCTTTAGGGCAAAGGTAATATAATCTCCCTTATTTCCTTGCCATACGGTATTGATTTTTTCGTCGAGCACGTTTTCGGCATCCTCTGGGTTAGTGCTGGCGTTCACACGCTTTGTCGGTTTTTGGACTTCAATGGCTTTGGCTCGAGTCTGATAATCCTCTACGGTCAGCGTTCCGTTTAAGCGGATGTCTTCGGAAGAGGCGCCGGCCATGAGCACGAAGTCGCCGGGTTCCACCACCCATTTCATGTCGGCGTCCAGAAGCTCCAAGTGCTTGCGGTCGATGGTGAAGGATAGTTCCTGGGTTTCGCCCGGTTCAAGGTGGATGCGCTGGAAACCTGCAAGGTTCTTTTCGTAGGTGGTGATGCTGCTCAGTACGTCGCGGATATAGAGTTGCACTACTTCATCTCCGGCGCGTTTGCCGGTGTTGGTCACCTTCAGGCGGACGGTGGCAGACTCGTTTGGGGTAATGACTCGGGGGGTGATGTCGAGGTCGGAGTACTCGAAGGTGGTGTAGCTCAAGCCGTAACCGAAGGGGTACAGTGCTCCGTTGATGCGTGACATATTGCCGTTGAGTCCCGGATTCTTACCGCCGTCTATCTGTGAAGAAGGCTTGCAGGGGAAGTTGAAGGGTATTTGCCCTACGCTCTTGGGGAAGGTCACTGTCAGCTTTCCGCCGGGGTTGTAGTCGCCGAAGAGGATGTCGGCCAGGGCTGTTCCGCCTTTGGAGCCGGGATACCAAGCTTCGAGGATAGCGGGGACGAACTTGTTTGCCCAGTTGATGGAGAGCGGGCGTCCGTTGATGAGTATCAGTACGACGGGCTTGCCCGTGGCTTGTATGGCTTGAAGCAGTTGCAACTGCCGGCCGGGCAGGTCGAGGCTGGTGCGCGATTTGTTTTCGCCGCAGGTGCGTTGTCCGCCGCCTAATACTACGATGGCAACATCAGCTTGACGGGCATTTTCTACGGCTTTGTCTATCTCGGCTTGCTCGTCGTCGGTCAGAGGATAGTCTATGATTTCACTTTCGGGCCAGTGGGCATCCACTAGGTTGCAGCCTTTGGTGTAGAGCACCTCTGCCTTGCCTTTTGTCTTTTCTTGAATGCCTTCCAGTACAGTGGTCACCTCTACGGCAAGGGGGCCGTAATGGGTCAGCGCGTAGCCTTCTTCGTTGGCATTGGGACCACAGACGGCAATCTTCTTGGTGGAGTTGATGTCTAAGGGCAACAGCTCACCGGCATTCTTCAGCAGAACGATGGACTCGCGGGATGCCTGCAAGGCGATGGCTTCGTTCTCTTCTTTTTCCACTTCACGGTCGGCACCGGTAAGGTCTGTCTGGTAGGGGGCATCGAACAGACCAATGAGGAACTTTACCCGGAGGATGTCGCGCACACGGTCGTTAATGACTTCTTCGCTCAGCCCGCCTTCCTTCACCAGTTTGCGGAGGGGAAGGACGAAGGAGTCGGGCGAGCGGAAGGTACAGCGTACGTTCAGCCCGGCTTCCACGCTTTGGCGGACGGCTTCTTTCATGTCTTTGGCGGTGCCGTGCTTGGTGTAGAGGTATTCTACGGCGTCACTGTCGGATACGACGTAGCCACGGAATCCCATTTCGCTACGCAGGCGGGTGGTGAGCCAGTAGTAGCTGCCCTGCACGGGGATGCCGTCGTAATCGTTGTACGAACTCATTACGCCCAGCATGCCAGCTTCCCGGATGACGCGTTTGAAGGGGTAGATGTGTATGTTCTCCACTTCGCGCGGCGACATTTGCGGGTCCACACGTGCCATGCCTTCGCGGGCGCCTTTGTTGTTACTGTAAGCGGCAAAGTGCTTGCCGGTGGCGGCCACTTGGTGGTTGTGCTGCAAGCCGCGCACCATTTCGATGCCCAGTTCGGCTACGAGGTAGGGAGATTCGCCGTAAACCTCCTCGTAGCGTCCCCAGCGCTGGTCGCGTCCTACGTCGAGGATGGGGGCGTAGACGTTGGTGTAGCCCAGCATGCGGGCTTCGCGTCCGGTGATGAGTCCTACTTGGCGAATCAGTTCACGGTTCCAGGTATGTCCCAGTCCCAGTTGGGTGGGGAAGTTGGTGGCGCGGTAGCTTTCCGACGCCGCGTATGCCTTCGTTGGTAAAGTCTACAGGGATGCCGAGACGGGTATCTTCCACAAAGAACCGCTGTACCTCGTTCAGTGCCAGGTGTGGCGCGAGGCGGGCCAGACGTAGGCATTGTCCGAGGGGGGGAGTCCCCATTGCTGGAAGCCGTTCAGGTGTTCGTCGATGGCGCCGATGCCGTCTTTCCAGAGCAGCTCTTTCCATTCGGGGGTGGGGAGGTCGTCTTTCAGTACACGTTTGTAACCGTAGAGGGTGACCATTTGGCAGGTCTTCTCGTCCAGCGTCATCTGTTGCAGCAGGTTTTCGATGCGTGCTTCGAGCGGGGCGGAGGGGGCTTCGTACACGTCTTTCACTCCGTTTTTGTTGAAGTCTATCCACTTGTCGGTATATTCATCTTTTTCACCGGCTTGTTAGGTTGCCGGTGTTTTGGCAGGCTTTTGTGCGCAGAGCAGTGTGCTTCCTCCAAGCAGCAGGGTTAGGGCAATAAGGTTCTTCATGATATGTTCTAAAAATCTCTTGGTTATTATTGTTTCTTTTGTTGACAAAAATACGGCTAATGTGTGAAATAAAGGGATAAAATAGTCCGAAGTATCGGCTTTTATTGTCCGAAGGGTCTTCCTCTTACTAAAAATATCCTCCAAGACGCTACCGGGGAATTCAAATCATTATTAGACGAAACATATCATTCACTTTTAAAAAGAAAGAGAGAACACTATAATAACCTGAAAAGTAGATGCAATCGCGGTGTATACAAGTATTACGGCTACATCTGTTAAACGAGGGTGTATTTATATAATAGGAATCTGTTGGCGGAATTGTTACTTGTACGGAAGAACTTTCTTTTCAACCTTGGGATGTCTAAACCAAGGTTTGGTTTAGACATCCCAAGGCTGGGTATGAAAAAACCAAAGTTTGGGATAGATTGCTTCCTTAATTCTTTCCGGTTTTTCAGTTAACTTCAGAGACTTTTTCCGTTAACTTCCCATCTCTTCTGTGCAAATATCCATTACAGAAGATAGAGATTCCCTCTTGCAGGGGTTAATTCCGTCAACGGATACTGGCTTTGGTAGCTGTTTGAACATTGATGACAATGGGGTGCACATATTGTATGTATGGAGGATTATTGTTTTTATCACGAAAAGTCAGTATTAGCTAATATTTGTAAATATATGGTGATTGCTAATAAAAGAATATGTATCTTTGTGCCAAAGAAAGCGGTAGAGGAATGAAAAATAAAGTAGCATTTATCCTTTTTCACCCTCCCTACTTAGCAATGAGTTACGCAATCTTTTAAATTTCAGACTGTTACAAAGTCATGGGGTTGACTGGATTTGACAGCGGGCAGAAATGGTAAGTAAGCATGCAGTGCGTCGTTGATTTGCACTTTAATCTCAGTCCTCAAAATTTTATCTGGCGAAACTCGTTACGCTCTCGCTGCTTAATCGAAGTATAGTAGATTGAAGCTTAATCCCGGCACCAGGTGCTGGGACGTGACATCACTCGGAAGCTGTTGCTCCGAAGCATTCCGATAAAGTGGTGCAGTCAAATCGGGGATAGTTCGTGTCAGCCTCGTGGCGCGGGTGAAAATTTAGAGGATAAGGCAACGGTTGATGGCTTTGGTTCTGCCGCTGCACGAAAATTTAGGCAAAGATAAGCATGTAGAAAGCTTATGATTTCCTCGTTTGGACGAGGGTTCGATTCCCTCCAGCTCCACAAAACAATATTGATAATCAGGCGTTTATATTGTTTACACCCCAAAATGCACCCTGAAATAAAAAATGATAGTCTGATTATCATTCTTTATATCAAAAAGCTATCTGCCTTTCTTAAATAAATTAACTATTGTGATGATTTGT
>ENA-OQCF01000423-OQCF01000423.1-human-gut-metagenome-genome-assembly--contig:-NODE-423-length-16722-cov-5.236035_pt1 | contig 16722 bp, 16 predicted proteins | sample MGYA00242756_ERZ504573 | MGnify/ENA primary metagenome ERZ504573 (study PRJEB26092, sample SAMD00036240) | human gut metagenome | host: Homo sapiens | study: EMG produced TPA metagenomics assembly of... | reverse complement strand
CCTTTGGGCTTGTTGACCACCAGCAGATGCTCGTCCTCATAGACGATTTCCAGCGGGATGTCCTGCGGCACGGCCTCAATGGGCTTTGCGTCCGGAATTTCCAAAACGATGGTGTCGCCCGCCTTGAGCTTCAGGCTTTTGGCAACCAGCCTGCCGTTGCACAACACATGACCGTCGGCCACCAGCGCCTGCAGAGCAGACCGGGAAAGGCCGGTGTCCTCGCCGCTCAGGAAGCGGTCGATGCGCTGGCCTGCCGTCTCCTGCTCCACCACAAATTCACGCTGTTCCATGGCTCACTGCTCCTTCGGGGACTGCCCGTTCTCAGCGTGCAGCTCTTCCAGAAAAATTACCAGCACCCAGAGGCCCACGCCCACACACACGCAGATATCCGCAAAATTGAACACCGCAAACTGCATGAACAGCAGATTGATGTAGTCCACAACCTCGCCGTTGAGCACACGGTCGATCAGGTTGCCGATGCCGCCGGCAAGGATCAGCAGCAGCGCAGCCTGCTGCAGGTATCTGCCGCGGCTGCGGAAGAACAGCCCATAGGCCACAAAGATCAGCGCTATGCTGGTAGCGATGATGAGAAACAGCTGCTTGCCGCTGAGCAGGCTGAACGCCATGCCCGGGTTGAGCACGAACCGCAGCTCCACCACATGGGGGATCAGCGGCATTGCACCAATGGGCTGCAGCACATTGGTGGCCCACAGCTTGATGGCCTGATCGATGCCAATGAGTGCCGCAGCCGCGAGCAGATTAAAAACAACAAATGCCATAGGATACTCCCAAAATCATTCAGTATAAAAAACGGCGCTCCCCGGTATAAGGGAGCGCCGCCCTTTAAAACATTGTTTTATGCGGAACGCTTAGGCTTCCACAACGCTGGCGCAGCGTGCGCACAGGGTGGGATGTGCGGCATGGCTGCCGATGGAAGAAGAATACTTCCAGCAGCGCTCGCACTTTTCGCCGGTGGCATGTGCAGCAGCAACGCCCAGGCCCTCGACAGCACTTGCAGCGCCGCCTTCGCCCTTGACCAGCTCTACCTGAGAGACGATCATCAGGTCGGCCAGCTCGTCCATGGGGATGCTGTTCAGCAGATCATACACCGCGTCATTGCAGTACAGGGTGACGGCAGCTCCAGAGAAGCACCGATGACCTTTTCGGCACGGGCCTGCTCCAGAACCTTCTTCACCTCGTCACGGACGGCGATCAGCTGAGCCCACTTTGCTTGAGGCTCATCGGCGGCATACTGGCCAGCTTGGGCATCTCCTCAAAGACAACGTACTTGTTCATGCCCTCGGTCTTGGGCATGAAGTCCCAGATCTCCTGACTGGTGAAGCACAGGATGGGCGCAATGATCTTGTCCAGAGCCACCAGGATCTTATACATGGTGGTCTGAGCAGCCTTGCGGCCTGCGCCGTTGGTGCAGTACAGGCGATCCTTGGTCACATCCAAATAGAAGTTGGACATTGCAACAACGCAGAAGTTGTACACTGCATGGTAGACCTTGTTGAAGTCGTACACAGCGTAGCCTGCGCTGGTGTTGACCATCAAGTCATCCAGAGCAGCCAGTGCCCAGCGGTCGATCTCCTGCAGCTGATCGTCAGCCACACAGTCGGTGTTGGGATCAAAGCCGTCCAGATTGCCCAGAATGAAGCGAGCGGTGTTGCGGATCTTGCGGTAAGCCTCGCTCAGCTGCTTGAAGATGTTCTTGCCGGCACGCACATCCACGGTGTAGTCGGAAGAAGCCACCCACAGACGGATGATATCAGCGCCGTAGTCCTTGATGATCTCGCTGGGCTCCACGCCGTTGCCGGCGCTCTTGTGCATCTGCTTGCCCTGCTCATCCACGACCCAGCCGTGGCACAGAACAGACTTATAGGGTGCGCAGCCCTTGCTTGCAACGCTGGTCAGCAGGCTGGACTGGAACCAGCCGCGGAACTGGTCGCCGCCTTCCATATACATATCAGCCGGGAAGCGCAGCTCGGGGCGCTCCTCCAGCACAGCGGCGTGGGTGGAGCCGGAGTCGAACCAGACATCCATGATGTCGGTGTCCTTGGTCCACTCGGAAGCACCGCACTTTTCGCACACTTCGCCTGCGGGGATAATCTGCTCGGCTTCGTACTTATACCATGCATCGGAACCTTCCTTGCGGAACAGGTCGCTGACAGCCTTGATGGTGGCATCGGTGATGTGGTAGGTGCCGCACTTCTTGCAATAGAATGCGGGAATGGGCACGCCCCAGGTGCGCTGGCGGCTGATGCACCAGTCGTTGCGGTCGCGCACCATGCCCTTCATGCGGTCATGGCCCCAATCCGGCATCCAGGTAACGGTGTCGATGGCCTTATAGACATCCTCGCGGAACTTTGCGATGGAGCAGAACCACTGTTCCGTTGCACGGAAGATGATGGGGTGATGGCAACGCCAGCAGTGCGGGTACTGATGCTTGATGTGCACCTGACCCATGACAGCACCGGACTCGGTCAAATCGGCCAGAATGGTCTTGTTGGCAGCCCACACGCGCTGACCCGCATACTTGCCGGCCAGCTCGGTCAGATAGCCGCCATCGTCCACGGGGACGGTGATGGGCACCTGCGGATACTTCTGGCAGACGTTGAAGTCGTCCACGCCGTGGCCGCCTGCGGTATGGACACAGCCGGAACCGCTTTCCAGCGTGACGTGATCGCCCAGAATAACCCAGCCCTCCTTGGGCAGGTAGACGTGGTTGTAGCGCATCAGCTCGAACTCGGTACCGGGGACCGGCTCACCCACGATCTCGTAGTTCTCGATGTGGCAGGCGTCCATGACGCTCTTGACCAGTTCGGTGGCCATGATGTGGAACTCATCGCCGATTTTGACGAAGGAGTACTCGAACTGGCCGTTCAGGCAGATCGCCTCGTTAGCGGGCAGAGTCCAAGTGGTGGTGGTCCAGATGACGAAGTAGGTCTTGTCCATCGGGATGCCGTGCTTTGCCAGCACACCGTTGGGTCCTGAGAGACGTGGAAACGCACGAAGATGGAATCGCAGTCGTCCTCGCCGTACTCGATCTCGGCCTCTGCCAGAGCCGTGCGGCAGTCCGGGCACCAGTACACGGGCTTCAGGCCCTTGTAGATGTAGCCCTTCTTTGCCATCTCGCCAAAGATCTCGATCTGGCGTGCCTCGAACTCAGGCTTCAGGGTCAGATACGGATGCTCGAAATCGCCGATAACGCCCAGACGCTTGAACTGGTCGCTCATGATATCGATGTGCTCGGTAGCAAACTTTTCGCAGATCTGGCGCAGTTCCAGCTTGGAAATGTCCTTCTTCTTATCACCGACGGAGGACAGAGCCTTCAGCTCGATGGGCAGGCCGTGGGTATCAAAGCCGGGCACATAGGGAGCCTGGAAACCCTCCATGTTCTTATCGCGGATAATGATATCCTTGATGATCTTGTTCAGGGCAGTACCCATGTGGATATTACCGTTTGCGTACGGAGGGCCATCGTGCAGGATGAACTGCGGCTTGCCCTCGTTGTGCTTCATGAGCTGATTGTACAGGTCGTTGTCGTCCCAATCCTTCAGCATGACCGGCTCCTTCTTGGGCAGGCCGGCACGCATTTCAAACAGGGTCTTGGGCAGGTTCAGAGTACTATCGTACTGCGATTTGTTCTTAGCCAATGGTTTACACTCTCCTCTATATTTCCTTATGGGGTTGCCTTACTCGCTGAACTTGACACCCTGAAAAGCATCGTAGTCCGGCTCGTCCGGCTTAAAATCAGCAGGAGGCGCGGGCGGCGGGTCCAGCTTGAGCTGCTCTCATCCTTTGCCCAGAAATCCTCGCTGCTGTCAGCTGCCTTGTCGTCGTCATCTTCAACAACGGCAGCAGGTTCTGCATCTTCCTGTGCGGGCTGTGCAGGCTCTGCTTCCGGCTCCTGCACGTCCGCTGCCTGCGGCTGGGCTGCAGCGGCAGGCTCACTTTCCTCTGCAGCAGGCTCTGCCTGTTCGGCATCCTGTGCAGCCGTTTCCTTCTGGAACTCCGGCAGACGGCTCAGCGACTCCACATGGCTGCGGTACAGGTTGAGCACATCAGACTTGAAGCGGGTCACTTCCAGACGCACGCGGTCATACTCGCGTTCCTCTGCAAGGCGCTTCTCGTTTGCTTCGTTCTCAATCTCGTCTGCACGGTCGTTTGCCTTCTGCAGCAGTTCGTTGGCATCGCGGATGATATCATCACCGCGCAGATTTGCACGATGGATGATCTCTTCTGCTTTCTGGTTTGCTTCGCGGATGACATTTTCGCCCATGCGCTGTGCATTGATCAGCGCGCTCTTGAGCATTTCACCATCTGCCTCAAAGCTCTTCAGTTCATCGTGCAGCTTCTGGTTTTCAGCAGTCAGGTCCGCAATCTGCTTGCGAAGCTGTTCCGCCTGCGCATCGTCGTCCCGCAGCTGTTCTTCCACCTTATCCAGAAAACGGTCTACGTCCTCTGTGCGGTAGCCGCGGAGGTTTTTCTCAAATTGCACAGAACGGACATCCTGCGGAGTCAGCATAGTCATTTCCTCCCGTTGCTTTTAATATTGAAAAAATTCGATGATTGACCGATCTTTTCTGCTTTTGCCGGGCAGTGCAGTCAGGTTGAAGCGGCCCTTGCCGCGCACCGTGAACACATCGCCCTCATATACCTGCGCATGAGGTTTATCCGCCGGCAGGTGGTTGATCTCCACCCTGCCCGCCTCGATCAGTTCCGAAGCCTGTCCTCGGCTGCAGTGCAGCATAGCTGCCAGCACAGCGTCCAGCCGCAGGGACGATACCGTTGCACTGTGCATCTCACGCTCCGCCTGCGGAAACTGCGGCACCTCGTCCAGCGTCAGCAGTTCCGTGGTCAGCTCCGTGTGCCCAGCCTGAAACAGTTCCCGGCAGATCAGCTGTGCTGCGGTTCCAGCGCAAACACATAAGCTGTGCCCGCTGATCCTCCGGCAGAACGATATCTCCCAGCGCCTCGCGCCGCAGCTCAAGGCCCATCAGACTGCCAGGTAATCCTTGTGGGCGGGCAGCGCAGCCCCCGCCTGTGCACAGCATTGCAGCCGCACACAGCAGATGGGTGCTTCGCCGCAGCTGTACTCCGGCTCGATACAGAGCACCCTGCGCTCCGCATTCAGCCAGCCGCCCTCAAACCGGAAGCCCTCCTGCACACCGGCACGGCCCAGTGCCGCGCGGGCCAAGTCTTGCTCGCGGTCACTCAGGAAAGCCGAATACCGCGCAATGTCCCGGGAAAAGGCCGTGTGGGCCAAGTCCTCGATATGGCGCATGAGATAGCGTTCTTCATCGGTACGCGCAGGGATGAACCCGCGCGCCGCCTTGGGCTGCGGATCAATAGAACGCGCCATTGTTCTCCAGCTCGTCCAGCAGATCACCCATGATATCCACGTTGTACGGAGTGATGATGAAGGTGCTGTTGGCCACGCGCTTGATCTGGCCATTGTTTGCATATGCAACACCGGACAGGAAATCCACCAGACGGCGGGACACTTCCTTGTTGGTGGACTCCAGATTGAGCACCACGGTGCGCTTGTTGTTCAGGTGGTCAGCAATGGTACTGGCATCCTCAAAACGCTCAGGCTTGACCAGAACGACCTTGAGCTGAGTGGTGGCATTGATGTTGACCACCTTGCCGTTCTTCTTGGCACCCTCAACAGGCTCTTCATTTTCGTCGTCAGCACCAAGGCCGATGCCATTGTTATTGTTTACCATCTGGGGGCCATCGTCAATGTACTGATCCTCGTAATCGTCTTCCTGGTCAAACAGACCTTTCTTAATGCTGTCAAGCAAAGACATACAATCTGCTCCTTTCATTCGGGCAGCATGGCGCTGCCTGGCGTTCTTTGCAAATAGATGCAAATAATAGCTTTATCTATTATCGGATTTTTTGCCTCAGATGTCAATAACTACAAAAGCTTTCCATCATACAAATTTTGTCCGGAAACGATTATTTCGTCATAAAGCCTCACCTTGCTGACCGAGCCTCGGTCCTTCGGGCAGAACAAGGATGTAATCGCCGTCCGTGATGAGGGGATGGTCTGCGTCCACCGGGTCGATCGGGCAGAAGCGGGCAATGTTGCCAAGTTTCACGTACACACCGGGAATGTAGTTTTCGCCCTGCGTTTGTGCCTCGGTGCCATCCTCTTTTAAATAGTGCACAGCCGCAGCAGGCACCCGCAGGCCGCTGCGCTCTCCTACCGAGATGCATGCTGCAGCCCGGTTCAGGCAAAGCACATCGCCGTTGATGGAGTTGCAGGAAAGCACAAAGCGGGCAAGGCCGCTGTCCTGATCGATCTCCACCTCGGTGACGGTGGCCTTGAGGCTGTTCTCCACCTGACCCGGGAAGCTGATCTCCACCGCTGTGCTCAGCGGCTTGCCGTTCTGACCCAGCAGCTTTTCGCCCTGCTTTGCAGTGCACACGCCCACATAGCGCCATGTGAACCCTGCCACGATCTTACCGGCGCAGCCGTCCAGTGCCAACACTGGGTCGGACTGCAGATAACCCTGCAGCTCCTGTGCGTTCAGTGCAAGGATATCATCGGCACTGGCATTGAGCCGTCCGCTGCTGGAAGAGCGCACAAAATAGCCAGTCTGCGGTGCAGTGATCTGCGCCGGGCTGCCCAGCTGCGCCTGCACGCTCTGGGACTGCTGGACCAGCGCAGTGATCTGATCGGTAAAGTTTGCAGCTTCGCCCGTTACCACCCAGAGCTTGTTCTGGGCCAGCAGGTAGGCATTGGCATCATCATCCACCGCTTCATAATCGCTGTCGTCCAGCGTATCCAGCAGGTCATACAGCGCAGAAGAACGTTCTTTTAAAAGGGTATCCAGCTGCAGCGCAGAAGTGTTCTGCGATTTCTGCAGCAGGTCGATCTGATCATTCAGCTGGTTCAGCTGCAGGCGCAGCGAAGCCTGCGAAGCGTTGCTGTACACCTCTGCCACTGCGGTGCCCGCTGAAACGCGCTCGCCGTCGGCAGCAAGATATCCAAGGTTTCCGCTGCCTGCCACATAGCTTTCGTCGAACAGCAGAACTCCGTCGGCTTCCACCGTATCCGAAATGACCGCAGGCAGCGCAGTCTCATAAACATTCTGCGGGAACAGGATATGTGCGGCCTGATACACCACATAAATTGCTGCCAGCAGCAGAAACGCGATCAGCACGCCTGCCAGAGTGGTAAGCACATGCGGCGCATGGCGTTCCTTCTGGGTCTCATCCGGCATATCGATCATCCTTTCGCTAAAAATTCGCTAGTTTTGCGGATGGCAGTCTGCACTGCATCCGGTGCACCGGCATCCAGCCAGACCACACCGTCCATATGGCGGAACCAGGTCAACTGGCGCTTGGCATAGTTGCGGGACGCCTGCTTGAGCTTTTCCGTGCAGGCTTCCAGTGGAGCCGTCTGCTCAAAATACGGAAAGAACTCCTTGTATCCGATGGCCTGCGCTGCCGTGCGGAAGCTTTCCCGGTTCTGCCAGACATGCTCCGCTTCCTTTATAAGGCCCGCTTCCAGCATTTTGTCCACACGCAGGTCAATGCGGCGGTAAAGTACCGCGCGCTCTGGGAAATCCAGACCGAGGATCAGGCTGCGGTAGGGCCGCTCCGGTGGGAGAGACTCCGCCTTCTGTTCGCTCAGCTTTTTGCCGGTGGCGCGATAATGTTCGAGTGCGCGCAGCACCCGCACCTGATTGTTCGGGTGGATAGCCGCAGCAGCTTCCGGGTCGGCCTGCTTCAGTTCTTCGTACATGGCAGCACCGCCTTTTGCAGCCAGTTCCGCCGCCAGCTGCTCCCGCAGACCGGCAGGTGCTTTTTCCTCTGTAAAGCGCACCCCATACAGAAAGCTCTGAACATACAGCCCTGTGCCGCCCACAAGGATGGGCAGCTTCTTCCGGGCAGAGATCTCTTCTTCCAGCTTTCCGGCCATGGCGGTAAAGTCTGCCACGCTGAAAGCCTTGTCCGGCGTAAGGATATCCACGCCGTGATGTGGGATACCGCAGGTCTCCTCCGGTGTCACCTTTGCCGTGCCTATGTCCAGACCTTTATAGATCTGCATGGAATCACAGCTGATGACCTCGCCGGAAAAATGTTTTGCAAGCTCTACGCCCAACGCCGTCTTTCCGGTTGCGGTAGGGCCGACGACGGCCACCACGGGATGTTTATACGATGCGTCCAAACTGCTTTTCCAGCTCCTTCCGGGTCAATTTGAGTACGCAGGGGCGGCCATGCGGGCAGAACGGCGGCACCTCGCCGGAAAGGATCTTTTCGGCCAGCGCCAGCAGTTCCTGCGGCGAGGACTTGTCCCCCGCCTTGATGGCTGCACGGCAGGAGATAGAATGCAGCACCCACTCGGTGTGCTCGTTCAGCGCATCATGGCCGCCCTTGAGCAGCTTATTTGCGATCTCCACCAGCAGGCTTTCGGCATTCTGCGGCTCCACATCTGCGGGCACCGCGCGCAGCACCACGGTATTGCCGCCAAAGTCCGCGATCTCAAGGCCCGCATTTTCCAGCAGAGGAATGTTATCCAGCAGGGCCTGCTTTTCCTCCGCAGCAAGGTCGATGGCAGCAGGCTCCAGCAGCATCTGGCTGGGCACATTGCCATAGTTCGCGGCTAGTTTTTCGTACAGCTGGCGCTCGTGGGCAGCGTGTTTATCGATCAGGCACAGCTCGTCGCCGCGTTCTGCAAGGATGTATGTTCTGAACACCTCGCCCACATAGCGCAGCGGTTCCGGCTGATCCACCGTCGGATCAAAGTTCATCTGCTCCGGCTCGGCCAGTACAGTTTCCTGTTCTGCCGCTTCCGGCGCATCCGGTTCTGTTTCTACACAGGGTGCACTCTCAGGTTCTTCCTTTGGTGCTTCCTGCGCAGGGTTCCACGCTGCCATATGGTCCTGAGGCGAATGCAGTTTTGTCTCACCAAATTCCGGTTCCACATCCAGCTGCGTTTCACTTGCCGCCGCACGGAACGGCTCTGGTGCCTTTGTCGTTTCCAGCTTCGGACTGTGAAGGGTCACGAACGGATCCAGCATATCCTCGTTCTGAGCACTGCCTTTCCAGCGCGGCTCACTGGGTGCTGCGGCGGGTTTTGCCGGTTCCCAGTGCTGCTGTGGCAGAACGCCCGGGTCTGCCTGTCCCTGAATGATCGCAGAAAGGCCTGTAAAGTTATTATTCTTTACATCATTTTTGATTATATCAGCGTCTTTTTTTTGAATTTTCAGTTTTTTCTTCTTCTTTGTCTGCTTCAAAGGTAAAAAGCCGTTCACCGGTGCCGGGCTGAGCCAATGCCAGCTTGACAGCATGATACACCACATCAAAAACATCATTTTCGCGGGCAAAGCGGGCTTCGATCTTGGCCGGATGCACATTGACATCCACAAGGTCGGCCGGCATTTCCAGCAGCAGAATGCCGCCCGGGAACTTGCCCTGCATCATGGTACCCTTGAACGCCATCTCCATACCGGCCATCATGGTGCGGTTGCGCACATAGCGGCCATTGATGTAAAAATGCTGCATACTTCGGCTGGCGCGGCAGCTTTTGGGCGGGGTAATCAGACCGGTGATGCGGTACACGCCCTCCTGATTTTTCAGCTCAATGAGGTCCCGGCTGAACTCCCGGCCCAGCACCGCATAGGCTGCACCGCGCAGCTGGCCGTCGCCGGGCGTGACATACTGCAGCTTGCCCTCACGGATGAACTTGACGCTGACTTCCGGGTGGCTGAGCGCTACATGGGTAACTGTATCCGACACAAAGGTGCCCTCGGAGGAGTCCTTTTTGAGGAACTTCATGCGGGCAGGCGTGTTGTAAAACAGATCCTTTACCCGGATGGTGGTGCCCACAGCTCTGGCACCCGGCTCACGGGAGACCTCTTCCCCGCCCTCAATGCGGTAGACCGTGGCAAACTCGTCCACCTCGGTTCGGGTGGTCAGCTCTACACGGGCCACGCTGGCAATGGATGCCAGTGCTTCACCGCGGAAGCCAAGCGTATGGATGTTGGTCAGATCGTCCGGTGTTTCAATTTTGCTGGTGGCGTGGCGGATAAACGCCGTGGAGATATATTCTGCCTCGATGCCGGTGCCGTTATCGCTGATCTCGATCAGCTTGACACCGCCGGATTCAATGCTGACGGTCACCTGCGTGGCACCGGCATCAATGGAGTTTTCCAGCAGCTCCTTAACAACGGATGCCGGACGCTCGACCACCTCACCAGCTGCGATCAGCTCGGCTGTGTGCTTATCCAGAACATGGATCACTGCCATGGTGTTTTCCCTCCTTGTATGGTCTGAGTCAGGTAGAGCAGTTTCATCTGTTCAGGCTGCCCTTCAGGGTCTTTTTCAGCTCGTAGAGGAAGTTCAAAGCCTCAATGGGGGTGAGTGTTTCCACATCCAGAGCTTCCAGCTTGTCCATCATCTCGCTGGGCACAGCCGGAGAGTTATACTCCTGCAGGGCATCAAAATCCATCTGCTCTACTTTATTTTTAGGTGCAGTTGCTTCCAGCGCGCGCAGCACCTCATGGGCGCGGCGGGTCACACTGCCGGGCAGGCCTGCCAGCTTTGCCACCTCGATGCCGTAGCTGTCATCCGCCGGGCCGCGCACGATGCGGCGCAGGAAGGTGATGTCCTCGCCGCGTTTTTTTACTGCAATATTGTAGTTTTTTACGCCGTCCACGCCGCCTTCCAGCTCGGTCAGCTCGTGGTAGTGGGTGGCAAACAGAGTCTTGCAGCCAAGGCCCTTGGCGGGGTCTGCAATGTGCTCCACTACGGCGCGGGCAATGCTCATACCGTCAAAGGTGGAAGTGCCGCGGCCGATCTCGTCCAGCACCACAAGGCTTTTGGCGGTGGCATTTTTCAGGATCTCCGCTACCTCGGTCATCTCCACCATAAAGGTGGACTGACCGGCAGACAGGTCGTCCGACGCACCGATGCGAGTGAAAATGGCATCCACCACACCCACATGGCAGCTGGAAGCCGGTACAAAGGAACCGATCTGCGCCATCAGCGCAATCAGTGCATTCTGGCGCATGTACGTGGATTTACCTGCCATGTTGGGGCCGGTGATGATCAGGCAGCGGTCTGCACCACAGTTCAGGGTGGTATCATTGGGTACAAACAGGCTGCCTTTCAGCATCTGCTCCACCACAGGGTGACGGCCCTCGGTGATGGTCAGCTCGTCACTGTCGTCCACGATGGGACGGCAGTAGTTGTTTTCCGCTGCCACCTGCGCCAGCGCCGTGAGCACATCCAGCTGGGCCACCGCATTGGCCGTGCGCTGGATGTGGTCCAGCTGAGCGCTGATGCTTTCCAGCAGTTCGCTGAACAGGCGGTGCTCCAGCGTGATGAGCCGTTCGTGGGCACCTAAGATCTTGCTTTCCAGCTCTTTCAGTTCCTGCGTGATGTAGCGTTCGCCGGAAGTCAGGGTCTGCTTGCGGATGTAGGTCTCCGGCACCATGCTCTTATAGGAGTTGCTTACCTCGATGAAGTAGCCAAACACATGGTTATAGCCGATCTTCAGCTTGGGGATGCCGGTCTCCTGCCGCAGGCGGCTTCCAGCTGCGCCAGAACGCCCTTGGTATTGTCGCGAATGGAACGCAGCTCGTCCACTTCGGCATGGTAGCCTTTGGCAATGACACCGCCATCCTTGAGGGTAGAGGGCGCTTCCGGGTCCACCGCCGCATAAATACGGGCCTTGATGTCCTCCAACGGATCGATCTGTACTGCCAGTTCAGCAAGCTCCGGGCAGCCGCAGGCCTCAGCCAGCCTGCGCAGGCCGGGCAGCCGGTCGCAGGTCTGGGCCAGCGTATAGATCTCCTTGGGTGTGGCAGAGCCGTAAACCGTGCGGGTCATCAGGCGTTCCATATCCGCAATGTAACCCAGCTCTTCGGTCAGGTCGCCGCGGGCCATGGTCTGCTTGACAAGGCTCTCCACAGCGTTCAGGCGGTGGTTGATGAGTGCACTGGAAATAAGCGGCTGCTCGATCCAGCTGCGCAGCATACGCTTGCCCATGGATGTACTGGTCTTATCCAGCACCCAGAGCAGCGTGCCCCGCTTTTCGCGGCCGCGCAGCGTCTCGGTCAGCTCCAGATTGGCGCGGGTCACGGGCGAAAGACGCATGAACTGGGCCTTATTATAGGTTATGACCGTTTTCAGACGTTCCACGCCCTTGATCTGGGTGTCGTGCAGATATTCCAGCAGTGCCGCCATGGCAAAGCGCACAAGGCCGTCCGCTGCAATGCCGGTGGTCTGCGCCCAGTCGCGGCCAAACTGGTTTTCCAGCGATGCCGCCACAAGGCCCGGTGCATAGCGCTCCTCTTCGATCAGCTCCACCGAACAAGTCATATTCTTTTTGATGTACGCCGTCACCTCGCGGCAGTCCAGCAGACCCGGATTCATCAGCACTTCGCTGGGATGGTAGCGGCACAGCTCCGTAATGACCGCCGGGGCGATCTTGTCTGCATTCAGCTCTGTGATATGGGCCGTACCGGTAGAGACATCCGCAAAGCACAAACCTGCTTTCTTTCCTTTGAGGAAGATACTGGCAATGTAGTTATTGCGGTCGTCCTGCAGCATACTGCTCTCAATGACCGTGCCGGGTGTGACCACGCGGATGATGTCCCGCTTGACAAGGCCCTTGGCCTTGGCCGGGTCTTCCACCTGCTCACAGATGGCTACTTTGTAGCCCTTGGCGATCAGCCGCGCCACATATCCCTCGTAGCTGTGGAAGGGCACGCCGCACATGGGTGCCCGCTCTTCCATGCCGCACTGCTTGCCGGTCAGGGTCAGGTCCAGTTCCTTGGATGCCGTCAGGGCATCGTCAAAGAACATCTCATAAAAATCGCCGATGCGGTAAAACAGAATTTCGTCCTTATGTTGTTTTTTGATTTCAAGATATTGCTGCATCATGGGCGACAGCTCTGCCATGGTTTACCCTCTCTCCCGTTCTATGGTTCTGTGCACAAGTTTGCGGCTTGTAACCGCTTTTGCAAACAAAACGCGGTCTGTTTTGCACAGCCGCGTTTTGTTTTTGCCGGTTTTAGTGGCAGCCGCCGCAGGTGGAGCAGCTGCCGGTGCAGGAAGCAGAAGGCTCCTGTACCGTCATGGGGTCGCCGCCATTCATGCAGTGTTGATGATGGCATCGATATAGTTCACGAGGTTCTCGCAGTCACGCTTGGCCTCGTTGTAAGCCACCATGCCCTCGTTGCCCATGATCTGGCCGTACAGGCTGTTCACCTTTTCGTTCAGTTCGGCGATGCGGGCATCGTTGCGCTCGCTCTTGCCGATCTCATTGTTCAGATCCATGCGGGCGAGGTTGAACTCGCCGATCAGGTTCTGCAGCTCTTCGTCCTTATCGTTTGCCTTGCGGGTCTGATCCAGAACGAGGTAGCGGCTATCGGTCTGCAGCGCAACGGCTGCGCGCTTGAAAAGATCAATGCAATCCATTTGAATGGTCTCCTTCTTATTTATACGTTCAGGGGCACTGCCCCGGAATCACTCAGGCAAGCTCACCCAGCAGCACAGTCGCCCGTGCGCCCGTGAGATGTACGTTGGCATAGCTGCCCATCAGGGAAGCATCTGCCGTGAACTCCACCGTCAGGTTGTTGTCCAGACGGCCGGAGAGGGTGCCCTCATTGCGGCCAAAGCCCTCTACCAGTACCTTCACAGTCTGACCAACCTGCGCCTTGACCAGTGCCATGGCGATCTCGTCCTGCAGCTTGAGCAGGCGGGTCATGCGGTCGGTCTTTTCCTTGCGGGGGGTGGGGTCCGGCATATCGGCGGGCCTTGGTGCCGGTGCGCTTGGAATAGATAAAGGTGAACAGCTGCATATAGCCCACCTTCTGCACCAGTTCCAGCGTCTTTACAAAGTCCGCTTCGGTCTCGCCGGGGAAGCCAACGATGATGTCACTGGAAAAGGTGATGCCGGGCACCGTTTTGCGGGCGTATTCGATCAGCTCCATGTACTGCTCCACCGTGTAGTGGCGGTTCATCTTCTTCAGCAGTTCATCGGAGCCGCACTGCACCGGCAGGTGCAGGTGCTTGCACAGCTTCGGCTGGGCGGCAATGGTGTCGATCAGCTTGTGGCTGGCATCCTTGGGGTGGCTGGTCATAAAGCGGATGTGATAATCGCCGGGCACCGTGCACAGCAGGTTGAGCAGATCAGAAAAGTCCACCTTTTCTTCCAGGCCCTTGCCGTAGCTGTTGACGTTCTGTCCCAGCAATGTGATCTCCTTATAGCCTGCCTCCACAAGACCGCGGAACTCGGCAAGGATATCGCCGGGCTTGCGGCTCTTCTCGCGGCCGCGCACATAAGGCACGATGCAGTAGGTACAGAAGTTGTCGCAGCCGTACATGATGGGCAGCCATGCGCGGAACTCGCTCTCACGCCGGATGGGGATATTCTCCACGATGACCGGGCGCTGGGCGGGCTCCATCAGCACACGCTTATGCTTCTGCAGCTTCTGGGCAATGAGCTGCGGCAGGGTGTCGATGCCGTCCACGCCAAACACAAGGTCAACGTAAGGATAGCTCTGGCGCAGCTTTTCTACCACGTGCTTCTGGTTGGCCATGCATCCGCACAGGCCGATGATGAGATCATGCTTTTTTTCCTTGAGTCCCTTCAGGCACCTACGTTGCCGAACACACGCTGCTCGGCATGCTCACGCACGGCGCAGGTGTTGAAGAGGATCAGGTCTGCATCCTCGGGCTTATCGCACAGGCCATAGCCGATGTCCATCAGCACGCCCTTGATCCGCTCGCCGTCGTTCACGTTCTGCTGACAGCCATAGCTGTGCACAAAGGCCAGCGGCGGCGTATCATAGGCCTGCTTTACCAGCTCAGCGGCAATGTTATTATGTTCAAAACTAATGTATTCCAATCAAACCATCCTTCTCCGCCGGGCCGAAGCGCCCTGTGCGGCGAAAATCTACTTGCACTTTCTGAAAAGAGCCTTCTCTATAGTATACCCTGTTTATACGCTCCGGGCAAGAGGTTCCGTGCAAATTTTATGGTTCAGTGGGCGTTTTCCTGCGCCTGCTTCTCGCAGCAGGCCTCGCATACACCGATCAGCACAACAGCGCAGTCCTGCACATGGCCCTTCTGGTTTCTCACCAGTTTCATCACCTGCTTTTCGTCCACCTCGGCATCGGTCACGCTGCCGCACACAGTGCAGTACAGATGGCTGTGCCAGGGCAGCGTGTGGTCAAAGCGGTCAGCCTTGCCTGGAATGGACACCCGGCGCACCCGGCCCGCATCCACCAGACTATTCAGGTTACGGTATACGGTGCCAAGGCTCAGGCCCGGGCATTCCTTGACCGCAGCATCATAAATTTCCTCGGCGGTGGGGTGGTCGCACAGGTTCTGCACCGTCTGCATGACCAGCTCACGCTGTTTGGAATATCGCATAACTTCTCCTTTGCTTTCTCCTCATACAAAAGGTCTTGTTCAGACGTTCTCTTCGCCCTTGATCTTTGCCCAGTAGGCACGGGCCGCCTGCTCATTTTTGTTATCGCCAAAGGTATAATATTTTACGTCCTTGATGGCATCTGGCAGGTACTGCTGCTCCACCCAGTGGTGGGCGTAATCATGGGCGTATTTGTAATTCTGTCCCTTTACCAGCGCATCCTCACCGTCGTAGTGCTTGTTCTGCAGTTGGCGCGGGATCGGCCCGGTACGGCCCGCCTGCACATCCGCAATGGCCGCGTTGATGGCATCATGGGCACTGTTGGACTTAGGACTGGTGGCCACCAGAATGACGGCATCTGCCAGCGGGAGCCGTGCTTCCGGCAGGCCCACCATGTTGGCGGCATCAATTGCCGCCTTCACAATGGGGATGATCTGTGGATAGGCAAGGCCCACATCCTCGCAGGCACATACCATTAGGCGACGGCAGGCCGAGGGCAGATCTCCTGCTTCCAGCAGACGGGCCAGATAATGCAGCGCCGCATCCGGGTCGGAGCCGCGCATGGACTTCTGGTAGGCTGACACGATGTCGTAGTGGTCATCGCCCTCCCGGTCATACCGCATGGCAGTGCGGCGGGTGACCTGCTGGATCATTTCCAGCGTAATGTGCTTTTCCCCATCCTCAATGGGAGCTGCCGTCACCGCAAAATCAAGACAGCCCAGCGCCTTGCGCAGGTCGCCGCCTGCGCTCTCGGCAAGGTAGGCACAGGCATCCTCGTCCATGCAGACCTTTGTGCTCTCCCCTTCCGAAAGCTTTTTCAGTGCATTGTGCACCCCACGCTCCACATCCGCTGCCGAAAGTGATTTGAACTCAAACACCGTACAGCGGGACAGCAGCGCATTATAAATGTAGAAGTATGGATTTTCGGTGGTGGATGCAATGAGCGTCACCGAGCCGTCCTCAATGCATTCCAGCAGGCTCTGCTGCTGTTTTTTGTTCAGGTACTGGATCTCGTCCAGATACAGCAGGATGCCTCCCGCACCTGCCAGCGTGCCGATATCCTTGAGCACCGCCTTGATGTCCCCGGTGCCGCAGGAAGTGCCATTGAGCTTATGCAGCGTCATACCACTGTTTTCTGCAATGATGCGTGCCACCGTCGTTTTTCCGGTACCGGACGGGCCGTAGAAGATCATGTTCGGGATGCGTCCGCTCTCGATGGTACGGCGGAACACCCTGCCGGTGCCAACAGATGCTGCTGACCGCAGACATCTGCCAGTGTTTTGGGCCGCAGACGCTGTGCCAGTGGTTCGTTCTCGTGT
>ENA-OQCF01000421-OQCF01000421.1-human-gut-metagenome-genome-assembly--contig:-NODE-421-length-16779-cov-1.667127_pt1 | contig 16779 bp, 21 predicted proteins | sample MGYA00242756_ERZ504573 | MGnify/ENA primary metagenome ERZ504573 (study PRJEB26092, sample SAMD00036240) | human gut metagenome | host: Homo sapiens | study: EMG produced TPA metagenomics assembly of... | reverse complement strand
AAAATCCTTGGTTACAATAGAGGTAAGAGGGATTTTCAGACCTACAACTGTGTTGGTTACAAGTTCAATGTCCAAAAAACGGTCAGATGCATAACGAATCAGACCTTTATTGAAATCAATCTGTCCATATTTGTCACCATCTATGGTAATAATGGAAAAATCTCCGTTTTGTGTCATATCGTCTTTTAAAAATTTGACACGTATTGTAGAACGGTCTTTCAGTTTTTCAACCTGTCTGTCGCTCAAAGGAATCAGAAGGCTCCAGCGTTCATCTGTGATAATGGTATAAATATCATCTCCTGCTTTTACCTTGTCGGAAGTTTTCAAATCTGTTTCATGGTAAGAATTCTGATCGAAATCTTCTGCCTTTACAGCATCTACTGTTTTTCCTTCATAATTATCCATGGAATATAAAATGATACCATCAGATTGGGACTGGCAGATAGTTTGATTTCCGGGATAAATATCTGCTGTTTTGTCATTGTCACCACTGTCATTTCCTTCACCGTCCTCATCTGAAGTAAGAGGAGCAGATGAGGTATTGCCAGACTCTGCATATTGAAGGATATTTCCCTTCAGTTCATATTTAAAGCTGTAGGTGCTGTTAAATTTACTTGAACTGAATCCTTTGGAAAAACTCATCATATCAGTCCGTACCTTTGAAAGTTCTTCCGGGGCAAGAGATGCCGGAGCAGAAGCTGTTTTTGTATCACTAAGTCCGTACACCGCTCCGGAAGCATTGATCTTACTGCCCTCCCTTGCATAATAAGTAATATAGCCTGATGAATCTGCCTTGCATAAACTTTCTTCACGTATGGCAAGACCGGTATATGTTTCGTTGCGGGATAAAGGTCCTGATGTAACCTGATAGGACTCAATATGAGTAGTTGTAAAATATAATATGGCACTGAATGCCATATATATGAATAAGATGCCAAACATGATCGTTCCGATATTCAGCCCCACGACCATGCGAAGCCTTGCCAGGATTCCCGGCATTTTTTTTGATTTATTATCAGACAATGGAATGTCTCCTTTTTGTGCAGTTCATAATCATTCTATAACTGTTCAGCGATTTCACAGTGACTGCTGAATAGTTACACCATTTTCCAAAATATTGTAACACTTTGCACATTTAAAAACAAGTTTATTCATAAAGAATTCACAATAATCGTTACTGTTCACACACCACTATCCGTTACTGAGAATGGAGTAAACAGTAACGGGAGCACATAAGTAAGAACACATTTTCAGAATATAAGTTTGCTTTTTGTCAGGAATTATGATATGATAAAAAAATCAGAAACTGTTCAAGTATCTCATAGAATAGCAGACTGCTGAATGGTTATGAAGAGTGTACGAACAAAAAAATAACTTAAAAAGGAGGGTATAATTATGCCATATGGAAGAATCACGCCAAAGCAGCAGGAGATTCTTGATTACATAAAGAATGAGATTTTGAACCGGGGATTTCCGCCGGCAGTTCGTGAAATCTGCGAGGCAGTCAACCTGAAATCTACTTCTTCCGTTCATTCACATCTGGAAGCACTGGAGAAAAATGGATATATCCGCAGAGATGCAACGAAACCACGTGCGATCGAGATTATTGATGACAATTTTAATCTGGTCCGCAGAGAGGTTGTGAATGTTCCCATCATAGGAACTGTGGCAGCCGGACAGCCACTTCTGGCAGTTGAGAATATTGAAGCTATTTCCCTATCCCTGCAGAGTTTATGCCTAATTCACAGAGCTTTCTGTTGAAAGTAAAAGGGGAAAGTATGATAAACGCCGGAATTTTTGACGGAGATCAGGTTCTGGTAAAACAGCAGTCCACAGCAGAGGATGGAGATATTGTTGTTGCGCTGATCGATGACGGTGCTACAGTTAAGACTTTCCATAAAGAAAAAGGATACTATCGTCTCCAGCCGGAAAATGATACAATGGAGCCAATCCTTGTACATGAAGGTCTTCAGATTCTTGGCAAAGTATTTGGTGTGTTCCGTTTGTATGAGTAATATAACTGATACGTGAATAGTCAGGCAGATATTCGCAATCCGCTTCGCTACTTGCTCATAACCGAATCAACAAGTCCCCATACACTGCAAATTATACTATAATCAATCAAAAAACAACAGAAGGAAATCAGGTATCTCTTGATGATGATATCTGATTTCCTCTGTATTTTATTTTGCAAATTTCACAAAGTCAGGCGGATAAAATCATCCGCCTCGCTACGCAGTTCTACACCGAATAACTGTAAATTTTTCGTTACTGTTCACTGGTAATATCCCGCGAGGTGTTTTTTTGTGAACGAAGGTCACAGAAAACCCGAGACATACCGCGCGACTTATGCGATTAGCATAAAGTCTGTGCATCGCAAGCGTGTTGCTGTGAACAGAGTGAACAGTAACAATTTTTTCTACTTATTTCTCAAGAAATTCATTAACGTCAAGAACCTTACCATCTCTCCAGATTCTTTCGAGGTCATAGAAAAGACGATTCTCTTCGTCAAATACGTGAACGATCATATCGCCGTAATCCATAAGAACCCAGCTGGAGTTTCTGGTTCCCTCAATCTGTTTTGCTTCAAATCCGGCTCTGCCAAGTGTTTCATCTACATTGTCAACCATAGCCTGAACCTGATTCTGGTTGGAAGCACTTGCAATTACAAAATAATCGGCAATTACAGATACTTCATGGATATCTATCACCTTAATATCTTTTCCTTTTTTCTCATCAAGTGCGCGGCAGGCAAGTTTTGCCATTTCAAGTTCTCTGTTCATGGAAACAACCTCTCTTTCTATCTGCTTTTGTAACTGTTCAATATCTTCATGATCAACAGACTATTGAATAGCTACATATATCTTCTCTAAATAAATATTTATATCCGTAATCTGTTCTCCCTGTTGTGCTGTCCCCTATATGTAAAACTCTGCCAGTCGAGACAATTTATACTCAGGACTGTCTTTTCATGTGTAAATCCCTGTAATACAAGAAAGCATCTTTCGTAGCATTATCAATATCTTTCGGATTTTCCTCCAGATAAGCCAGTGTATCACCCAAAATCTTATACATACATTCGTCAAGATCCTGAAAAGCCAGTTTACGTACAATTGAAAGATTAGGAGCTTTATCACGTTTTGGTTCAATATAATCGGCAATATAGACGATTTTTTCCAACAGTGTCATCTCCGGCTTTCCGGTAGTATGCCAGGTGATGGCAGAAAGAATATTTTCATCTGTAACATCATACTTAGCCTTAGCTACGTAAGCTCCAAGCTTGGCATGAAGTAAAAAAAGGATGCTCCTGTTCGAATTCAGATACCGAAATATGATGCTGGCTGCACATTTTCAGCTTCTTTTTGTTAGGAATACATTTTGCACAGTCATGGAGCAGTCCGGCAGTCTGGGCTGTGATCAGATCACAGTCATGAACCATGGCAAGTGCTGCACATGTAAACATAACTCCCAACGTATGTTCATAACGATCCTCATCCAGATATTTTGCTAATTTTTTCTGCATTTTTATAAAATCATACTCTGCCATCGGAAGATCATCCTTTCTTTTCGGCCAGACTGTAAATCTGGTTTTCTCTGATATACTCAATCACCGAATCAGGAATATAGTAACGCACACTTTTATCTTCGCTGATCCAGTTTCTGAGCATTTCGCTGGATACATCAAGGTTTGTGGTATTCAGTGTCAGAAATGTGCCATTATATTTAAGCGAAAGACGGTTCATTTCTGCTTCGAGCTCTGCGATTGTGGAATGATTTCTTACAGCAGTTACCAGAATGCAGTTTCTGCAGATTCTTTCCGGTTCACGCCATGTATCAAAGTCATACAGGGAGTCTGCGCCGATTATAAAATAATAATCAGTATCCGGATTCTTCTCTTTTAGCATTTCCAGTGTATGATAAGTGTAAGTATAACCATTTTCATGCATTTCAGTCAGCGACAGTTCAAAGTGAGGATTTCCGGTAATCGCCCTGCGGACCATTTCAACTCTTTCTTCATCTGTGGCACGTCCCTGACGGTTTCTCTTGTGAGGCGGATTTCCGGAAGGCATGAACAGTACCTTTTCCAGTCGGAACTGTTCGTATGCTTTCTCTCCCAGAATCAGATGCCCCATGTGGATGGGATCAAAAGTACCGCCCATAATACCAATTCTGTGTTTGATGTCAGCCATAAAAAACTCCGTATTATTTTCTGGGTAATTCAATTTTTTTCTTTTCGTTTTTGCCTTCACGGTATAAAACAATTTTCTTGCCGATAACCTGTACGATCTGGGAACGTGTACGTTCTGCCAGAACCTCAGCCATCTGGCGCGGATCCTCCAGGCAGTTCTGAAGAACACTGATCTTGATCAGTTCTCTGGCTGCAAGCGCCTCATCTACTGCGGCTGTGTTCTCAGGAGTAAGACCACCCTTTCCAAGCTGAAGGATTGGATCCATGGTCATTGCAAGACCTTTTAAATAAGCTCTCTGTTTACTTGTCATTTTTATTTTCCTCTGTTATTCTCTGCAAACGGACAAAATCATCCGTCTTACCACATCTGTTTCATTATTGAATCTATTTATAGTAATCAAAATCAAATCCGTACATACGTACAGTATCGCCTTCCTGAATGCCTGCCTTCTCAAGTTCTTCCAGGATGCCTCCCTCTTTCAGGAATTTCTGGAAGAATGCGAAACCTTTTTCGGAATCAAGATTTGTGTAGCCAAGCATTTTTTCAATCTTCGGTCCCTCGACCACGAAAAATTGTCGGATCTTCAGGACTCTGCTCTACTGTATATGGAAGGTTTTCTCCGATCAACATATCTTCAGGGAAGAATTCCTGTTCAAATACTACAGGTTCCTGTGGGCAGCTGTCAAGAAGTTCTTTCACATGGAATAAAAGTTCTCTGACACCCTGACCGCTGACAGCGGAAATCGGATATACCTGGATTCCTTTTGGCTCAAATTCTGCCTTAAGTTTGTCAATCGGGCTCTCTTCGCCGTCTTCTGTATAGATACAGTCGATTTTATTTGCTGCGATTACCTGTGGTCTCGCAGCAATTTCCGGATTATAAGCTTCCAGTTCTTTATTAATCTTGTAAATATCATCGATTGGGTCACGTCCCTCTGTAGATGCTGCATCTACAATGTGGATAATGACTCTGGTACGTTCAATGTGGCGGAGGAACTCATGTCCAAGTCCCACACCTTCGGAAGCACCTTCGATCAGACCGGGAATATCAGCGATCACAAAACCACCGTTTTCAGTATCTACAACACCAAGATTTGGGCTCAGGGTTGTAAAGTGATAGTTGGCAATTTTCGGCTGTGCGTTGGTAACACGGGAAAGGAATGTGGACTTTCCGACATTCGGGAATCCAACCAGACCTACATCTGCGATTACTTTCAGCTCCAGAAGAACTTCCAGTTCCTGCGCAGGCTGTCCTGGCTGTGCATATTTCGGAACCTGCATGGTTGCAGTCGCATAATGCTGGTTTCCTTTGCCACCTCTTCCGCCTCTTAATACGATCTGGCGTTTATTTTCACCGGACATATCAGCAATTACTTTACCGGATTCTGCATCCATGATAACAGTTCCTTCCGGAACTTTTAATACAACATCTTTTCCATCGGCACCATGGCAGCGTTTTTTGCCGCCTTCCTGTCCGTCTTCTGCTTTATATTTTCTTCTGTGTCGGTAGTCGCCAAGGGTGTTCTGGCCTTCATCTACCTCAAATATCACGTCTCCTCCACGACCGCCGTCGCCGCCGTCAGGACCGCCATTCGGAACATATAATTCTCTGCGGAAACTTACATGGCCGTCGCCGCCTTTACCGGAGCGGATATAGATTTTCGCTCTGTCTGCAAACATATGACACACCTCTGTCCTTTACTAATGATTATTTCGTAATAGTAATCTTCTTAAATTAATGCATTTGAGACCGTTCAGCAGGATTTCGCACTCTGATGAGTCGGATCAATATGCATTATTTACAAGGATTGCTATGGTTTCTTTTATATCATATAACTCTTTTAATCTATAGCAATTCTACTATAAAAGAAAGGCTCCAAACCCATATTAGATTTGAAGCCTTCGCTTAACCAGATTATTCTGCTTCTACTGGAACGATAGAAACCTGTTTCTTATCGCGTCCTTTTCTGGTAAATCTTACGACACCATCTTTAAGTGCAAATAAAGTATAATCTTTACCGCAACCTACGTTCTCACCAGCATGGATCTTAGTTCCGCGCTGTCTGTAAAGAATATTTCCAGCTTTAACAAACTGTCCGTCTGCTCTCTTCGCACCTAATCTCTTGGATTCGGAATCACGACCGTTCTTTGTAGAACCAACTCCTTTTTTATGTGCGAATAACTGAAGGTTCATTTTCATCATGTTGTTACACCTCCTTGACTTTTACTGTCAAATATCGATTGTTATAACTATGTTCAATTTCTGTTAATCCGAGAATCAGCGAATCCATGAGAAGGGTTCCCCTCTCAGTAACCGGAGCCGTAAAATGAAAAGATACATAGCCGTCAATCTTCCTGCACTTCAAACTGATCATCTGTAAATGTCTCAAGAGAATTTACAGTATTGATCACCAGTACAGAAACAGCAGCACAGACAATATCCTGTCCTTCCTCTGCATATCCGGCGTGACCTTTCGAAACAAATTCCAGATAATTTCCATTTCTCTTCTTAACTGTAATTGTAATCATAATGACACCAGATTAACCGTTAATCTTTTCGATTTTTACTTTAGTGTACTGCTGTCTGTGACCGTTTTTCTTGTGATATCCAGTTTTTCTCTTGTATTTGTAAACGATAACTTTTTTTGCTTTACCGTTCTCAACTACAGTAGCGGTAACACTGGCATCTTTCACATCTTCACCAGCTTTTAATCCGTCATTGCTTACTGCAATAACATTATCAAAAGTAACAGTTTCACCAGCTTCAACACCGAGTTTCTCAACTCTGATTACGTCGCCTTCAGCAACTTTGTACTGTTTACCACCTGTTGCAATAATTGCTACATCTGTGGCACCTCCTATAATCTTTACTCGCCAGATATGGTGACCTTTCGGTGCTTGTACCTCTCTGTGCGGCATCTCATTTATAATAGCGGACAAAATTCGATTTGTCAATAAGTTTTTTTCAATTTCTTTGAATTTTTTTTCTTTTATTTTACAGGTACAATTTCAATCCGGTATCCGTCAGGATCTGTGATAAAATACAAACTGCAGAGCAGTTATTCAGTTACGGAAAAATATCGATGAGAATTGCAGATGCTCGCTTGGTTTACATAATTATTTTATGGTAAACTATAATTCTCTGATTTCCTCAATCACAGGTTTTCGCACTTTCTTTCTGGTAAGTTCCAGGATGTGCAGTGGAGTGATGTCCACTGCTTTTGCCTTTACCGGATCTTTGCGCAGATATTTCTGCAGGACATGGAACAGTTCGTCCTGATGATCCTGATTTTCCATATTAATAAAATCAATCAGAATAATTCCGGACAGGTTTCTGAGACGTAACTGTCTGGCAATTTCCTTTGCTGCCTCCAAATTGATTTTTCGGTAAGTTTCCTGCATTTTCTTTTTGCCTGTAAACTTTCCGCTGTTTACATCAATGGATACGAAGGCTTCTGTCTGCTGGATCACCAGAAATCCACCACTGTTCAGCCAGACTTTCTCATGCTGGATTTCTTCTAAGACAGTTTCCAGGCGATAAAGTTTGTAAAGAGGGAGAAGTTTATCATCATAAAACCGCAGCTTCTCTTTTTCCTCCGGGCTGTTACTGTTAAGATAGTCAGAAATCTGTCGGGATATCTCAGGGATATCTGTTATGATCTCTTCCAGGTTCCGGCTGTTGGCGTCGCGGACTGCAGAGATATAAAAAGGCTCTGTTCTATATACGCAGCTGAAACAGGTACGGGATCTTCCGTCTACAGCAGCCTTATGATACAGGCCCTCCAGGTATTCCAGTTCTTTCAGTATTTCTTCTTTTGATGCATCTGCTGCATTTGTACGAACGATGATACCAAACTCTTTATCCGGACGGTTAACTTCTGCTTCCATCCACTTACTGATACGGCTTCTGTCATCATTGGAAAGTTTGGAAGACAGACCAAATTCTTATCACCGGTTGTAAGAACCAGATATTTGCCTGTAAAATTCAGATTCGTGGTTACAGCCGGTAGTTTTCCCTTCATTGCTTCCCGGCTGATCTGCACAAGGATTTCATCTCCTGCCTTTAATGGGCGGTCACCTTTTTTTACAGAAGCATAAATCGCATTTGGAGCATCGGAAAGCTGCAGGTAGCATTTTTCCCCGGCAGAAATCTGTACGAATGCAGCACCGATATTGGCAGCTATATTCTCTATCTGTCCAACATAAATATTTCCAAGAGAAGATTTCTCCCCAACAGGTTCGAAGCGCAGTTCCATTACTTTACCGTCTTCTTCATACGCACATACATAGCATGGAATCTGCCGGATATTCATTTGGGTAATAATCAGTTTACTCAACTTCTTCACCCAGTGCTTCCAGAGTTACAAATTTTATGTTCTTCCTCTGTTCCTTTATCTGCGTATACTTCCAGACGTTTGATGGAATAAGCAAATTCCGGAAGTTCTATGCCAAGCCATGAGAAGAATGTATCTGTTACCAGTTCCGGTTTTGTGTAATTGGCACTTGCGGAAGCAAGCATCATAAAGATCTTGTCTCCCTGAAGTTCCATCTTATAGATAAACGGGCGAATATCAATTTCCTTTTCGCTTCGTTTGGTCTTTTTCATTACTGTGATCTCCGGCTGCGCCAGGAAATCACTGATTTTATCTTTCCAGGAAATTTCAGGCTCTTTTCCCGGACGAAATTCTACATAATAATCGCTGCTGCCACCAGTGACATTGCCTTACCCGCCTTTCCGTCCTCAACCTGACGGGTACTCAGTACATGTACCCCTTCTACCATACTGCATCCAGACGTCTTGTGATCTCTGAAGTAGGAACTGTCTCTGCCAGCTCCAGATCGAAGTACTCTCCCAGACTTTCCGTACCAACTCCTAATGGTGCGGCAAAAGACATGATCATATGCGGACTGTATCCACCGGAAAAAGCAACCGGAAGATTGGCTCTGCGGATAGCCTTCTGGAAATAACGCATGGTATCCAGATGTCCCACAAATTTCACAGGACCCTCTTTGCTGAATTTAATTCTTACCTTCATAACATACACCTCCGCCATAACGCATAGCACCACAGCCGGAACATTTCTGACGGCAGTTTGGTGTTACGGTTTCTTTCTTTGCCTGTTCCCATTCGTGGATCAGGAACTTCTTGGTCACTCCTGCATCAATGAAATCCCATGGAAGGATCTCATCTGTGGAACGTTCTCTGAGAGTATAGAAATCAATATCTGTGTTGGTTTCCGCAAAAGATTCTTTCCATATATTATAGTCAAAACTCTCTGACCATGCATCGTAGATCGCACCTTTTTCATATGCTCTGAGGATAACTTTTGAACAACGGCGGTCACCTCTTGCAAGGAAACCTTCAAGAATCGTTACATCCGGCTCATGCCAGCTGTAGCGGATACTTCTCTGGTTTAACTGTGCGCGGATCTCGCTTTTTACGACCTTTGCTTTCTCCACGAAATCTTCCTCTCTGTACATACCTGCCCACTGGAATGGAGTAAATGGTTTCGGTACAAAGAAAGAGGTACTTACATTGACCTGAACCTTGCCATTACGTTTTTCTTTCGGCACTTCTTCATAATAAGTTTCTGCAATTTTCTGAGCAAGATGAGCAATACCTTTCATATCATCTTCTGTTTCAGTTGGAAGTCCGAGCATGAAGTAAAGCTTTACCTGATTCCATCCACCTTTGAATGCTTCACCTGCACCATGAAGAATATTCTCTTCTGTCAGACCTTTGTTGATAACATTACGCAGACGCTGGGAGCCTGCTTCCGGTGCGAAAGTAAGGCTGCTCTTCTTTACATCCTGTACCTTGCTCATAACATCCAGGGCAAAAGCATCGATACGCAGGGATGGCAGAGAGATATTGACAGCATTGCCATGAAATTCTTCGATCAGGAAGTTTACCAGTTCCTTCAGCTCAGAATAATCACTGGAGCTTAGAGAACTTAAGGAAATCTCCTCATGTCCTGTATTCTGAAGCATTTCTCTGGCACTTGCCTTTAAATCCTCCACATTGCGCTCTCTGGTAGGACGGTAGATCATACCAGCCTGACAGAAACGGCATCCGCGGATACAGCCACGCTGGATCTCCAGGGTAACACGATCCTGAGTAGCTTTGATAAAAGGTACAACAGGAGCTTTGATTGCGCGGTAATCCTTTGTAATATCAGTGATCAGCTGTTTACAGACTTTCTCAGGTATCCCTTCTTTAACTGGTGTAAAGGAGGCAATTGTCCCATCTTCTTTGTATGATACATTATATAAAGAAGGAACATAGATCCCGGGGATTTGGGATGCTGCAAAAAGGAAATCTTTTCTTGATCCGCCTGCTGCCTTGTTTGCCTTATATACATCAAACAGAGCATCATAGACAGTCTCACCCTCGCCAATATAAAACAGATCAAAAAATTCTGCGATCGGTTCCGGATTATATGCACATGCACCGCCGCCGATGACGATAGGGTCATCTTCCTTACGATCCTTTGCCAGAAGTGAAACATGGCTCAGGTCAAGTACCTGAAGCACATTGGTATAGCACATCTCATATCCAAGGGTAATACCAAGGAAATCAAACTCCTTTACAGGCTCCTGGGATTCCAGGGCAAAGAGAGGAATATGTTCCTCACGCATAATTTTATCCAGATCCATCCACGGAGAAAAGACACGCTCACACCAGACATCCTCACGTTCATTGAACATGTTATAGAGGATCATCATGCCCAGATTGGACATACCGATTTCATAAACATCCGGGAAGCACATGGCAAAGCGGATATCTACGTCATTCTTATCTTTCATTACAGAGTTGACTTCACCACCGATGTAACGGGCAGCCTTGTCAACTTTCATTAAAATTTCATCGCTTAAAGCTAGAGTTCTCATAGTATTCCTTTCAGAGGTTATTGTATCAACATTGTGTTAAGCAGGGAAAATCCCCCACAATATTCCTATTATATACGGAATGGTGGGGGATTTCAAGGGAGAGTCGGATAGTTTGCAGTTTTTATCTGACAGTATCAGGCTGTAAAAGCGTGAGTAATGTTTCGTATACATATGTATTTTCTCTGACGATTATAGAAAGTTCCTCTTTGGCCTGATTCAGCTGGTGAAATAAATTACGGACATCAGATCTGCCTTCTTTGAAATGTTTTGAACGCAGATATCTGTTCTGATCATAGTAATATCGTTCGTCCAATATGATAACAAGACGTTTTATGTCTCTCACGGCAGTAATCTCATATTCATAACCCTGATGTATATAATCTTCCAGTAAGGCAGCAGTCTCCTCTTCATTATTTGCATATACAACAGAAACATGCGGATAGGGTTTTGAGGTTTTTTCTGTCTGTAAGGTGTATCATATTCTGGATGAATGAGGAAGTTCCGCATTGGTACGGATGCGGTTGGTTAAGTGAAACATCTGGATTTCCGGCAGGTTTTCTATGAGTTTTAATGTATTTACCCTAATTCTTCAGGACATATGGCATCTTCGGAATCACTGGAAAATATTACGGGAAACTCCCCTCCGATTGCGTTAACAGAATCTGCAGTTTTTCTGAAGAAAGCAAATGTGCTTCGTCTACCAGAACTGCACTGTAATGTTTCAGCTCTGTATTTTCGGTCAGCTGATTGTCCGAAAGAAAAGCAATACGCTGTAAACGTTTATGCAGTATTTTCCATTCTTTTCCGGCATTGCCGCAGTGAATCATGCATATCTGCTGACGCCTGGACAGTTTCATAGCGATATCATAGAGAAGCAATGTTTTTCCTGTTCCTGGAAGTCCGGTAAAACAGAAATATCCGAACCGGCTGATACGGAGTTTCTTTAAAATCTGGCGCTGGATATCCCGCTGCTGGGAAGTCAGAAAGTATTCTTTTTTCAGGAAACGAGCCGGTTCTGTGATTGGAGAAATCAGATATAATTCGGCCTGAAACAAATCGTCAATATTCCCCTGATAATCACTGCTCTCCTTTTGCAGTGATCTGCACATCTCTGTCCAGTCGGCTTCTGCAATATGATCATGATTGGTAAGCCTGACAAGGCGATTCTGACTGCTGATATACGTATAAGACTGTATGGAGCGTCCAAGAACGGAAAGGTAATAACGGTTCTGCATAAGCTGTTTACGAATTGCCTCCTCAGATACAGCTCCGCTTTTCAGTTCAATGTTTATGATCTGGTCGTCTTTGATCTGGAGAAGATCAAATTCTTTCCCGAGTTTTGGAATCTGGTAGGAATAGAAAAAGCGCAGGGAACAGACTTTAGTCATATGCGATTCCAACTGGCGTACCAGTGCTTTCATACTCTGAAGTTCCCATTCCCGTATTTTGAGGAAGTATTCCCGGCCGGATAACTGACGTTCCAGTTTTGACAGAGAATCTTTATTCTGATTTCTCGTAAGTGCATATATGGATATTGATCTCATAACTTTTACCTTTCATTTTGCCGGAATTCTTTTATACTATTATAGCAAATATCAGCAATTGCAGGTAGCCTGAAAACAAAAAACAGCCAGGTAGATTTTTCCCTGGCTGTTTTCCCCATCTGAATCAGATTCAGAAATTGTTTTAGAATATTTATTTTATATTGTGGTTTGGCTGAATTACTCAGCTACAGCGATAGCTTCCACTTCGCAGAGTACGTTTTTTCGGAAGCTGTTTTACAGCAACGCAGGAGCGGGCCGGTTTGCTTGTGAAGTATTTCTCATACACAGCGTTGAATGCTGCGAAATCTGCCATATCAGCAAGGAAGCATGTAGTCTTGATAACATTGTCAAATGTAAGTCCGGCTTCTTCAAGAATTGCTCCTACGTTCTTGCAGGACTGCTCTGCCTGTGTTTCGATTTTATCGCCTGCAACTTCACCTGTAGCCGGGTCTACCGGAATCTGACCGGATGCAAATAAGAAGTTTCCTGTCATTTTTGCCTGAGAATATGGTCCGATTGCTGCTGGTGCTTTTTTTGTTTCAAGTGTTTTCATGAGTGAATTCCTCCCGTACGATTTAGTGTGATTGATTGTCTGTATCTGTATTCATATCTTACCACCAAAAAAATATTTAGTCAACAGCAAAAAAATTGTCACATGGAGATTTCCTCTTTTATTACTGAAAGAAAAGATGAAAAATACTGACGATAATCTGATCAGTGGAAGCTCTTGAGCCAGTTTACCAGAGAATCATGCCAGATATTATCATATACTGTTTTCTTCATCTGGTCTGTGACAGGACCATTGCCTGCCATTTTGGCAAGGATTGCCTGCTGTAATTCATCTACAGTCATGTCTTCCGGGGATTTATTCAGGTCTATAATCACTGTCTTTGCTGGTTCAGCAACGACCTCCGTATTTTCCGAAAAACTGCTTTCTGCTGATGTGGCTGAAGTATTGGCATTTTTTCAGGCTGAATATCTTCTGCTTTTGCTGCTGCAGTTTCTTCTGCTGCGGTTATTGTTTTCTGTGCAGGAGACTCAGTCTGTGTGGAAGTTGTTTCTTCTGTTTCTTCCTGTGCTTTTTTGATATCTGCAGTTTCTGTTTTTACGGGTATATATTCTGGCATTTCACCTGCTGGAACCCAGATTTCACCGCTGTTTGCGGCTGCTGTTACATTGATATGTCCACCCTGAACAGGTACTTTACGGCCTGTGAGGGTTCCGATATATTCTGCACAGTTTCCTGCCGGAAGGCTCATATCTGCTGCATTATCATCGTTATTTACGGTAACGATCACACGTATTCCGTCAAGGTCACGGGCAAATGCAAACTGGCGGTTGGTAAGCTGAAGTTCAGCGTAGCTTCCGTAGCTTAATGCAGGTGTATGCTGTCGTATCTTTCCAAGAGTTGCGATCAGGCTGTACATGGATTCTTCTGTACTGCATCTGCATAGTCTTTGATATCCAGAGCCGGTCTGAGGCTGTCATCGGAGAATTTCTCTTTCTTTCCTTCAATACCGAACTCAGAACCGTAATAGATACTTGGTACACCCGGAAGTGTATAGAGTAAGACATGAACAGGTGCAAAATGTGCTTTATTTGAAAGCTTGGTATAAATACGTTCTACATCATGGTTGTCCACAAAGTTGTAGAGATCAAGATTTCCCATATTCTGGAGATATTTTACAGTATGTGCGATTTCGAAATAGTTGTGATCGTTATGTCCGCTGTAGAGTGCTTTATGCAGGGCATAGTTTGTTACACTGTGGAGCGTTTCTCCATTTACCCATCTGCTGTAATCGCCATGGATCACTTCGCCCATAAGCCAGAAATCTTCCTTTACTTCTGCTGCCGTACGGCGCAGGGCACGCATGAAATCAAAATCAAGGACATCTGCCGCATCCAGACGGATTCCATCTACATCAAATTCTGATACCCAGAAACGGATCACATCACAGATGTAATTCTGTACTTCCGGGTTTCTTTGGTTTAATTTTACCAGAAGGTTGTATCCACCCCAGTTTTCGTAGGAGAAGCCGTCATTGTATTCCGTATTCCCTCCGAAGTTCACATTGCAGTACCAGTTGAGATATCTGGAATGTTCGCGGTTTTGCTGAATATCTTTAAATGCAAAGAAATCACGGCCTGTGTGATTGAATACACCATCGAAAATAACTTTGATCTCTTTTTCATGACAGGCTGCCACGAAGTTTTTAAGGTCTTCGTTGGTTCCGAGACGGGAATCCAGCTTTTTGTAATCTGTGGTTTCATAGCCATGTCCTACACTCTCGAATAAAGGTCCGATGTATAATGCTGTACATCCGATTTCTCTGATGTGGTCGATCCATGGAAGTAATGTGTTCAGACGGGAAACAGGAGCACTGTAGTCATTGTGCTTCGGCGCACCGGTTAAACCCAGTGGATAGATGTGATAGAAAATTGCCTCATTATACCAGCTCATAAATGACACCTCTGTTTTTAAATTTATAATTTCAATTTTATGGGGATTTTTTACCCTGATATCATACAGGAAAGAAAATAATTAGATAAACTGTATTATAGTTGAAATTATATTCATACGATTCTTATAATAACAGATTTTTCAGACAGAATCCAGTTTTTTTTTCAATTTTGGCTTGTATATCTCAGGATAGTGATGTATGAACAGTAACTTAAAATTTACTCTACAAAAAAATCCACTTAAGGTATATAATATTGCTGTAAATAATCTGGATATGCATAGAAATAGAAAGAAACAAACATAGATAAGCAAGGAGAATATAAACTATGAGACATATAGATGAAATTCAGATTGCCGGAACTGCAATCCTGCTTTGTGGCGCGATGTTTGCAGTTTCTGCTGTGGCACCAACCGGTAATACAGTGTCAAAAGCTGTTACAAACTTTACGGAAGCTCCGGAGACTGCTGCTGAGGCTCAGGCACAGGCAGAGGCTCAGGCTGAAGAGGATGGATTTACCATTTACACTCAGGAAAGTAACTATGATGATTCTGATTATGGCAACAGTTATAATGATACTTCTTACGATGACTCTTCTTACAATACTGATACGACGCAGGACAGTTCTCTGGATGATACAGGGCAGGAGAATGATAATACAGATACAGGAGATGGATCTTCTGATGATGGAAACAATGATCAGACATCGTCTGACGAGACAGGGGATGATTCTTCCGATCAGATTGATTATCCCAGCGATGACAATTCCGGTGACAGCACAGATGGTTCTCTGGATAACTCTGATACATGGGAAGACAATGGAGAGGAAGTCCAGCAGATAGAGTATTAATCAATCTGACGCAGGACTTCACGCTAAAGCATTTTTCAAACCCGCTCCAAGATAGACTGGATTATTTGTATTATTTTACGAAATTACTATAATTATGTTTTTGTTTCTCAATAAATGGTATAATCAAACTGTTATTAACATTCAGGAGGCTTTTTATGAAGAAACAAAACAGGTTACTATCACTAATTCTATCTCTGTTCCTTCTGCTGTTTACCTTAGTTCCGCAATCAGCACTGACGGTAAAAGCTGAAGGCAACAGTGAGATGGCAGTTCATTTTATTGACGTTGGACAGGGAAATGCCATCTTAGTACAGTCCGGAGGACAAAATCTTTTGTACGATGGCGGGGATCAGAGCCATGCTGATTTGATCATCTCCTACTTACAGGAACAGAATGTGGAAAACATTGACTATATGATTGCTTCTCACTATGATGAAGATCATATCGGCGGTCTTGTTCCATGTATAGACAATTTCTCTGTAAGTAATATATTCGGACCAGACTATGTACATACTTCAAATTTATTCAATAATTTTATGAATACTGCCACTGCAAATGCAATTATCGTACAGTATCCTTCTGTAGGTGAAACATTTGATTTTGGCACCGGAAGTTTCACTGTTCTTGCACCGAATGGTATCAGCCAGAACAGTAATGATAACTCTCTTGTAATCAAACTTGAAAATGGTTCAAATAGCTTTATTTTTACCGGAGATGCAGAGGAAACCAGTGAACAGGATATGATCAGTACTGGTATGAACCTTGATTGCGATGTTCTTTCTGTTGGTCATCATGGTCTGCAAGTTCAACTACCTGGGATTTCCTTGAGGCGACTTCTCCATCTT
>ENA-OQCF01000420-OQCF01000420.1-human-gut-metagenome-genome-assembly--contig:-NODE-420-length-16785-cov-2.363969_pt1 | contig 16785 bp, 18 predicted proteins | sample MGYA00242756_ERZ504573 | MGnify/ENA primary metagenome ERZ504573 (study PRJEB26092, sample SAMD00036240) | human gut metagenome | host: Homo sapiens | study: EMG produced TPA metagenomics assembly of... | reverse complement strand
CCGGCGTAGATGCCGCGCCGGAATACCAGCGGCTGTTGGGCTGGTCGGCGTTTGCGGGCGATCACCTGCAGCACGTTTTCGGCATCAAAGTCCAGCTTCCCGGTCAGGTCTGCCTTGAAGTCGGTGTAGCCGTAGGGGTTGAACGCCAGCTTCTCGCCGTTGAGCCAGACTTCGGCGTTGTGGTACACGCCCTCGAATTCCAGCACAAGGGTCTGGCCCTGCAGGGCTGCGTCCGGGGTGAAGCGTTTTTCGTAAAGGTAATCATAGCCCTCGTACCAGCCGGTGTTGGTGCCGCCGGGGGCCGTCTCGGTACGGGGTTCGGCCAGTGCCGCATCATGGGGCAGGGTGACCGGCACGGCCGGTCCCTCTTCCAACAGGTGGCGGCAGGTCCAGCCGGTGTTGAACGAACAGGCGATCACAGGCATCTGCCTCCTTTCATTTGATCACAAGATAAGGTCCGGAACCAAAATACCGCCCGGCAGAGCTTCTCCGCCGGGCGGCTGGGGGATTCATCAGTTCTTTGCGGAGAAGCCTTCCACGATCAGGGTCACGATGCCGACCAGGTAGCACACGGCACCCACGATGGAGATGTGCAGGGCCGTGGCCTCAGAGGCCGGATAGTTGACCGGGATGAAGTAGACGTCCGCAGCCAGCGAAACGCGGGCCAGAACGAATACGGCGAAGCTGCCGATCAGGCAGACATTGGCTGCCACCAGCAGCACGTCGTTGACCACGGCGGGCAGCTTGCTGCCGGCGAACTGGCGCAGAGCCAGGCACACCAGCGCGGCCACGGTGAGCACCACCGGCAGGGTGCTGGTGGCCGAAGCCGCCAGATAGCCACCATCGAGGTGTAACCATAGACTGCAAGGCCGATCACACTGGCCACAGCAGCCACGATCGTCTTCGTGTTCAGTTTCGTTTTCATGGCTCAGGCCTCCTTTGCAGTCTTCTGCTTCTTGCTCTTGACCGCAGACACGACGTACAGCAGGGCGCACAGTGCGGTGAGAGCTGCAAAGCCGTAGATGCACACGCGGTAGGTCATACGCCACCAGGTCATCACGCTGATGGTGCGGGTGGTGGAGTTGACGCCGTTCATGGCGGCACTGTTGGCCAGAGCGTACAGCAGGTAATGGATGTTCTGCTTGATGGCCAGCAGCATGGTGCGGTCGCTTCAGAGCGTCAGCATTCCAGTAGGTGATGCTGTCGTCCTTGCCGAAACCGCAGAATGCGGTAGTGCCGGCCAGGATGGACTCCTTGGGAGAAGCGTGCAGGGTAACACCGGTAAAGTCGGTGACGTTGTAGCCCTTGAAGCCCCACTCGTTGCGCATGATCTGCACCTGGACACCAGCGTTTGCGCTGGAGGCCACGGCACCAATGCGGTTGTAGGAGCTCATCACGCCCAGAGCACCCACAGTGTAGGTGTCATCGCGGGAAGGATCCGCCTCGAAGGAAGCGGGCTTGCCGTTGCCCTCAAAGGCCTGCTGCAGGTTGCGCAGCTCCAGCTCACGGGCCTTCTGCTCGGTCATAAAGACTGCGATGCCGGAGCGGTTGATCTCCTGATCGTTGAAGGCGGCGTGCTTGATGTTGACCAGGGTGCCCTTGCTCTGAGCGCCCTGCACCACAGCGGAACCGGTGTAACCGGACAGGACGGGGTCCTCGGAGTAATACTCTGCGCCGCGGGCGTGTAGCCGTGACGATGGATGTTCATGCCGGGGCCGATCATGATGGGCAGGTTCAGCACCAGGGTGCTCTCGCCCAGGGTGATCTCACCCACGCGGTAGGCCAGTTCCTTGTTCCAGCTGTAAGCAATGTTCTCCGGGGTGGGGCCGACGCGGGTGCCGTAGTCGTAATCGGCAGCATCTGCATACGGGGTGCCCTGGTAGCTGCCCTCGGTCAGGTAGTGCGAGTCGGAACCGTTGGGGCCGTCGTCGGCTGCGTACTGCAGCAGGCCCACAGAGTCGATGTTCTGGATGTTGTGGAAGGCGTTGGAGGCAAAGTTCAGGAACTCGTCGATGGTCACTTTTCCGACCAGCTCATCCCAGCGGGGATCGTCGAAGTCAGCGCCTTCAGGTCGTTCAGGGTCAGGGTGCTGGTGGTGTCGCCGAACACGATGTCCGAAGTGTCCTCATCGGTCTTGATGTCGATGAAGTCGTTGGCCAGCAGGGTGGCCAGACGGCCCTCGGCCTTCAGGCCGGTAATGGTGGTGGGGAAGGTGCCGTCCCAGTCGCTGCGGGACAGATAAGTAGCGGTGCCGGGGATGAAGGTGTTGATGTCCATGGAGTAGTCGCCGTCACTCACTGCGTTGGTGATCTCCACGCCGCTCTTGCTCACAGAGAAGGTGTCGGCATCCACAGCGCCGTCCCAGGTCCACTGGTAGGTCTTGGAAGCATCGCCGTCGGCGGTCATACCGTCGGCAGTGGTCTTGCCCTGAGCAGCCAGGATGTTGTTCAGAGCATCATGGGCGTCAGAGCCGATGGCGAAGTAGTAGTCGCCCGGGTCCACGATGAAGGTCTTGGCGTTCTGGCTGTCGTAGCTGGCCAGCAGGCTCATGTCCACATTCATGGTAATGGTCTGGCTCTCGCCGGGCTGCAGGGTGTTGGTCTTTTCGTAGTCCATCAGCTGCAGGGCGGACTTTTCGATGCCGTTCTGCTTGTCGTAGTCGGTGTAGGGTGCGCTGGCGTACAGCTGCACGACAGCCTTGCCGGCCACATCGCCGGTGTTGGTGGTGGTCACGGTCACGGTAGCGGTGCGCTTGTCACCGGTGATGACCACGCTGTCCAGGGTCTGCTCAAAGGTGGTGTAGCTCATGCCGTAGCCGAAGGGATAGACCACCTCGTTGTCGTAGCTCCAGGTTCCGTCGCTGGCGGCCACAGTGCCGTCGGCGTTGGCGTAGGTACCGGCAGAGGCATTGGCACCGCCGTTGCCCAGCACGATGTCCGCATAACGGGTCTCGTAGTAACGGTAGCCGGTGTAGATGCCCTCGGTCTCGATCAGGTAGGAGTTGACGCTGGTGCCTCAGCAAAGTCCGAAGCGTTTGCCCAGGGGATGTTGCCAAAGTTCTGCATGGCGGGAGCCAGTGCACCGTTCTTGACGAAGGTATCGCCCAGATGGGCAGAGGGAGCCACAGTGCCGTTCAGCACGTCGGCCACGCCGTAGAAGCCATAAGCACCGGGGTAGCCCACCCACAGGATGGCGTCAATGTCGGGGTCCTCTTCCAGGTTGGAGATCTCCATGGGGTTGGCTGCGTTGACCAGCACGATGACCTTGTCGAAATTGGCCTTTGCTTCCTCGATCATGGCCATTTCTTCATCGCTCAGGCTCAGGATGTTGCCGTTGACGGTGTGCACGCCGTCTGCCAGGCCTTCCTCGCCGGGGTAGTATGCACCGCTTCGCCGCCGACACGGCTCACCACCACCGATGGCAGCGTCGCCGTACTCGGTGTACTTGGACTCAAAGTCGGGGTTGAGCTGCTTGAGCTCGTCCAGGGTCAGCTCGTGGGGATCATCGTAAGCGGTGATCTCGGCGTAAGCCGGCAGGATGCCGCCGCCGAACTGGGGCTTGGTCCATTCCTTGTCCGCAAAGAATGCCTTGTAAGCTGCCAGGGTCTCCGGGTTCAGCTGGAAGCCGCGCTCGGTAAAGGCGTCAAAGATCTGCACGGTGGACTTGCCGTCCGGCACGCTGCCGCCGCTGTTGCCGTAAACAGGAGCATAGCTGCGGACGCCCAGCATGGTGATCTTGGCATCCTTGGCCAGAGGCAGGGCACCGTTCTCGTTCTTCAGCAGGGCAAAGGTCTCCTGCGAAGCCTCGATGGCGAAGTCCTTGAAGCCCTCGTAGGCTTCTTTGGCCGTGGTGAATTCCGACTTGTAGGTCCAGGCATCGGATTCATCGTCCGACTGCTCGGTCACAGTCTGGGTGCTGCGGGTGCCCAGGAAGGCATCCACAGAGGTGCGGTAGAGCTCCAGGATGTTGCCTGCCATCATGGAAACGGCCAGAAGCAGGGCAAACACCATGGTCAAACCGCGCCACAGGTTTTTCTTCTTCAACATTTTGTCCTCCTTTGAAAGTTGTCCGCTCTCCCCCTGTGCGGTGCGGAAGCAAACGCCGCACAAAAAGAAACCGGCAGAGTGATTCAAAGCTCTGCCGATAGTATAGAGGTTTTGTGAATATTTACAACAGATTTTTCAAACTGTCATTTTGGGGCCCTGAACTGTCATTTGAGCGGCAGGAGCGCCACCAGACGGAACATGCCGTCCTGTGCCTGCATCGTCAGGGTGCCGCCGTGCTGCTGCACGATGCGGCGGATGCTCTTAACGCCAAAACCGTGCCACCGGGCGTCCCCCTTGGTGGTCTGGGGCAGGCGTCCACAAAGTGCAGCGGCTCGGCGGCGCAGTTCTCCATGCGGATGAGCAGCATGCCCGCTCGGCCCGCACCTGCAGGCCGATGTAGCGGCGGTCCGGCTCCAGCGAGGTCACCGCCTCGATGGCGTTGTCCAGCGCGTTGCCGAACAGCGAGTACACCTCGCCGGGCTTCAGGAAGTCCAGCTTTGCACCGTCGGCGATGTAATCCAGCTGGATGCCGCGGCCCTTGCACACGATGGAGCGCTCCGCCAGCAGCACGTCCAACGTCTCATTGCCGGTCTTGACCGTGGAACCGTAGATATCCACCGCCTTTTTCAGCTCGTCCAGCTCCTCGGTCGGCACCCGGCTGCCCAGCGTGTACAGCTGCTTGCGGATGTCATGGCACTTGATGTTGATGAGCTCCACCGTCTCCTTGGACAGCTCCATCTGCTGGCGCTGCTGGCGCATCATCTGCTGCAGCACCATGTTGTCCCACTCGGCGTCGCTGTGCTGCAGGATCTCACACAGCAGGAAGAACAGCAGGATGGTGGTCACCTCGTCGTAGACGCTGTAGACGGTAAAGATGCGCGGGGCACTGTCCACACTAAAGGCGTTGAACAGGTTGACGAAGATGTTCATGCTCAGCTGGTAGCCCACCATGATAAAAGTCATCGTGCGCCCGGGCAGTGTGCCCAGATTGCGGCTGTGCAGCCGCCGGGTGAGGGTCAGGCAGCACACCGCGAACAGCAGCACGAAAAGGCCCAGATAGACCCACCGGCTCCAGGCCCAATACTGCCGGTCCATGTGATACACCGCATTCTGCAGCAGCTTGGCCCCCCGGTAGATGATGTGCTGCATGGTGCCCGCAGCCGTTGCATAGAACACCGCCCACGCTGCCGCGATGCGGAAGCACAGCCGGATACCCACCGCCGCGATGCTCCACAGCAGAAAGGTGCGCAGCGACTCGGTGTAGAGGTTGTGGGGCACCTGCTCCCACACGATGGTAAAGCAGGCCTCCGCCAGCAGGATGCCGGTCAGCCGCGCCGCAAAGCGCTCCTGCCGCTCCAGCTTCCAGGTGGTGGCCGCCACGCACGCCAGCAGTTCCAGCACATAGCCGTGGCGTTCAAACAGATCGATGACCGTACTCATAGCACAAATTCATTGCCCATGCTGCGGGCCAGCTCCTCCATGAATTCCTTTTTGCGCAGACGGCTGATCTGCAGCTTCTCCCCGTTGGAAAGCACCACGTCGCTGCCGGTGACGGTCTGGATGTGCTTCTGGTTGACCAGATAGCACTTGTTGCAGCGCAGGAAGCCCTTGCCGTGCAGCCGCTGTTCGGCGTCCTGCAGGTTCCGGTGCCCGGCAGCTGGCCTTTTTCGGTGTGATAGGTCAGCTTGTGGCCCTGCACCTCGATGTAATAGATCTCCCACAGCAGCAGCCGCTGGGTGCCGGTGGGCAGGGCCACCATCACGCTCTCGGCGGCGGCGCGCCAGCGCTGGGCCGCACGGTCCAGCTTGATGCTCAGCGGCCCATACTGGGCAGGCTTGATGATGTAGTCCAGCGCATCCACCTCATAGCCCTTGACCGCAAACTGGGCCATGTTGGTCACAAAGATCAGGATGACCTGCTGGTCGATCTCCCGCAGGCGGTGGGCCGCCTCCATGCCGTTGATGCCCGGCAGCTCGATGTCCATGAACACGATGTCATAGTCGGCACGGTAATGTTCCAGAAACGACGCCGCATCCCCGAAGGCCGTGGTCTCCAGCGGGATATCCCGCTCTGCCGAGTAGCGGGCAAGGCATTCTTTCAGATGTTCCAGCTCTCTGGGGCTGTCCTCCACGATCGCACAGCGCAGCATCCGGTTCTCCCCTTCACAAAAACTTTTCGGAATCAGTATAGCGCAATCTGTAAAAAATGGCAACAATTGCCCTTGCACACAATAAACAACCACCAGCCGAGCTGGTGGTTGTTCCTTCATTTTTGTCGATTCGTGTCCATTGGGAAACAGCTGAAGGTTTTTCACGCTCACAGGTCCAGCCTTGCCCATATTGTAAGAGTTAAAATATTTTCAACATTCAATTAAAAAACAAGGCAATGTGTTGACTTTTGCGGAAAGTCTTGCTATAGTATGAGATACAAGGATTCCATATAGGTTCTGCGTGAGAGAATGAGAGACGCACAACAGCCCCTTTCGGCTTGTGGTGCGTCTTTTTCTTTTTGCAAGGTTGGAATCTTCTCTGCGTTTTTCCGTGTGCACCGGAAGTACAGCAGTCCCAAAGACCCGATGGGAGAATGGCCATTCCCGTCCATCATCACAAGAATGACACGATACCAAGAGACTGTCAAAAGGAGAACAGAATCATGAAAAAGATTTCGCGGAAAAGTTTCCTGAAGCTGGCAGCCGCCACCACTGCCGGAACTGCTATGGCTCCCGCTCTCATGGGCTGTGCCTGGCCTGACACGCAGGACCACACCCCCTACAAAGGCGATATCGTGTTGCTGCTGAGCAACGATATCCACTCCAATCTGGGTACTTCTAAGATCATGAGTACGGACGCTCTACCGGATCACCGGCGGCGTGGCGCGAATGGCCGCCGCACAGGCCGGGGTACGCCACCGAGCCTTTGGCAAAACCCTGACCTTGGACGGTGGTGACTACTCCCAGGGAACTCCTTACCAGGACGGCTATCAAAAGGCTGGGAGATCCTGGCCCTGGCCGAAATGCAGGTAGATTTCTGCACCCTGGCAACCATGAATTCGACGTGGGCGATCAGGCCGTCGAAAACTCCTGGGTCACGCCCGGAAAAACCGGCTGCGCTACGGGGTCTACCACAAACTGCCCCAGTTGCTGGTATCCAATATGTTCATCAAATACAACGCCAACGGCGAGCCGATCTCTTATACCAGCGCTGACATCCGCCCCAATGACCTGAGCACCAATGCTTTTGGTGCCGGGGCCTACGCCAAGACCGGGGCCAAAAACTACGCCATCCGCCAGGTAGCAGGCTACAGGGTGGGTCTGTTTGCCCTGGAAGGCGAGGAGTCCTACGGCTACTGCAAGAACTCGGACCTGACCCGGATGGACTGTGCCGAGGTTGCCAGAGTCTATGCCCGTTTCCTCAAGGAGGAGAAGGGCTGTGATCTTGTCATCGCCATCAGCACTGCGGCATGGAAGAGGACCGGGCCACCGCGCGGGCTCAGGAACTTCCTGGACGTGATCCAGAACGCTCACGACCACCTCGCCTATGACCAACCCATCGTGGAGAACGGCGTGATCATGACCTCCACCGGCTGCTATGCTCAAAACCTGGGCGTGCTGAGCCTGCAAAAAATATCTGCCGGCTGGACCTGGGTGCCAGAGGAGACCTGTTGCTATGAGCTGACGAAGGCATACGACTACGAGGATCCCCGGGATCTGTCACCGGAAGCTCTGGCATACCGGAGTATGCAGGATCTTCTGGCCCGCTACGACGCAGACCTGACGGCACCGGACGGCTATTTCTCCAAGCTGGGTCTGGACGATGTAACGCCGGACAGCGTGGTGATGACCATCCCCACCGGCTACGACTATATCCAGTACGAAGACGGAAAGGCCATCGGATACACCTACATCCAGTCTCCTGTCACCGCCTTTATCTGTGATTCCTTCAATTATGCCTCCGGCTCTCAGGTATCCTTCGTGTTCGGCGGCTACGTCCGCACTGCGCTGTATCAGGGTGACTTTACCGTCGCGGACGCCTTCAACGAGCAATCCACCGGTGAATCGGCGATCGACCACAGCGCGGGCTCCAGTCTGGTGGTCTGCGACTTGTCCGGTGCACAGCTGGCATCCATCTGTGTCTTTGATGCTGCGTGCTCCGGTGTCACCCCTCAGGGCCGGACCTACGGCGGTGCCGGCACCCTCCACACCGGAAATCTGCGCTACCGCTATCACATTTCTGACGGGCAGATCTCCTGTGATGTTTCCAGCATCGAAGTCTATTTCCCGGAGAGCGACAGCTGGCAGCCTCTGGACTTCCACAAAGCCTACTCCACCTCGTTCACCTTTGAATCCTCCCAGAACTTGGTAAGTCTGCTGCCCTGGGCCAGCAAAATGGCCACAGGCAGGCGCTTCCCTTTGCCCCCTACGATGAGGCCACCGGCACCTACATGGATGTTCCCTCCGACAACAAATCGGAGGAATACTACCGGTTCTGGGCTCCTTATTGCCGCGGCAAGGGTGTGCTGGAGGGCACCAGCTATGAACTGAAATCCTGGACAGCCCTGTATTACTATGCCGCCAGCATGAACGGTACCTTATCCGATGCCTACACCCCGGACCATCTGATGCAGACCCGCATCCAGGGTTGATTTTCCAACAACTTCTGATGTAAAAAGCCATACGCCCCCGGCAGGCTAGAAGATTAAATTCAAAAACAACTGGATGCTTCATCTGAACGATGATACACAGTTGTTTCTTTTATTGGCACAGCCTCTCTAACAACGCCGTGCAACCTGCCAGCACATCCCGCCATGTGTCCTCGAAATTTCCAGTAAACCACGGGTCGGCCACATCGTGCGGCGTACTGGTATACGACATCAGGAGGGAGACCTTGTGCAACGGGTCGTTCCCTACAAAACGAGCCATATCCCGCAGGTTGCTTCGATCCATTGCAACCAGATAATCATAGGTATCATAATCCTGCCGTGTCATCTGACGCGCCGTTTTGCCTACACAGGAAATGGCATGGTCTGCCAATTTTTGCCGAGCGGTGGATAGACCGGGTTGCCCACTTCTTCCGCACTGGTCGCAGCGGAGGCGATTTCAAATTTTTCTGCAATACCGGCTTTTTCCACAAGGTCTTTCATAACAAATTCCGCCATGGGACTACGGCAGATATTCCCCAGACAGATGAACAAGATTCGGGTCATTTTCTCTCAGCTCCTTTGGGCAACAGTATACCATTGTCGGGACAGTATTGGAATGGGCTTTTCCCTGCTCTGCCAGAACGTAACGAAAAGCATACCCTCCACCAACTGTGCAAAGACATCCGTCCAGCCCGCAGAATGCCAGCTTCTTTCGGAGATTGGAAACGGTATTGCCAACCACTTTTAAGGTATCGGCGCAATCCTTTCCCCATACAGCATCAAAAAGCTCTTTTTTAGAGAGCGTCGTTCCTTCGCAGACTGCCAGCACCCACAACAGGTCGGATTCAAGACGTGTCAACGAAATATTTCTGCCGTTGGCTGAAATTTCATGTCGGGTGTTGTCAATCACCAATCCCGCAGTTCCAGTTTTTTCTTTGCGCAGAATGCGATCTGCTCCGCATCGATCTGCGCCTGTTGCAAAAGGCGCAGAATTGTTTGCTCCAGTACCTGGTCCGGGGTGTTCGCTCGTATCACAATCATGGAAGGCTCCTGTGTCACCGTTACTCTGCATCCATTTCGCGAATCAGATTGACCATTTCGATGGCGCTGACCGCGCAGTCATAGCCCTTGTTTCCGGCTTTCGTACCTGCCCGCTCGATTGCCTGCTCGATATTTTCAGTCGTCAGAACGCCAAATAAAACAGGAATACCGCTTTCCAGCGAAACTGCTGCGATGCCTTTTGAGACTTCGTTGCAGACGTAGTCGTAATGGCTGGTAGAGCCGCGAATCACTGCGCCAAGGCAAATCACAGCATCGTACTTTCCGCTTTTTGCCATTTTGGAAGCAACCAGCGGAATTTCAAACGCTCCCGGCACCCATGCGACATGAACATCGTCCTCGCTCACATCGTGCCGGAGGAGTGCATCCATTGCCCCGCCAAGGAGCCTTGAGGTGATGAACTCGTTGAATCGTGCAGCAACGATACCGACCCGGATGTTTTGTGCAATCAGTTTTCCTTCAAATGATTTCATTGTAAAATCCCTCTTTTCCTTAATAACTCAGGATATGTCCCATTCTTGCCTGCTTGGTTTTCAGATAGAACAGGTCGTGCGCGGTCGCAGTCATCTGAATTGGGACACGTTCTGTAATCTCCAGACCGAACTCGGAAAGTTGGTATACCTTATCCGGATTATTGGTCAACAGGCGCAAACTATGTGCTCCCAGCTCCCGCAAAATCTGTGCTCCCATGTAATACTCCCGTTCATCCCCATGGAAACCAAGGGCGAGGTTGGCTTCCAGGGTATCCATGCCCTGTTCCTGCAACTCGTAGGCACGCAGCTTATTTATGAGACCGATACCGCGCCCTTCCTGCCGCATATAGAGCAGGATGCCACGCCCCTCCTTTTCAATTTGCGTCATCGCCGCAGCCAACTGCTGTCCGCAATCGCAGCGCAGCGAACCGAACGTATCACCCGTCAGACATTCCGAATGCACCCGGCACAGGACATCCCGGCCATCACCGATTTCACCTTTTACCAATGCGATGTGATGCTCTCCGTTCAGGCGGCTCACAAAACCGTATGCGCGGAAGTCGCCGTATTTTGTCGGTAGATTTACGGCAGCCACCTGATCGACCAGCTTTTCGTGACACTTCCGGTACTCTTGCAAGGCTTGGATGGTGATGAATTTGATTTGGAATCGTTCTGCCAGCTGTGCAAGTTCCTCCGTGCGCATCATAGTGCCATCGTCCTCATGATCTCGCAGCAAAGCCCGCACTCTTTCAGCCCTGCCAGACGGCACAGGTCTACGGTGGCTTCTGTGTGGCCGTTCCGTTCCAGAACACCATTTTTCCTTGCTAAAAGCGGGAACATATGACCCGGTCGCCGGAAATCTTCTGCGTTTGCGTCTTCTGCTACACAGGCCAGCGCGGTAATAGAGCGTTCCGCAGCAGAAATGCCGGTCGTGGTTGAAATATGGTCGATGGACACGGTAAAGGCGGTTTCATGGTTGTCCGTGTTATGCTGAACCATCTGCGGAAACTTCAGCTTCTGCACAAAGACTTCCGACATCGGCATACAGATCAGACCTTTGCCGTGGGTCGCCATGAAATTGACATTTTCTGTTGTCGCAAACTCAGCGGCGCAGATAAAATCGCCCTCGTTTTCGCGTTCCGGGTCATCCGTCACCAAAATGATCTTGCCTTGTCTCAAATCTTCCAGAGCTTCAGGAATGGTATTGAATCTCATTGTTGTTTCTCCTTATTCAAATCCGTAGCGTATCAGCATTTCTTTCGTGACAGAACTTTGCCGGTGTTCCTGCGGTATCGGCTGAAACAGCTTTTCGACATACTTGCCAAGGATGTCGGTCTCCAGATTTACCACATCGTTTTTGCGCCTTTGACACAGATTTGTACAGCTGACGGTGTGAGGGATGGTGGACACTGAAAACGCATCCGAACCGACTTCTGCCACCGTCAGGCTTATACCATCGACCGCGATGGAGCCTTTTTCCACGACATAGCGCAAAAGATTCGGTTCCGCATGAATGGTAAACCAGACCGCATTGTCGTCTTTTTCGATTCGCAGGATGCACCCGGTGCCATCCACATGACCCGCCACAATATGCCCGCCGAACCGTCCATCCGCAGCCATTGCCCGTTCCAGATTGACCCTGCTCCCGACCATAAGACCTGCAAGAGAGGAGCGGTTCAGGGTTTCATGCATAACATCGGCAGAAAAGCTGTCTGCAAAAAGCCGGGTAACGGTCAGGCAGATGCCATTCACTGCGATGCTGTCACCGATTTTTGTGTTTTCCAGAACGGTCCGTGCCTGAATGTTCAGCACTTCCGAATGCTGCCCATGCGTGATCTGCTTTACGGCTCCGACTTCTTCTATAATTCCAGTGAACATGGATACTCGACCTCGCTTTCAATCAGAATATCCTCGCCAAGATGGGTCAGGCTGCTGTTTTTCAGCCGGAATGCTGCACTCGGCACAGGAACTCCTGCACCTTCCACCGGTGTTTTGCTTCCTGTCCGCCGAACAGCTTTGGGCAATGTACGCCTGCACCTGTTGAACAACGCCGCTTTCCAGTGCTGCCCAGTTCAGTGTCCCTCCGCCTTCCAGAAGAATGCTGTCGAGTTGTTCCTGACCAAGTTTTTCCATAAGCTGTACAAGGTCAATGTGACCGTTCCTTTTGTCCAGACAAATCACTCGGCACCCAGCCTGTCGATATATCGCCTGCCGTTTTGGGTCGGCGCAGCAGGTCGCAAGGATGGTCGGGATCTGTTTTGCTGTTGCGACCACCTGTGCTTGCAATGGTGTCCGCAGCTGAGTATCGCAGACGATGCGAACTGGATTTTTTCCGTTCTCCATGTGGCAGGTCAACAAGGGATCATCGGCAAGAATGGTTCCGACACCGACCATGATTCCGCTGAAACGATGCCGCTGTTGTTGAACATACGCTCGGGCAGCTTCACTTGTAATCCATTTGGATGCGCCCGTAACTGTGGCAATTTTTCCGTCCATTGTCATGGCATACTTCATAGAAACAAACGGGCGTTTTGTCGTTATAAAATGGAAGAATATCCGATTGAGTGCGTCGCATTCTTCCCGCAAAACGCCTTCCGTCACCGCTACCCCCTGCGCCCGCAAAGCAGCAATTCCTTTTCCCGACACCAGCGGGTTTGGGTCTGCCGACCCCACTACGACCCGGCTGATGCCCGCTTCCAGAATAGCATTCACACACGGCGGCTGTTTCCCAAAATGACAGCAGGGCTCCAGCGTCACATACATCGTTGCCCCTTCGGGGTCAACAGCGCAGGATGCTAACGCATTTCGCTCCGCATGGGGCTGGCCATACCGTTCATGCCATCCCTGCCCGATGATCTGACCATCTTTTACAATGACAGCACCCACCATCGGATTTGGGGATGTCCATCCGCACCCTTTTTTCGCCAGTTCTAAGGCAAGACGCATATACTCTGTATCGTTCATCTCTCTGCCTCCAAATAAAAAAGCCCCGAACCAGATTGTTCAGGGCAAGGCAAACAGGCGCAGTATCTCCTGTGCAAAAAGAAAGCTCTGAAATGCAAACGCATCTCAGAGCAGCTTTCATGAGTACAGAGATCTTGTGGTTTCTCTATGCTTTCCTATCTTCTTTCATCCAGACTGTACTGTCGGCTTCGGAGTTTCACCGAATCATGCCTTGCGGCTCGTGGGCTGTACCACCGGTAGGGAATCGCACCCTGCCTGAAGATTCTTGATTCAATTTCTGGGAGCATTATAGCATGGTATATAACCGAATGCAAGCCCTTTTTGAAACCGGGACAAAACCGGGATGGAACAACATTTCGTAGAAGAACCTTGTCAAGAGAGCTGGCACCGTCCAGTTCTCTCTTTTTGCCAAAGTTTTCACCGTGTTTTCTTGCAAGCTGCCGAAAGTGACGTGTTTTCAAAAGCGAGCTTGCCGCATGGCAGGCAGAACAGGCTCATCATACCACCAGTAAAGAAAAACAGAGCGTTCCCGATGGGGAACGCTCTGTTTCTCATATCGCTGTCGTATGTGGATTTGGCAGGGTGCGTCCGGGTGGACACACCTTGTTTTTATTTTTCAGAACTGTGCACTCATACGGGCGCAGCGCAGCAGCCGTTTCCGTGTAGTTGCCCAGCAGCTTTTCCGCACCGGCCCAGCCCTCCGGCAGGGTGACAGGTACTTCGTGTCCGGTCAGGTTGCACAGCACCAGCAGCTCTTCTCCGTCCGGCGCACCATAGCGGCGGTAGGCCAGCAGGTCGGCATTTTCCGGGAAGAGGAACTCGATTTTCCCCTCGCTGATGACCTTGTGCTGTTTGCGCAGGTGCACCAGCGTCTTGTAGAAACTGCGCACCGAGTCCGGGTCGTCCACCTCGGCGGCGGCGTTGATGGTCTGATAGTTATCGGCGGTGCCGATCCACGGCGTACCGGTGGTGAAGCCTGCGTTCGCGCTGGCATCCCACTGCATCGGAGTGCGGCCGTTGTCGCGGCTGCGCTGGGCGATAATGTCCAGCGTTTCGGCCTCGGACTTGCCCTCGCCGCGCAGGATGTTGTAGTAATTCAGGCTTTCTACATCCCGGTACTGATCAATGGAGGTAAAGTGCGCATTGGTCATTCCCAATTCTTCGCCCTGATAGATATACGGCGTACCGCGCATAAAGTGGATGGCCACCGCCAGCATCTCGGCGCTTTCCTTCCAGTAGGTCGTGTCGCTGCCAAAGCGACTCACGGCACGGGGCTGGTCATGATTACACCAGAACAGCGCATTCCAGCCGTTGTGCTCCTGCATCCCCTCCTGCCATGTCTGGAACAGTTTTTCAGGGCAAGATGGTCGGCAGGCATCAGTGCCCATTTGTCGCCGTTCTTGTAGTCCACCTTCAGATGATGGAAGTTGAAGCACATAGACAGTTCATGGTTGCCCGCAGCAGTGTATCCGATGCAGTTTTCCAGCGTGGTGGAGGACATTTCGCCCACCGTCACCATGCCGTCGATGCCGCCTGCCGCCACCAATTCTTTCAGGTATTTGTGGACATTGCGGCCATCGGTGTAGAAGCGACGGCCATCGCCCGCAAAGTCGTCCTCATACACTTCCGGTTTGGAAATCAGATTGACCACATCAAAGCGGAATCCCTTGATTCCCTTCGCCTTCCAGAAACGGAGGATGTCGGCCATTTCTTCCCGCACCGCCGGGTTCTCCCAGTTCAGGTCTGCCTGTGTCACATCGAACAGGTGCAGATACCACTTGCCCAGCTGCGGCACATACTGCCATGCCGGGCCACCGAACTTGGACACCCAGTTTGTGGGCAGATTGTCCGGGGTTCCGTTCTTAAAGATGTAGTAATCCTGATACTTTTTCTCACCGGCCAGTGCCCGCTGGAACCATGCATGCTCGGTGGAGGTGTGGTTGAACACCATATCCAACATCAGGCCAATGCCGCGCTTGTCCGCCTCGCGGATGAGTTCTTCCAAATCTTCCATCGTGCCGTAGCGCGGGTCGATAGCGCGGTAATCCGCCACGTCATAGCCGTTGTCGCGCTGGGGCGAGGGGAAGAACGGCGTCAGCCAGAGATAGTCAACGCCCAGGTCGGCGAGATAATCCAGCTTGGCCGTGACGCCCTTCAAATCGCCGAAGCCGTCACCGTTCGAGTCCATGAAGGATTTCGGGTAAATTTGGTAGACAACTTTATCTTTAAAATCATTCATGGTACACACCTCACAAAATCAGGCAACGCCTTTTTTTCTTGCCGACGATGACGGTCAGCACAAAGGGGACGACGATGGCAATGGCCATGCACAGCGCAAAGCTGAGCATATAGGCGGGCTGGATGGACAGGATGCCAGGGATGCCGCCGACGCCGATGGCGTTGGCCGTGGTGGAAGTTGCCACACAGACGACCGCTGCGATGGCAGATCCAATCATGCCGCAGATAAACGGGAAGTGGAATTTCAGGTTGACGCCGAACATGGCAGCTCCGTAACGCCCAGATAGCAGGAGATGCAGGAGGGAACGTTGACTTCCTGAGCGGCAGCATTCTTGCGCTGCAGGTAGATCATGCCCAGCACGGCGGAGCCTGTGCAATGTTGGAAAGGGCGATCATGGGCCACAGCATCGTACCGCCGAAGTCGGCGATCAGCTGCATATCGATGGCGTTGGACATGTGATGCAGGCCGGTGATGACCAGCGAGGCATAAACAAAACCGAAGATTGCGCCAAAGACCACGCGGAAGGAGCCGGAAATGCCGGCGTAGACGATGTCAGAAATGAAGGTGCCGATCTTCCAGCCGATGGGGCCAAGGACAGTGTGGGCGATGATGACGGACAGCACCAGCGAGCAGAAGGGCACAACGATCATGGAAATGACCGCCGGGCAGATCTTGCGGAAGAAGCGTTCCAAGTACACCAGCGTGAATGCGGCCAGCATGGCGGGAATAACCTGCGCCTGATAGCCGATCATGTTGATGGTGAAGAAGCCAAAATCCCATTTCGGGATGTCTGCCGCCGCCGTGGACGCGACGGCGTAAGCGTTGAGCAGCTGGCCGGAGACGAGCGTCAGGCCGAGGACGATGCCCAGGCTTTGGGTCGTGCCCATTTTCTTTGTGACAGACCAGCAGATGCAGACCGGCAGCATATGGAAGATGCTTCGCCAATCAGCCACAGGAAGCTGTCAACGCCGGACCAGAACTGGCTGATGTCGCACAGCGTCTGGGTGCCGTTATTAAAAAAGTAGATGCTGTCAATGCAGTTGCGGAAGCCGAGAATCAAACCGCCGGTGATGATGGCGGGAATCAACGGGGCAAAAATCTCCGCAAGCACGCTCATGACCTTCTGCAATGCGTTCTGGTTCTGCTTGGCTGCGCTCTTGACAGCTTCCTTCGAGACACCATCGATGCCGGAGACGGCAATAAAGTCATTGTAGAAATCGCTGACCGTATTGCCGATGATGACCTGGAACTGACCCGCCTGGGTGAAAGTGCCCTTGGCGGATTTCAGCGCCTCGATCTTGGCAACGTCCGCCTTGGCGGGATCGTTGAGGACAAATCGCATACGCGATACGCAATGCGACACCGC
>ENA-OQCF01000419-OQCF01000419.1-human-gut-metagenome-genome-assembly--contig:-NODE-419-length-16798-cov-4.419831_pt1 | contig 16798 bp, 16 predicted proteins | sample MGYA00242756_ERZ504573 | MGnify/ENA primary metagenome ERZ504573 (study PRJEB26092, sample SAMD00036240) | human gut metagenome | host: Homo sapiens | study: EMG produced TPA metagenomics assembly of... | reverse complement strand
AAAGAAAAGAAAAATGAAATGTTTGTGTCTCAAGAGGTAAAGTTTGGTTTTCAGGGCATTTTGATGTTATAATCATTCTCCATAGGAGGGAGACGGGCAGATACGGCAAGGTAAGGCGTTACTCAAAACGCTTCTGTCATATTGAAGTAAAACAGCATCTGGTTGTTCACCGTATTTTTGCCTAAATCCAGGCGGACGTTCATGCGTGGCTGTACCTCAATGCGTAGACCTACACCATAGTTGGGCAGTACGCCCTCTATCTTGCCAGGAGTGGGGCCCATGAAGCCGCACCCGGTCCAGGCTACAAAACCTATGTGGTTGAGCATCCGCTTCAGCCAGGTGCTGCGGTCGGTATTGAGCATCTGCCGGTATTCTGCCATGACCACGTGCGAGGACTTGTCGCGATACTGCCCCATGTAGTAGCCGCGCAGGTCGAAAGGCGTTCCGGTGAGGGCGTATTGCGTCAGTGGGACGTCGCCGAACACGTTCTTGGTCTGTGCCGTCCACGCAAGCACCCTGCGCTTGCCCAGTGACTTGTATTGGCGGTAGTCTATCTCCAGGCGGTAGAAGGTCTGGTCGCTTCCGATGAATTTGGTGTACATCATGCCGCGGAAATCCAGATACATGCCGCGGTAGGCGTTGGCGGGAACGTCACGGCTGTCGTATGTCAGCAGGAAGCCGAGGCCGGAGTTGAAGTTGTTGTAGCCGTTGGCCGTACCGCCTGCCTCTTTGTACGAAGGTTCGTTCACCAAGAACTTGCCGGGCTCCGTCAGGTGGTCATAATTGATGTCTATTTGAGGTCCGGCAAAGATATTGCTGTTGCCCAGCCGGAAGAGGAACCAGGGGTTGATTTGCACGCCGCTGTATCGGTATTTGCTGGTACTGTCGCTTCGTACGTAATCTTTATTGGTATTATAGCCGATGCCGTAAAAGTTTTCTTCCGTATTTTTATAGCTAAACTTTCCGAAGATACGGAAACGGTCACCCTTGAAGAAGAGTTGAGGCTTGGAGAAAAGATTGATGCCACCGTTGAACATGAAGGCGATGGCCATGGGCACTACGGAGCGCAACTGCGTGGTGTCGCTGGGGTTTATGCGGAAGGTCATCAGGGCGCTTCCTCCCAGCACGGCACCGAAGTCGGGGAGTGTAGCTGGGTCCACCCAGAATATTGTAATGCAGATTCCGGCGCGCTACCTTTTGCTTGCGTAGTTCTTTTTTTGTCAGTGCGGGAACGCTGTCGTTTGTGGCGGCCGCAGTCTGTTCCTGGGCATAAAGGGTGGTGGCGAACAGCACCAGTGCGATAATGCTTAGTATATATCTTTTCATGTCGTACGAAATGTGGGTGCAAAGGAAACTATTTTATTCCGAATAGTTTTCACTGTAATAGATAATAAATCTAAAGATGTCACTAAAATTATCAAAAAAGACATTACTTTTGTCTGCTTCACGAAGCAAGACATCAATAACTAAAAACACATAATCTGAATGAAGAAACGATTTTTATCTGTAATTGTTCTGAGTGCCGCACTGCTTTCTGTGCAGGCACAAGAAGGAAAAGGCGGCATCAGCCCGAAATGCTTGGGCAAATCAAGCAAAGTTATCAAGGCACGGCTGCCGACAAGGCTCTCCGCAATGCCATAGGCAATAATGACATCCGTAAACTGGCACTCAACCAGGAGAATATGCAGGGCATGGATACCCACTTCTCCGTCAAGGTAGAGTCCAGAGGCATCACCGACCAGAAGTCGTCCGGCCGTTGCTGGTTGTTCACCGGGCTCAACGTGATGCGGGCCAAGACCCTTGCCGAATACGGTTTCCAGTCTTTTGAGTTCTCCGAAGTCTATCCTTTCTTCTGGGACCAGTTGGAGAAGGCAAACCTCTTCTTGCAAGGCATCATCGACACCTCCAAGAGTCCCCTGACTGATAAAACCGTAGAATGGCTCTTCCAGCATCCGCTGAGCGATGGGGGTACCTTTACCGGTGTGGCCGACATTGTTTCCAAATACGGCCTTGTTCCTAAAGATGCCATGCCTGAAACAAACAGCAGTGAAAATACCTCCCGCATGGCCAACCTCATCTCTCTGAAGCTGAAAGAGTATGGTCTGCAACTACGTGATATGGCTGCCGCCGGTGCCAAGCCCGCAGCTCTGGAGAAGGAGAAAACCACAATGCTCGGAACCATCTACCGCATGTTGGTGCTGAACCTTGGTGTACCTCCCACGGAGTTCGACTATGTCCGCCACGATGCCAAGGGCAATCCTGTGGAGACAGAGCATCACACTCCCATGTCTTTCCTTGAGAAATATGGAGACAAACAACTGCTGACCAACTACGTAATGCTGATGAACGACCCCAGTCGCGAGTATTACAAGTGCTATGAAATAGACTATGACCGCCACCGTTACGACGGCAAGAACTGGACTTATGTCAACCTGCCCGTAGAGGACATCAAAGAGATGGCCATTGCCTCCTTGAAGGACAGCACCATGATGTACTTCTCTTGCGATGTGGGCAAGTTCCTGAACTCCGAACGCGGTCTGCTCGATGTGAAAAACTATGACTACGAATCACTGATGGGCACCACCTTCGGGATGGACAAGAAGCAACGTATCCAGACTTTCTCCAGTGGCTCTTCCCACGCCATGACCTTGATGGCTGTTGACTTGAACAAAGACGGAAAGCCCGTAAAGTGGATGGTAGAGAATAGCTGGGGAGCTGCTTCCGGTTACCAGGGACATCTCATCATGACCGACGAGTGGTTCAATGAATACATGTTCCGTCTGGTAGTGGAGACAAAGTATGTTCCTGCCAAAGTGATGGAATTGTTTAAACAAAAGCCTGTCCGCCTGCCGGCATGGGACCCGATGTTTGCTGAAGAAAAGTGATGATAAGGATTAGGGGTTAAGGATTAGGGGTTAAGGATTAGTTATTAATGATTAGTGATGAACTGCACAGGCTAATCCCTAATCCTTTAATCCTTAATCCCTAATCCTTATTCTCACTCCTTCATTCTGTCCACATACATATTATACAGTTCTTCCACCTTCGGCTCGTAGATTTCGGCGAGCTTGGAGTTGTACTTCTTCATGGCCTTCACCTCGGCATCGAGTACAGCCAGTGGTATTCAAATTCACGGGTAGAAATCATGAAGCGGTTGTCGTCCAGGCTCAGATACCAGGTCAGGTACTCTACAGCCTTGTCAGCAAGGGCTTTCATCATCTCGTCCGCCTTGGCGGTTTCGCCCAGTTGGTAGTAGGCTTCCGCCATCTGTACGGCACCGTTCTGCCAGTCGTAAGGCACGTTGTAGGCGGGAATCATCTTTTCGGCATAGTCCAGGGCGGCTTTTGCCTTGTCTTTCTTGCCCTCACGCATCAGCTGCTGCACGAGTTGGGAGAAGATGCGACGGTGAGAGTGACACATGCGCATGGCGTTCTCGTCGATATAGATGCCCGGCTTGTCGATGCCACCGAACTTGAACTTGTTCATCAGGTTGTCGTACATCTTTTCGGAGTCTATTGTCACGCCCGTCTTACTGGTGTCGAACGGAGTGAAACGATAGGCAAGACCTTCCTGAACGAAGTGGTTCTCCATGTTCAGCTGGTTCTCCCTGCCTACGCTGACAGCGATATAGATGGGGCGTTCCCAGTTGGCCTCGCTCAGCATTTCGAGCATCATCAACTCGCTCTTGTAGAGGGCGCGTTTGCCTTTCAGCGAAATGTGCATGTAGTCGGGGATTGAGTCGCCCGGTATCATCATGCCGCTGCGGCGCACGGCTTCCTTGTCTACCTTGATGACAATGCTGTCGGTAGGAATCACCTTCAAGTCCTGATTCTTGTTGCGCACCCAGTTCTTGAGGATATTCTTTAGCTCATACGGGTTGTCACCGAATTCTTTCTTTACATTGACCAGTGCTTCGGGATTACCGTCCAGTGCCTGCTTCTCGGCTTCGGCATAGAGCTGGTCGATGCTTTTCTTGTACTCAGGCTGGATGGGGACGTATTCGTTGGTGCCTTCTACGTACTCCATTCGGTCCCACGTGATGGGGAGAGAAGGACTGTCGTAGGCGGGGCGCTTCATCTGGTCGATGTACCAATCGGTCTGCAGGTACGAGAGGTTGCAGGTGCGGGCGTCGGTACGGAAACCTTCGGTCTCCTGGTTGTACCAGAGGGGGAAGGTATCGTTGTCACCGTTGGTATAGATAATCGGGTTGCCGCTTTCTTGTAGGGACATCAGGTAGTTCTGGCCGAAGTCGCGTGCCATGTAGCGGTCGCTGCGGTCGTGGTCGTCCCAAGTCTGGCTTGCCATCTGCACGGGGACAAAGAGGCAGGCTACGGAAACGATGGCGGCAGCAGGCAGTTCCTTCATCTTGGCATAGTCTTGAAGCAGACGGACGAGTCCTGCCACACCCATACCAATCCAGATGGCGAAGGCGTAGAACGAACCGGCGTAGGCATAGTCACGTTCGCGCGGTTGGCTCGGAGTCTGGTTCAGGTAGAGCACGATGGCAATACCGGTCATGAAGAAGAGGAAGAAGACCACCCAGAATTGCTGGATGCCTTTCTGCCCACGGTAGGCTTGCCATAGCAGGCCGATGATACCCAGCAGCAGGGGCAGGCAGTAGAATACGTTGTGTCCCTTGTTGTCTTTCAGTTCCTGAGGCAAGAGGCTCTGGTCGCCCACCAGCCAGTTGTCAATGAACGGGATACCGGTAATCCAGTTGCCGTGTTCAATTTCTCCGCTGCCTTGTATGTCGTTCTGGCGTCCGGCGAAGTTCCACATGAAGTAGCGCCAGTACATCCAGTTGAGCTGGTAGGAGAAGAAGAACTTGATGTTTTCCCACTGTGTGGGCATGTTTACCATAATCATGTTGCCGCATTTGTCATAGGGCACATCGTAACCCTTGATGTCCTGCCAGGCATGGTATTGTTGTGTATGGGCACTGCTGTACATACGCGGGAACAGCATGTTCTGGGCGTATTCGTACTCAATGCGTCCGGGGATTTCGATGTACGAATCCTTTTCGTCGGGCGTAGCTTTCTCCTTGCGGATGAACTTCGTGCCGTTGTACTTGATGCGCGGTTCGCAGTAACCGTCTTTCACGTCCAGCGCCACTTGCGAGGAAAAGGCAGGGCCATAGAACAACGGGCGTGTGCCATACTGCTCGCGTCCCAGGTATTCGCCCAGTGTGAAGATGTCCTCCGGAGAGTTCTGGTCCATCGGCGTGTTGGCGGTGGAGCGGATGACGATAAGTGCATACGAGGAATATCCGATGACAATCATCATGGTGCAGAGCAGCGAGGTGTTCAGCGTGCGTGCCGATACGCGGAATTTCTCTTTGACGGCTGCCTGCGTCTTCGGACGGAGGTAGAGCCACAATGCGGCAATGACGATGATACCGATAACCACCGAGCTGGTGCCGTGTCCGTAGAACGGGATACCCAGCATGGCGATGGTGAGTATGAACGAGAGTGCCATACGTGCCTTGTTGCGTTCGGTATAGCTTTCGTAGATACCCCAGATGAGGCAGGCTGCCAACAGGATGATATATACGATGACACCCGTGTTGAAGGACATGCCCAGCGTGTTGACGAAGAGCAGTTCGAACCAGCCGCCCACTTTCACGATACCCGGCACGATGCCGTAGAGTACGGCTGCTACCAGTATGCCCGAAGCGAGCAATGCCAGCAGGGAACCTCGGGCATTGGCGTTGGTACTTTCTTGTAGTAGTATACCAGTACGATGGCGGGCAGGCAGAGCAGGTTCAGCAAGTGCACGCCGATGGAAAGTCCCGTCAGGTAGGCGATAAGAATCAGCCAGCGGTCACTGTGAGGCTCGTTGGCAACGTCCTCCCATTTCAGTATGAGCCAGAATACGACGGCAGTGAACAGTGAGGAGAAGGCATACACCTCGCCTTCCACAGCGCTGAACCAGAAGGTATCGCTGAACGTGTAGGCAAGTGCGCCCACCAGACCGCTACCCATGATGGTAACCATCTGGCCGCGTGTGATATTGTTTTCGTCTGTCACCACAAGTTTGCGTACCAGGTGCGTGATGCTCCAGAAAAGGAACAGGATACATGCGCCGCTCATCAGCGCGCTCATGTAGTTCACCATCTTGGCAACGGTGGAGGCATCGGAAGCAAATTGTGAGAATAGGTTGGCTACCAGCATGAAGAACGGTGCGCCGGGCGGGTGTCCTACTTCCAGCTTATAGCCGGTGGTGATGAACTCCGGGCAGTCCCAAAAGCTTGCAGTAGGTTCGATGGTCATGCAGTAGACCGTCGCTGCAATGAGGAAGGTAATCCAGCCTACAAGGTTGTTTACGGTTTTGTACTGTTTTCATTCGGATGAAATTCGTTATTATTCAGTTTTGTTTTTTTACAAGCTGTTTTGCCATCGCTTAGTCAACGTATTGGCATATATGGGCGCAAATATAATGATTTCGCTTCTAAATAGGTGACAATAAGCAGCATTATTAGGATAGGTTAAGGGATTTGCTGCATCTATAGATGCAGCACGGTGGAAGTATAGATGCAGCGCGGTGGAAGTATAGATGCAACAATGATGATTCTATAGAGGGAATATCCGGCCGATAAAGGGGGATGCGGAAAGGAAATATCCTCCTTGCTTGTCTAAATGAATCTTTCGTTTATAACCGAAAATCTAGCCTTTTTCGCAAATTTTTTTAGGTTATGAACGAAAGAGTTGATAGAAATATTCGTTTATAACCGAAAATTGTTATCTTTGCAACTAAAGTTTAGGTTATGGACGAAAGAATGGATATACTTAGGAAGTACAATCTCTGGACAGAAGGAGATTTTGACTTTGGTTTCATGCGGGTAGCTTATACCGGCAGAATCATGGACTACGTAGGTAATCGTCTTGTAAAGGTGCTTATCGGTCAGCGGCGTACCGGAAAAAGTTATGTGTTGAGACAGATAGCAAGGGAACTGATAAGAAACGGTGTCCCTCCGCAGAACACCTTGTTCATCAACCGGGAACTGAGCGACTTTGCTTTCTTGAAGACTCACAAGGATTTGGAAGAGTTGGTGGCGCTTTATAAAAGCGAACTGCACCCTCAGGAAAGGATGTATATTTTCATCGACGAAGTGCAGCTCATCCAAGAATGGGAAAAGTCGGTCAATTCTTATTCGCAGGACTATACCGAGGAGTACGAGCTCTTTATCAGCGGCTCCAACTCACGGATGCTGTCCGGTGAGCTTGCCACGCTGCTTTCCGGGCGATACGTCCAATTTCCGATATATCCCTTCAGCTATCAGGAGTATACAGAGATAAGGCATCTGGAACAGAACCGTGAGAGCTATATGGGCTATATGAATACGGGCGGAATCCCGGAACTTTTTGTCTTGCCCGAAAAGCAGGAGGTGCAGCGCAATTACTTGTCTGCCTTGAAGGACACCATCTTGCTGAAGGACATCATCCAACGCTACAGCATACGTGACCCCCGACTGCTTGAGGACCTTTTTGCGTTTCTGTAGGCAATGCCTCTAATTTAGTGTCCATCGGCAACATCGTGAACTATTTCAAGAGCCAGGGCCGGAAGACGAGCTATGATGCCGTGGCTGCCTACATAGGCTATATCGAAGACTCGTTCTTGGCGTATCGTTGTGAACGCTTTGACTTGCGCGGAAAGGAAATACTGTCCGGTACGGCGAAATATTACATCAACGACCTTGCCTTTAAGAATTTCCTCTATCCCGGAACAGCCTATGATGTGGGTTATAAACTGGAGACTCTTGTCTATCTGGAGTTGCTTCGGGCGGGCTATGATGTCTATACCGGATGTGCTAAAGAAAAAGAGGTGGACTTCATCGCTCGGAAAGGTGACCGTACGATATATCTGCAATCCACCTACATGCTGGTAGATGAACAGACGGTGCGCCGTGAGTATGCTTCGTTGGAGGCGATACAAGATAATTATGAGAAACTGGTTGTCTCGCTTGATGACTTCTGCCTGCCGTCCAATGAAGGAATACGGCATGTGCGGGCGTGGGAACTGGTGGATTGCTTGAAAGATAGGGATATTTCTGTAAATGTGACAAAAAGCATTGCTTTTGTCTTTGCTTTCTCGGCGTATCAAGGCTTTCGGAGATATATTTTCAATTTATTAGGAGGAGGAATGTTTTGATATATTCCTTATAATCTGTATTTTATATGTTTTTGTTCTCGAATTTCCTTTCGTATAGACAGAGAGATGGAAATACGGGGGATCCTCATACGATAGAAAATACAAAGTGTCAGAATGGTAAAAGTAGAATACCCACCATTGATGTGAATAACATTAATGATGGGCATTCTACAATGTGTTGAGTTATATCGACGTTACGTTACTTCATTCGTTATCAAGCTTGCCACTTCGGAAGTTCCGATGGTGCGGACACTCACCACGCGGTGTGCTCCGTTTTCATCTTGCTCAAAGCATAGTTTCTGGTTGTGGGTATCGTTCTCATAGACATAAAGTACGCCGGCTGAGTATGTTCCCGTCAGGGTGAACTGCGGTTCCACTTTGGCTGTAAAGGTGAACGGCTTCGTGTTGTCTATCTCTGTAAAGATAACAGGTGAGTTGTTGATGGCAGTTCCATCCGGCGAACGGAAATAGTCTGTCTGCGGACCGGCAACAAACTTCAGTGTGTCGTTGAATACGGTGACATTGTTCTCCGCCCCGTTCTTGGCTTGGGTAAATTGTATGTTACTGAGTTTGACGTTGCAGGATGAAAGTGTTTCTTTCTCTACTGCCGCATCCGGTTTACTCTCGGCGCAACCGGTCATTAAGATGCTCATAAGCAATCCAAAGTATGAATGTTTATTCATTGTGTAATTGTTTTTTGTTTATGTTGCAAAGTTAGTGAATTTAGAGTCTTTCAGTAATACTCCCTCTTGAACCACAACTCAAATACCGGGTTGGAGAATATGTACTGCTCCCCTTTATCGACCAATGTGCCGTATTGAAAAGGTGATTTTATGGGCTGCTTGTTCTTGATTTAATGACAAATATACAGATTATACATTCATGTATAATTTCTTTTCTTTTATTTCTATTCAGCCTTGTCGTTTTCCAATCCCCGCCCTAATTCTGCTCAAACTCACCGGAGTAATCCCCAGATACGTAGCAAGGCATTCCAGCGGGATTCTTTGCAGCAGTTCCGGGTTATTCTTCAGCAGTACTTCGTACCGTTCGGCTGCGGAAGTAAACAGCAAGGGGATGAATTTCTCTTCAGTCTGCAGGAATTCTGTCTCTGCAAACTTGCGTTCCCAATTGGCGATGTGGATGTCTTCTTGGAACAATCTTGCCAGGACACTCTGTTTCAAGACGTAAAGAATGACGTCCTCCATGCATTCCACGGTTTCATAACCGGGTGCGTTGCCGATGTAGCTTTTCAGTGAAACGACTGTGGCTCCCTCGGCACCAATCCAGAAGGTGATTTCTTTGCCTTTTGCTTCCACGTAGGCGCGGACAATACCTTTCCCGACGAAGAAAATGTTTCTCTCCGTCTTTCCGGCTTCCAGTATGAGGGAACCTTTGGGGTAAGCTACTTCCGCAATGTTCTCCACCAGCTTGTCGACAGATGCCTTTGGCATTGGATATATGGTATGGATAATATCGTATTTGTTCATTATCAAGCAAGTATTGGTTCTTAGTGTGGCAAAGTTACTACAAAAAAGTGAAATGCGGAAAGATATAGTGATAGAATTGAGTTACAAGGGTTTTGGTTGAAGTGGCGATAATCCGTGAAGCCATTACAATCCCTGCCGAAGCCAAATCCTGACGCCGCTACGTTACTTGTTCGTAACCATGCCCGAAAATGCGACAAACGGGTACGAATAGCGAAACAAGGCTCTAAGGAATAGTGAGTTATCCATAACTCATGCGAAAAATCAGGTTACGGAAAAAGATTGCGCCGTTCCTCCCCGTTTTGCGTACCAACACCGGACTCTTCACCAACTAATTTTGAAACCCAAAAATTAAGGACAATGAAGAGTACATTTTCAGTAATCTACTACCTCAAGCGTCAGGTAGTGAAAAAGGACGGGACAGTTCCCGTCATGGGACGCATCACGGTGGACGGCAGCCAGACACAGTTCAGCTGCAAACTGACTGTCGATCCGAAACTGTGGGACACCAAAGGTGGACGTGTCACGGGCAGAAGCACGGCGGCACTCGAAACGAACCGTATGCTTGACAAGATGCGGGTACGCATCAACAGGCATTATCAGGAAATCATGGAGCGTGACAACTTCGTCACGGCGGAGAAGGTGAAGAACGCCTTTCTCGGACTGGAACACCGCTACCACACGCTGATGCAGGTGTTCCGCCAGCACAACGAGGACTACGAGAAGCAGGTGGAGGCAGGCATGAAAGCCAAAGGCACGCTGCTGAAGTACCGCACCGTTTACAAGCACATGCAAGAGTTCCTCGACATCCGCTACCATGTGAAGGACATCGCCCTAAAAGAGCTTACCCCGGCTTTCATCTCCGACTTCGAGATGTTCCTGCGCACGGACAAGCACTGCTGCACCAATACCGTGTGGCTGTACGTCTGCCCGTTACGGACGATGGTATTCATCGCCATCAACAACGAGTGGCTGACGCGCGACCCGTTCCGCGAGTATGAAATCAAGAAGGAGGAAACAACACGCAGTTTCCTGACCAAAGATGAGATCCGCCTGCTGATGGAGGGGAAACTGAAAAACGCCAAACAGGAATTGTACCGCGACCTCTACCTGTTCTGCGCCTTCACGGGGCTGTCGTTCGCGGATATGCGCAACCTTACGGAAGAGAATATCCGCACCTACTTCGACGAACACGAGTGGATAAACATCAACCGCCAGAAAACGGGCGTGGTGTCCAACATCCGCCTGCTCGACATCGCCAACCGCATAATCGGCAAATACCGGGGACTGTGCGGGGACGGCAGGATATTTCCCGTTCCGCATTATAACACGTGCCTTGCCGGTATCCGTGCCGTCGCCAAGCGTTGCGGCATCACCAAGCATATCACGTGGCATCAGAGCCGCCACACGGCAGCCACGACGATATTCCTCTCCAACGGTGTTCCCATCGAAACGGTCAGCTCCATGCTCGGACACAAGAGCATAAAGACGACGCAGATTTACGCAAAGATAACCAAAGAGAAGCTCAATCAGGACATGGAGAACCTTGCCGCAAGATTGAACGGCGTCGAGGAATTTGCAGGTTGCACCATCTAAAAAGAAAAGCCATGAAACGTGACACAATCATCATCGAGGACAAGGCAGTCAGCGTAACCGGTAACGACGTGTGGATGACCGCCACCGAAATAGCCGGATTGTTCCATACGACCGTCCCGGCAGTGAACGCCGCCATCAGAGCCGTCCGCAAGTCGGACGTGCTGAACGACTACGAGGTGTGCCGCTACATGCAGCTTGAAAACGGGCTGCACGCGGACGTGTACGCCCTTGAAATCATCATCCCGGTCGCTTTCAGGGTGAATACCTACAACACCCACCTGTTCCGCACATGGCTGGTGGGAAAGGCACTCTCACAAGAGAAACGGCAGACATACGTGATGTTCATACAGAACGGAAAAGCCGGGTATTGCTGATTGCACATACCCCATAAGACAAGTAAACGGGTAGCACCACAAAAGGTGTCACCCGTTTACTTTTTCATGAAACCGCCTCACTCCAGCGGCTTGCGGTAGTTCGCTTCCAGTACCCCGCGCAGCCCCGTTTCCGGGTAAAGCACCTTCCCTCCCAAAAGTATGAAGGGCAACACGCGGTTGTTGCGGTATTCCTGCAAGGTGCGCCGGCTCACACGGAGCAGTTCCGACACCTCGCCGTCCGTCAGGTAACGTTCCCCGTCCAGCGGAGGACGGTAGCTTTCCAGAAATGCGGACAGCCATTTCGAGCCTTTGCGCATATCCTGCACCACAGAGGCTATCGGCTCGTCTTCCATCGTAAAAACATCGTTGTTCTCGTTCATCATAACTTCGGATTCAGTGGGTGAATAAATCAAATCATCTGCCGTGCGGATAGAGCGTGCCGACAAGCGGTATCAGCCGCTTCACCTCCTCTGGCTTGTAATAGAACCTGCGGTTTATCTGCGAGTAGCCGATAAGCCGCCTGTCACGCAGCGTCTGCAACGTGCGCGGGCTTATTCTCAACTGCCCGCAGACCTCCTCGCCCGTGAGCCATCTTTCCATGCGCCCCGTGTCGCTTTTGCGCCTCAGGGCGGCGACCTTCTCCGAGAGTGCGCCGAATGCCGCCACCATCATCTCGAAAGTCTTTTTCTCGATAGATACTATTTCCATATTCATGTCATTTAGAGTTTGCCGCAAAGGTAACGAAACGGCATACAAGACGTATCGTTTTCCGCTGAAAGGCTGCCTGTTGCGCCGTTTGACCGGGTTACGGAGCCATCTTCCGCAAAAATCTTACGTGAGTCACGTAGTGAGTTGTTAAAGCCCCTTTTGTTTATTGCCGAATTTTGTCGCAGAAACAAAAAGAAAGGACTGAACATGAAAGTGATAACAATGGAAAGTTCCGCCTACAAGGAGATGATGGCGCAGATTGCGAACATCGCAGGGTACATCCGCGAGGCAAGGGACGAGAAGAAACGGAAGCGGGAAACCGAAGACAAGCTGCTTGACACGGCACAGGCGGCGAAGATGCTCAACGTGAGCAAGCGCACCATGCAGCGTATGCGCACCGACCACCGTATCGAGTATGTGGTGGTACGCGGAAGCTGCCGCTACCGCCTTTCCGAGATACTGCGGCTATTGGAGGACAACACAGTAAGGAACGAGGAAGGGACAATAGACACCCTGTTCCACAACCACACGCTGCGCACGGGCGGCAAACCAAAAGGAAGGAGGACATAGGTCATGGAACTGCTCACACGAAACAACTTCGAGGGCTGGATGCAGAAGCTGATGGAACGGCTCGACCGTCAGGACGAACTGCTGCTGGCGATGAAGGCTGAGGGGAAACAGCCCACTATCACGGAAAGCATCCGCCTTTTCGACAATCAGGATTTGTGCATGTTGCTCCAGATAAGCAAACGCACCCTCCAACGCTACCGCAGCGTAGGCGCATTGCCCTACAAGACGCTGGGCAAGAAGACCTATTACAGCGAGGAGGACGTGCTGACATTCCTTTCCAACCATATCAAGGACTTCAAAAAGGAAGATATAGCCTTCTACAAGGCTCGTATCCATAATTTCTTTCATAAATAACCCATTAAAACATTTTTTCAGATGGCAAAGAAAAAAGACGAAAAGGACGTGCTGGTAGTCCGTGACGAGAAGACAGGCGAGATCAGCGTGGTAGCCGGGCTGAACGCGGACGGCACACCCAAGCGCACCCCCGCAAAAGCGGAGAACGCGCAGAGTTTCCTGCAATTCGACCGACATGGCGACGTGCTGGACAACTTCTTCAAGAACTTCTTCCGGCAGTGCAAGGAACCCAGCCGCTTCGGTTTCTACCGCATTGCGGCAGACCAAGCTGAAAATCTCTTAGAGGTGATGAAGCAACTGCTGAAAGACCCCGAAGCGAACAAGGAGCTGCTCGCCCCTCACAAGGTGGACACCTCCGACTATGAGAAGAAGGTGCAGGAAGAGATGGCAGCACAACAGACAGAGAAACAAGAACCTCAAAAACAGGAGAACATGGAACAACGGAAAGAACAGCAACAGGACAAATCCGAACAGATGCAGGGCAAACGTGGCTACCAGCCATCGACGAGAGTAAAATCAACTGGCAGGAGCTGGAGGACAGATGGGGCGTAAAGCGGGACAACCTTGAAAAGTCCGGCGACCTTACGAAGATGCTCAACTATGGCAAGTCCGACTTGGTAAAGGTCAAACCGACCTTCGGCGGCGAATCATTCGAGCTGGACGCCCGCCTCTCCTTCAAGAAGGACGGTGAGGGAAACATCAGCCTCGTGCCGCACTTCATCCGCAAGGAGCAGAAGCTGGATGAGTACAAGGAACACAAATTCTCCGACAATGACCGGAAGAACCTCCGCGAAACGGGCAATCTCGGTAGGGTCGTGGACATTGTGGACAGGGAAACGGGCGAGATCATCCCCTCCTACATCAGCATCGACCGCAAGACGAATGAAATCACGGACATTCCGGCAAGCAGGGTGCGCATCCCGGAGCGCATCGGCAAGACGGAAATCACCACGCAGGAGCGGGACATGCTCCGCGCCGGACTGCCCGTACGCGACAAGCTCATCGAGCGCAACGACGGCAGAAAGTTCGTCACCACCCTGCAAGTGAACGTGGAGCAGCGCGGCGTGGAGTTCGTGCCGGGAACCGGCAAGTCGCCCCGTACCGCACAGACACAGGAAACCAAAGGCGACACATCGAAAAGTCAGGCGCAGGGCGGGGAAAATGCCGCACAGACCAAGAAGGAGCAACGCCGCAACACGTGGACGAACGAGGACGGCAGCATCCGCCCCATCAGCAAATGGAGCGGCGTGAGCTTCACCGACCAGCAGAAAGCCGACTATGTGGCGGGTAAAGCCGTGAAGCTGGAGAACGTGACCGACAAGCAGGGCTTCCATGCCACGATGTATATCAAGTTCAACCCGGAGAAGGGACGCCCGTACCGCTACGACACGAACCCTGACAATGCACAGCAGGTTGCTCCGTCCAACGAGAGCCGCACGCAGGTGGCGGTGAACAACGATGGCAAGACCAACGAGGCTACAAAGAATCTGAGAGAGCCGTTGCAGAAAGGTCAGACCAACCCGAAGGACGCCCGCCAGCAACAGCAGCAGGAGAAGCCGCAGAAGAAAACGGGCAAGGGCATGAAAATGTAATCCCGTGTCCGCCACTGAATCCAAAATAAAATCCAAAGTATCAACAAAAAAGAAGAAGACATGAAGACAATCATTGCAGAAAAGCCCTCCGTGGCACGTGAAATCGCCCGCATCGTGGGCGCGACAAAGAGAGAGGAAGGATATTTCGAGGGAGGCGGTTATGCCGTGACATGGGCATTCGGACACCTCGTTCAGCTTGCCATGCCCGACGGCTACGGCGTGCGCGGATTTGTCCGTGACAACCTCCCGATTATTCCCGACACATTCACGCTCGTCCCCCGTCAGGTCAGGACGGAGAAAGGTTACAAGCCCGACAGCGGCGTGGTGTCGCAGATAAAAGTCATCAAAAGACTGTTCGACACAAGCGAACATATCATCGTGGCGACCGATGCCGGACGCGAGGGAGAGCTTATCTTCCGCTACCTCTACCACTATACGGGTTGCACCACTCCTTTCGTGCGCCTGTGGATCAGCTCTCTCACCGACAAAGCTATCCGCGAGGGACTGCGGAAACTCGAAGACGGCAGCAAATACGACAACCTCTACCTCGCCGCCAAAGCGCGGAGCGAATCCGACTGGCTCGTGGGCATCAACGGCACACAGGCGTTATCCATCGCCGCCGGACACGGCACGTATTCCGTGGGGCGGGTGCAGACACCAACGTTGGCTATGGTATGTGAACGCTACTGGGAGAACCGCCGCTTTACGTCCGAAGCATTCTGGCAGCTCCATATCGCAACGGACGGTTGCGACGGCGAAGTCGTGAAATTCTCATCCTCCGAGAAATGGAAAGAGAAAGAACCGGCGATGGAACTATATAATAAGGTAAAGGCGGCAGGTTGCGCCACTGTCACGAAAGCCGAGCGCAAGGAGAAGACGGAGGAAACTCCCTTGCTCTACGACCTGACCACGCTCCAGAAAGAAGCCAACGCCAAGCACGGCTTCACGGCGGAACAGACGCTTGAAATCGCGCAGAAACTCTACGAAAAGAAGTTGATAACCTATCCGAGAACGGGAAGCCGCTACATCCCCGAAGACGTGTTTGCCGAAATTCCCAAACTGCTCGCTTTCATCGGCACACAGCCCGAATGGAAAGACAAGGTGCGGGCAAAAGCCGCCCCGACACGCCGCAGCGTGGACGACGGCAAGGTGACAGACCACCATGCCCTGCTCGTCACGGGTGAGAAACCGCTCTTCCTCTCCAAAGAGGACAATACCATCTATCAGATGATTGCCGGGCGCATGGTCGAGGCATTCTCTGAGAAATGCGTCAAGGATGTGACCACTGTCACGGCGGAATGTGCCGGAGTGGAGTTTACCGTAAAAGGCAGCGTCGTGAAGCAAACCGGATGGCGTGCCGTCTATGGCGAGGAAAAAGAGGAAATTACCATCCCCGGCTGGCAGGAAGGCGACACGCTGACACCGAAAGGCTCGTCCATTACCGAAGGAAAGACCAAACCCAAGCCGCTGCATACCGAAGCCACCCTGCTCTCGGCAATGGAAACGGCGGGCAAGGAAATTGAGGACGACGCACTGCGGCAGGCGATGAAGGACTGTGGCATCGGTACTCCCGCCACACGCGCCTCCATCATCGAAACGCTTTTCAAGCGCGGTTACATGGAACGCTGCAAGAAGTCGCTTGTTCCCACCGAAAAAGGACTTGCCCTCAATTCCGTCGTCAAGACGATGCGCATCGCCGATGTTGCCATGACGGGCGAATGGGAAAAGGAGCTGGCGCGTATCGAGCGCGGGGAACTGTCCGACGACACCTTCCGCAAGGAGATAGAGGCGTACACACGTGAGATAACCTCCGAACTGATCTCGTGCGACAAGCTCTTCGGCAGCCGTGACTCCGGCTGCGCGTGTCCCAAGTGTGGCACGGGCAGGATGCGGTTCTACTGGCAAGGTGGTACGCTGCGACAACACGGAGTGCGGACTTGCCCGTGTTCCGGCTGAAACGGGACGCACCTGT
>ENA-OQCF01000418-OQCF01000418.1-human-gut-metagenome-genome-assembly--contig:-NODE-418-length-16812-cov-9.871441_pt1 | contig 16812 bp, 17 predicted proteins | sample MGYA00242756_ERZ504573 | MGnify/ENA primary metagenome ERZ504573 (study PRJEB26092, sample SAMD00036240) | human gut metagenome | host: Homo sapiens | study: EMG produced TPA metagenomics assembly of... | reverse complement strand
CTACGCTTCCCCTGCGCTGCTGCCGCCAGCTACCCTTTTGTGGACTTGCCATCTGGGACACCTTGCGTTGCAAGCTGTTCCCAGCCGACAAGTTTCATAAAATATGCTATCTTTTCGATAGCCAATGAAGTATAATGAAGATGACAACAAATCGGGATTGATGGAGGAAGCAAACATGGAAGATAATAAATCAACGACTGTCAAGAAAACGGTAAAATCAGGAATAACCTTTGGAAGTGCATTGGCTATGGTTATTAGTTATACAACATGGAAATCTGTCGGTTGGGCGATTTTTCATGGTTTACTTAGTTGGGTGTATGTCATATATTTCCTTTTGCGTTACTAAATTCGAGTTTGTCAGCTTCACATCGGGTCAACTTGCCTCGAACTTTTACAATTAAATACCCGCCGCCCACATAGCGGCACACCGAGCAGGAAATCTGAAAAAGGTCTCCTGCTTTTTTTCTGCCCAAAATGAGGTGGTAAAACGCCACCCCGTCCACCAATTAGCGAAAGGAGTGACACGAAATGCCCTGTCCACACAACGAAATCACGATTGTTCAGCGCAGCCAGCGGCAGTCTGCGGTTGCCGCCGCTGCTTACCAGAGTGGTGAAAAGCTGTTCTGTGAATACGACCAGCAAGTGAAGCACTACCCGGAAAAGCGTGGTATCGTCCACAATGAGATTCTGCTCCCAGCAAATGCCCCGCCGGAGTATGCAGACCGTAATACCTTATGGAACGCCGCCGAAGCTGTGGAAAAACAATGGAACTCCCAGCTTGCAAGGAGGTGGGTGCTTACCATCCCAAGAGAGATACCACCCGACCAGTATGCTGTCCTTGTCCAGGAGTTTTGTGAGCAGCAGTTTGTTTCCAAAGGCATGATTGCTGATTTTGCAATCCATGACCCCCATCCGCCGGGACACAATCCCCACGCCCATGTTCTGCTGACTATGAGGGCAATGGACGAACATGGGAAATGGCTTCCCAAGAGCCGTAAGGTTTATGACCTTGACGAAAATGGGGAACGAATAAAACTTCCGTCCGGCAGATGGAAATGGATTTGGGACCGCTGTTCGGACTGTGGTTCCAATCCCTCTTTATTGGCATTACCATGTGGGCGTTGTATATCTGTATCTTTATCGTTATTTATGGCCGTATGATCGAGATCTACCTTGTGACTTCGGTGGCTCCCGTTCCAATGGCTGCAATGATGGGCAAAGAATGGGGCGGTATGGGACAGAATTACCTCCGATCCTGCTGGCGCTGGGCTTTCAGGCGTTTCTCATTATCGTCTGCGTGGCAATTTATGCTGTGCTGGTGCAGAACATCGCTCTGGAAGATGACATCATCATGGCGATCTGGAGCTGCGTGGGCTACACCGTACTGCTGTGCTTTACACTATTCAAAACCGGCAGCCTCGCAAAATCAGTCTTTCAGGCGCATTAAAACGGAAGGAGGTTCCCACATTGGCTTATGTACCCGTACCCAAGGACTTAACAAAAGTCAAAACAAAGGTCATGTTCAATCTGACCAAGCGGCAGCTTATCTGCTTCACGGGCGGAGCGCTTATTGGCGTACCGCTTTTCTTTTTGCTCAGAAAACCTACCGGAAACAGTGTAGCGGCTATGTGTATGATGCTGGTTATGCTGCCCTTCTTTATGCTGGCTATGTACGAAAAGCATGGACAGCCCCTGGAAAAGATCGTGGGCAACATTCTCAAAGTAGCTGTGATCCGTCCCAAGCAGCGTCCCTACCAGACCAATAACTTTTATGCCGTATTAAAGCGGCAGGAAATGCTCGATAAGGAGGTGTATGACATTGTTCACCGCAATAAAAAAATGGCTGCATCGGATGTTCGGGAAAACCGAGGAAAAAACTGTGCAGCCGGTAAAGACAAAGAAAAAGCTGTCCCGCGCTGATAAGAAGCAGATCGAAGCGGCCATTGCCCGCGCTAACCGCACGGACAAAAAAGGAAAATCTGCGCAGGACAGTATCCCTTATGAACGGATGTGGACGGACGGGATCTGCCGCATATCGGACAGCCACTACACAAAGACCATTCAGTTTCAGGACATCAACTATCAGCTCTCCCAAAACGAAGATAAGACGGCAATTTTTGAGGGTTGGTGTGATTTCCTCAATTATTTTGACAGCTCGATTCATTTCCAGCTGTCTTTTTTGAACCTTGCGGCATCGGAGGAGACCTTTGCTAACTCCATTTCCATCCCGCCCCAGAGGGATGCCTTTGACAGTATCCGCGAGGAATATACCACAATGCTACAAAATCAGCTGGCCAGAGGTAACAACGGCCTCATCAAGACCAAATACCTGACCTTTGGTATCGACGCAGACAGCATCAAAGCCGCCAAGCCCCGTCTGGAGCGTATTGAGACCGATATACTTAATAACTTCAAGCGTCTTGGTGTAGCTGCCAGAACGCTGGACGGTAAAGAAAGGCTTTCTCAGCTTCATGCGGTATTCCACATGGATGAACAGCTCCCGTTTCAGTTTGAATGGGACTGGCTGGCTCCTTCCGGTCTGTCCACAAAGGATTTTATTGCACCAAGCTCCTTTGAGTTCCGCACCGGCAAGCAGTTCCGTATGGGTAAGAAATACGGGACTGTTTCTTTTTTTGCAGATTCTCGCACCGGAACTGAATGACCGTTTGCTGGCTGATTTTCTGGATATGGAAAGCTCGCTCATTGTGAGTATGCACATTCAGTCGGTGGATCAGGTGAAAGCCATCAAAACGGTAAAGCGGAAGATTACCGACCTGGACCGCAGCAAGATCGAGGAACAGAAAAAAGCAGTCCGTGCCGGATACGACATGGACATCAGTGCGACTCGTTCCTGAACAAAGCCTTCGTGGTTGAAGGACAAAATCAGGCACTAACAAAAAAAACGAAAATTTCAGATGTTAGGAGAACTAACAATCCAAGAGGTGGAATGATGGGGTAACGCCCTGAAACGCCCCCTTAATACTCCGACTGGCGGGTGTAAGTGAAAACTGACCTGTCAGAAGCTCGGTGAAGTCGGCTGAGAGTAGCCGTATGGATTGCTGGATAATTACCAGCCCCACGAAAGCTGTCCAGAGGTGGACGGTGCTACCTATAGGCCGGAGGTCTACAAAATACCCAAGGTCAGAATGTTTGAAATATGACTGACGAAAACCGCGAATGTAAGGGTCTATACCATGACGGCATAGAAATGTGCTGGTAGCGTTTATCGCTAATCAGTGTGGTGGAGTAAAAATTGATGTTATGAAACACCATAGCACGTTACAGGCGTGTTCAAGCTGACAGGCTTAAAGCGGAGACCTAAAGGTATATGTAAAGATAGGATTGTTGGAACGAGGAAAGGCAGTAGGCTTCTACCATTAGGAAGTAAGCAGACGAATCATATAAGCTGCTGCACTACTGCTGAAAAGCAGAGGTCGAACCGATGATGTTTCTGCGAAAAAGAGGAAAACGGAGGAATGGCCTCAAGTCAGTCAAACAGGCAACTTAGCACTTAGTCGCAATTAGGATTGCGAGTATGACAAAAAGAAGTCACTCGCCGTAAAGGAGAGTGATGCCTGATGCCAAATGAGAAGAAACCAAAAACCAAATGCGTGGAGTATCTCCGCCATGCTGAATACTACGATATGCAGAATACCTTTGATGAACTGTATGCCAGAAGTCAAGCCGGAGAAATCTTCGAGAACCTGATGGATGTGATACTTTCAAGAAGAAAATATCCTGCTGGCCTATCGGAACATCAAATCCAATACCGGGAGTATTACGCCGGGAACAGACAAGCTGAAGATTTCTGATATTGGTAAACTTACCGCTGATGAAGTCACAGCAAGGGTACGCAAAATTCGTCAAGGGAGCTAAAAACGGCTACACCCCAAGAAGCGTAAGACGCAAAGACATCCCAAAACCAAACGGGAATACCAGGCCACTGGGAATCCCTTGTATCTGGGATAGATTGGTACAGCAATGTATCAAGCAGGTCATGGAACCTATCTGCGAAGCCAGGTTCAGCAACAATAGCTATGGATTCCGTCCAAATCGGTCGGTTGAAAATGCGATAGCGGCAACCTACAGGCTTATGCAAAAGTCAGGACTTCACTATGTAGTAGAGTTTGACATAAAAGGTTTCTTTTGACAATGTAGACCATTCAAACTGATAAAAACAGTTATGGTCACTGAATATCCGGGATAAAGAACTGCTCTATGTAATCCGTAGGATTCTCAAAGCGCCAATCCTCATGCCGGACGGCCACACAGAACACCCAACAAAGGGAACGCCGCAAGGCGGAATTATTTCCCCACTATTGGCAAATGTGGTGCTGAATGAACTTGACCATTGGCTAGAAAGCCAATGGCAGTGCAACCCGGTAACGGAAAACTACGCTTACAGAGAAAATGCGGCAGGCTGTCCGATACAAAGCCATGCGTACCGGGCAATGCGGAATACACGGCTGAAAGAAATGTATATCGTGAGATATGCAGACGATTTTCGGATTCTCTGTAGAACAAGGGAACAGGCAGACCGGACGCTGATTGCGGTCACGCAATGGCTGAAAGAACGCCTGCGCCTTGATGTTTCACCGGAGAAAACGAGAGTTGTTGACGTCAGACGGAGCTATTCTGAATTTCTCGGATTCAAAATCCGACTACGCAAAAAGGGGAAAAAGTACGTCGTTCAATCGCACATGTGCGATAAAGCATACAAAAAGGTTAAAGCCAGCCTGACTAAACAAGTCGGAAATATCAAATTTCCCAGAAAAGGACGTGGAGAAGCCGGGGAAGTACGGCTGTTCAACTCCATGGTTATGGGAATCCAGAATTACTACCAGTTAGCCACTGACATCAGCATAGACTGCGGTGATATTGGCAGAACTGTTAATACAGTTCTCAAAAACAGGCTGAAATCTGGAAAGACACACCGGCTGAAAAAAGGAAGGCCGTGACCTGACAAAAATGGAAATCCAAAGATATGGGAAATCGGAGCAACTAAGATATATAGCACAATCCAAAGAACCGATTTATCCAATAAGCTATGTTCAATGTAAAAATCCAATGAGTCAGCGGCGAAAAGTGTGCGCTTACACAGCGGCAGGAAGAAGTGAAATCCATGACGATTTGCGGATAAACACTTTCTTACTGCTACAGCTAATGAGAGAGCCTACATACAGCCGCAGTACAGAGTATGCGGATAACCGTATCTCACTGTTCTCCGCTCAATGGGGAAAATGTGCGGTAACGGGAAAGAAATTTCAGTGTATATCAGAAATTCACTGCCATCACAAGAAGCCAAAAGGAATTGGAGGCAGCGATAAGTATGAAAATCTGGTATTGGTGCTTGCACCAGTACATGAACTGATACACGCAGTTGATGAGGACACGATTCGTTTCTTATCTCACCGCTCTTAAATTGGATACTTCACAGCTCACAAAGCTGAACAAACTGCGAACATTGGCAAAAAGGAAACCCATTGATTTGGAGAAGCCAAATCTTACGAATAATTCTCATAATGGTATGACTAAGGAGACTAAGAAATCTGTTTGATTGATGGAACGCCGGATGCGGTGAAAGTCGCATGTCCGGTGTGAAGCGGGGGAAAAGCTGGAGATAACTTCAAAGGCTTACCTATCGCTATTTCCATCTGACCTTGCTACCTACGGCAGTGAAGCGAAAAAACTCTTGCAGGATTTGCAGAGCCGCAACGAGAGAATGTTCCTTTTGACCTTTCTGGTGCTGAACACAGCGGACAATCCCCGTCAGCTTGGCAACAACATTTTCCAGGCAGGCTCCATTGCCCAGAAGTATAACTGTCAGCTGACCAGGCTGGACTTCCAGCAGGAAGAAGGGCTGATGAGCTGTCTGCCCCTGGGACTCAATCAGATCGAGATCCAGCGAGGACTGACCACCAGTTCTACGGCTATCTTTGTACCGTTCACCACACAGGAATTATTCCAGAACGGCAAAGAAGCTCTGTACTATGGCATCAATGCTCTATCCAACAACCTCATCATGGTGGATCGAAAGCTGCTGAAAAACCCAAACGGCCTGATTTTGGGTACGCCGGGTTCCGGTAAGTCCTTCAGCGCAAAACGAGAAATTGCCAACTGCTTTTTGCTTACCAGTGATGATGTTATCATCTGTGACCCGGAAGCAGAGTACGCACCTCTGGTGGAGCGTCTGCATGGGCAGGTCATCAAGATCTCGCCTACCTCCACCAACTACATCAATCCGATGGATCTGAATCTGGACTATTCGGATGATGAAAGCCCGCTGTCACTCAAGTCTGACTTTATCCTCAGCTTGTGTGAGCTGATCGTGGGCGGTAAGGAGGGCTTGCAGCCGGTGCAGAAAACCATTATTGACCGTTGTGTGCGCTTGGTCTATCAGACCTATCTCAATGACCCGCGCCCGGAGAATATGCCCATACTGGAGGATTTGTATAACCTGCTTCGGGAACAGGAGGAAAAGGAAGCTCAGTACATTGCAACGGCATTGGAAATCTATGTAACGGGTTCTTTGAATGTGTTCAATCATCAGAGCAATGTGGACATTGATAACCGGATTGTCTGCTATGACATCAAGGAACTGGGCAAGCAGATCAAGAAAATCGGTATGCTGGTGGTACAGGATCAGGTGTGGAACCGCGTTACCATCAACCGCGCTGCTCACAAGTCCACCCGCTACTACATCGACGAGATGCACCTGCTTTTGAAGGAGGAACAGACCGCCGCCTATACGGTGGAAATCTGGAAGCGATTCAGAAAATGGGGCGGCATCCCCACCGGCATCACGCAGAATGTCAAAGACCTGCTTTCCAGTCGTGAGGTGGAGAACATCTTTGAAAACTCCGACTTCGTGTATATGCTCAACCAGGCAGGCGGAGACCGCCAGATTCTCGCCAAGCAGCTGGGCATTTCCACGCACCAGCTTAGCTATGTGACACACTCCGGTGAGGGCGAGGGCCTGCTGTTCTATGGCTCCACAATTCTGCCTTTCGTGGACCACTTCCCGAAGAATACCGAGCTGTACCGCATTATGACCACCAAACCCCAGGAACTGAAAAAGAAGGAGGATGAATGATGATGAACCCCAACATTTTGAATAAAAACTCGCTGATGTTTTTTGACAGGGCGGTAAATGCCCAACGCAGCCAGCTGCTTACGGTCATGGCTGATGCGGTAAGTGAGTGCCGCACGGCGGCAAATCAGGCAGCCGAACTGAATGAGACCGGTCAGGTGGGGCTGCTCCGTCTGGCAGAGGTCTGGAGCACCATCCGTGCCAAGGAAGGTATGGGTGGTCTGGTTCTGGAAGGAACCGAAGCGAAAATCCTGTCCGATGTGGTGGCACAGTTTTACGCCTACCTGTCCGGTTGTATGTTCAACGATCCTGTGGGAATGGCCATTTATGCAGAGCTGCACTACATGATGTCCTCTCTCATGCTGGGAGAATGGTTTGAATAAGGAGCCGCGCCTGCGCTTTACTGATGAGGAACGGTCTGACCCTGCACTGGAAAAGCCGATCCGTAAAGCGGAGAAAGCTGCGGCCAGAGCAGATAAGGCGCAGGCCAATATCCCAAAGAAAAAGGTCAGGCAGACGGTCATCGACCCGGATACCGGAAAAAAGACCTCGAAGCTGACCTTTGAGGACAAGAAAAAGCCACCCTCCAAACTTTCTCAAGGGGTCAAGGAAGCTCCCGTCCATCTGGTTGCGGGCAAGCTCCACAAAGAGATCCGGGAAACAGAACAGGACAATGTGGGCGTGGAAAGCGCCCACAAGTCCGAGGAAGCGGTGGAGACCGGCGCTTATCTGGTGCGGGAGGGCTATCGCAGCCACAAGCTGAAGCCGTACCGCAAAGCAGCACAGGCAGAGCGCCAACTGGAAAAGGCAAATGTAAATGTTCTGTACCAGAAATCTTTGCAGGAAAATCCCCAGTTTGCCAGCAATCCACTTTCCCGCTGGCAGCAAAAGCAGGCCATCAAAAAGCAGTATGCCGCCGCCAAACATGCCGGTCAGACTGCCGGAAATACCGCCCAGGCTGCATCCAAAACCGGAAAAGCCGCAAGGACGGTAAAGGAAAAGGCACAGCAGGCAGGGGCACTCGTTATGCGACACAAGAAAGGTTTCCTGATCGCAGGGGCGTTGTTTCTCATCGTTTGTCTGCTGATGAATACCATGTCCTCCTGCTCCATGATGGCGCAGAGCATCGGTTCCGTTCTCTCCGGCACCACCTATCCGTCGGATGACCCGGAAATGCTGGCGGTGGAGGCAGATTATGCAGCCAGAGAAGCCCAGTTGCAGGAGGAAATCGACAACATTGAAAGCAGTCACCCAGGGTATGACGAGTATCGCTATGACCTTGCTATGATCGGCCATGACCCTCATGAGCTGGCAGCATTTCTCTCTGCCGTCTTGCAAGGTTACACCCGGCAGAGCGCTCAGGCAGAGCTGGCGCGTGTGTTTGCAGCACAGTATCAGCTGACGCTTACTGAGGAAGTGGAGATTCGCTACCGCACGGAGACCTCAACCGACCCGGAGACCGGCGAGACCACCTCAGAAGAAGTTCCCTATGAGTATTACATTTTGAATGTGAAACTCGCCAGCAAGCCCATTTCCGCTGTGGCGTCGGAACTTCTGACCCCGGAGCAGATGAAAATGTATCAGGTTTACCGGCAGACCATGGGCAATAAGCCGCTGTTGTTTGGCGGCGGCTCCCCTGATACCAGCGGTTCGGAAGATCTGTCCGGTGTGCAGTTCATTAACGGTACCCGCCCCGGCAATCCTCAGCTGGTGGAACTGGCCAAGCGTCAGGTGGGCAATGTGGGCGGTTATCCCTACTGGAGCTGGTACGGCTTTGACTCCCGTGTGGAATGGTGCGCCTGCTTCGTATCCTGGTGCTATAACCAGGCAGGAAAAAGTGAACCACGCTTTGCAGGCTGTGAGTGGCAGGGCGTTCCGTGGTTCCAGTCTCATGGACAGTGGGGCGCAAGAGGCTATAACAATCTGGCTCCTGGAGATGCAATTTTCTTTGATTGGGATTTGGATGGGACAGCAGACCATGTGGGTATCGTGATCGGTACGGATGGCAGCCGTGTTTATACCGTGGAGGGAAATTCCGGCGATGCCTGCAAGATTAAAAGTTATGACCTTAATTATCAAAGCATTAAGGCTACGGCCTGATGAACTGGTAACAGAGATTTTTAAGAAGGAGTGATAGACGATGGCAAAGAACAAAATTGAGCGCATTGACCAGGAGATTACAAAGGTCCGCGAGAAGATCGCAGAGTATCAGGAAAAGCTCAAGGCGCTGGAAGCACAGAAAACCGAGGCAGAAAATCTGGAGATCGTCCAGATGGTGCGCGCCCTGCGTATGACCCCGACCCAGTTGAGCGCCATGCTGTCCGGTGGCACAGTTCCCGGCGGTTTGGCTGATGACAATAACGAACAGGAGGAAAACAGCTATGAGGAATAAACGATTGCTCCGAACACTTTCCGCCTTTTGCCTGACAATGGTTGTGGCATTTGGCTTTACGATCCCTGCTTTTGCACAGGGGTCAGAACAGGCTCCGGCGGCACCGGCAGAGGATTCTACCAATGATAGCAACGTGATTGTGGAAGAAACAGAACCGGCACCGGCACTTACACCGGAGGGGAATGCGGCACTGGTGGATGATTTTGGTGGCAATAAGCAGCTCATTACCGTTACCACCAAGGCTGGCAACTATTTTTACATTTTGATCGACAGGGCTAATGAGGATAAAAAGACTGCTGTTCACTTTCTGAACCAGGTGGATGAAGCGGATTTGATGGCATTGATGGAAGATGAAAATGTCAAAGAGGAGCCGGCTGCTGTGTGTAGCTGCACGACAAAATGTGAAGCAGGGGCAGTCAATACGGCCTGCCCGGTCTGCGCAACTGATAAGAGTAAATGTACGGGCAAAGCACCGGAACCTCCGGCAGAAACATCGGAGCCGGAAAAAGAGAAGCCTGCCGGATTGAACCCGGCTGCGCTGGTCCTTTTACTGGCTCTGCTTGGTGGCGGTGGCGTATTTGCCTATTTGAAGCTCGTTAAGAACAAGCCTAAGACCAAGGGCAATGACAGTCTGGACGATTATGATTATGGCGAGGAAGATTCCGAGGAATGGGAAACCGAAAATGAGGAGTCGGATGAGCCTGACGCTGACGGGGGCAGCACAGAAGAAGATGACGAGGACAGCGTGAAATGACCCGTTTCACAGACAGTCCCTATGAACGCATGATGACACGCAGGCCGGAGGGCGGGAGGGAAACTTCCCGTCCTCCTTCTTTACCCCACAACCACCCCTGCTATGGTTGCGGGAGTTATGGAAGCCCCTGCGTAGGTATCTGCCATCGTGAGATGGAACGCTGGCTCAAAGAAAGGAAACGAAAAAAATGAGTGTTCTGATTATATTTATCAAGCTGATTGCTGTTTTTGACCTGCTGGTGATCGCCGTGTATTTTGGCGGCGACATTCTTTCTACCATGTTAAACAAACTTCGGAGAAAGCCAAAGCAAGATGACCCCTTTGATTTCTCCTTAGATACCGTGACAGTTTCATTGTCCATAGATTCTATCCGTCAGCTTTGTTCCGACGATGCGGCAGATTTTGTGGAAGAAAAGATCCTGCCAAATGCGGAGAAAACAATGGCCGTTTTGACGGAACAAGAACAGACGGCGGCTCGTCTGCTCTTATCCGCTTTGATCGGTTTTCTTGCAGCAGAAGCTCCTATGGATGAACAGAGCTTTCCTTTGATGATGGAACTTCTGAACTGCATGGAAGGGGAAAAAGAAGATGGTTGTCAGGATGCAGTAGATAGTTTACTTGAAGATGCCGCCTGCAATACCCGCCGTCACGAAGAATATTACAGCAATTATCAACGCTACCAGCTGATGCAGGTGGATAAAACCCGTGTCATTTTGGCTTGCCGTATCATCATCAATGACCTGCTGGGGAAACTGTACCGCTATGACTACCGGTTTGGTTATAACCTGCTACTGGATGAGGAAAACAGCATAGAGAAAAAACTGCACACGCCTGTGCGGGAAAAATGGGAGGCTGAAGATTATGAATTTAGTGATTGCTGAAAAACCATCGGTTGCACAAAGTCTGGCCACGGTAATCGGTGCAACTGCTCGTAAGGATGGGTATCTGGAGGGTAACGGCTGGCGCGTCAGCTGGTGCGTGGGCCACCTGGCCGGTCTTGCGGATGCAGACAGCTATGACTCCAAGTATGCCAAGTGGCGATATGATGACCTGCCTATTCTGCCGGAGCATTGGCAGATGGTAGTGGGAAAGGATAAGAAAAAGCAGTTTGATATTCTCAAAAAGCTGATGAACGCCCCGGATGTGACGGAGGTAGTAAATGCCTGTGATGCCGGACGCGAGGGCGAGCTAATCTTCCGCAGCGTCTATGAGCTGGCAGGCTGCCAAAAGCCGATGAAAAGGCTCTGGATTTCTTCGATGGAGGACTCCGCCATAAGGGAGGGCTTTGCAAACCTGCGCCCAGGTGTAGATTATGATGGACTTCGGGATGCTGCTCTCTGCCGTGCCAAGCCGACTGTTGGTAGGGATCAATGCCACAAGGCTTTTTTCCGTGCTGTACCACCGCACCCTCAACATCGGGCGTGTGATGTCCCCAACGCTGGCACTGATTGTCCAGCGAGAAGCTGAGATCGACACCTTTAAGCCGGTTCCCTTTTATACCGTGGCGCTGGAGCTGCCCGGTCTTACCGTATCCGGGGAGCGCATGGCGGATAAAGCTGCTGCCGAACAGCTGAAAGAAGCCTGTCAGGGTGCGAATGTCACAATCAAAAAGGTGGAGTGCAAGGAAAAGTCCGAAAAGCCGCCTGCCCTCTATGACCTGACTACTCTGCAAAGAGATGCCAACCGCCTGCTTGGATTTACAGCCCAGCAGACCCTGGACTATCTGCAAAGCCTGTATGAAAAGAAGCTCTGCACCTATCCCCGTACTGACAGCCGCTATCTGACTGGCGATATGGCAGACAGCCTGCCGGTGTTGGTGAATCTGGTTGCCAATGCTATGCCGTTTCGCAAAGGAATCGCCATTACCTGTGATCCGCAGACGGTAATCAACGATAAGAAAGTAACCGACCACCACGCAGTAATCCCTACCAGAAATCTCAAGGATGCAGACCTTTCTGCCCTTCCTGCGGGAGAAAAAGCGGTGCTGGAGCTGGTGGCCCTGCGTCTGCTGTGCGCCGTAGCCCAGCCCCATATCTATTCGGAAACCGTTGTGATTGCAGCGTGTGCCGGTGGGGAGTTTACCACAAAAGGAAAAACAGTGAAGCACCCCGGATGGAAAGCACTGGAGGACGCTTATCGTGCCAAAATGAAGGATACAGAGCCGAAAAAAGAGGGCGTAGAGAAAGCCCTGCCGGAGCTGACCGAAGGACAGATACTTTCGGTTTCTGCGGCAATCGTCAAAGAAGGCAAAAGCAGTCCGCCTCAGCACTTTACGGAGGACACCCTATTGTCCGCAATGGAGACTGCGGGAAAGATGATATGCCAGAGGATGCTGAGAGAAAAGGTCTGGGGACACCGGCCACCCGTGCCGGTATTTTGGAAAAGCTGGTATCTGCCGGTTTTCTGGAGCGAAAAAAGAACAGAAAAACGGTGCAGCTTCTCCCTTCCCACGATGCAGTATCCCTGATCACGGTGCTGCCGGAACAACTGCAATCGCCGCTTCTGACTGCCGAGTGGGAGTACCGACTGGGCGAGATCGAGCGCGGGCAGCTTGCCCCGGAGGAGTTTTTGGACGGGATCAGCATCATGCTGAAAGACCTGGTGGGAACTTATCAGGTCATCAAGGGAACTGAGTACCTGTTCACTCCGCCCCGTGAGGTGGTGGGCAAATGCCCTCGCTGCGGCGGGGAAGTTGCAGAACTGCAAAAAGGTTTCTTCTGTCAGAATGATTCTTGCAAATTTGCAATCTGGAAAAATAACAAATGGTGGGCTGCCAAGAAAAAACAGCCGACCAAGGCTGTGGTGTCTGCACTGCTTAACGATGGCCGTGTCCGTGTGACGGGCCTATATTCGGAGAAAACCGGAAAGACCTACGATGCCGCTGTGGTTTTGGAGGATGATGGACAGTACGCCAACTTCAAGCTGGAATTTGACCAGCGGAAAGGAGGCAGCTGATGAATCTCTCTTTAGTGGAACGGGAAACCATTCTCCTCTATAACCAGGCAGAACCAATGGCTGAGATCTATACTCATGATCCCCGTCTGATGGAGAAGCTGGAACTGCTGGCAAAAAAGCACCCAGACCAGATCACCCGAAAGGACGCCCATAACTTTACCGTTCCTAAGCGGTGTGTATCAGTCCGAGAGCCATACAGCGCAGAACGCCGCAAAGCTGCCAGTGAACGGGCGAAAGCTGCCGGATACCAGCCCCCTGTGAGAAAGTCCAGCAGTTAAAGGCACATGGCAGAGAATGTATTTGAAGCAGTCAAGCAGTCGGTCAGCACCAGAGATGCGGCAGCGTTTTATGGGATCGAGGTCAAACGAAATGGCATGGCCTGTTGTCCCTTTCACGATGATAAGAACCCCAGCATGAAGCTGAACGAAGAATATTTCTACTGTTTCGGCTGCGGAGCTACTGGCGATGTGATCGACTTTACCGCAAAGCTCTTTGACCTCTCCCCAAAAGAAGCGGCAGAGAAATTGGCACAGGACTTTGGCCTGATCTATGACAGTCAGGCCCCTCCCCGTAGGAGATATGTCCGGCAGAAAACAGAGGCACAAAAGTTTCGGGAGGACCGGCAGCGGTGTTATCGCGTACTGTCCGATTACTACTATCTGCTGAAAAAATGGGAGGCCGACAATTCTCCCCGGACACCGGAGGAAGAACCGCACCCCCGTTTTGTGGAAGCAATCCAGAAGAAAACCTATGTAGAGTACCTGTTGGACCTTTTTCTTTATGAAAGTGAAGAAGAACAAAAGGCATGGATTGCAGAACACACAGCAGAAATCACACACTTGGAAAGGAGATTGAAAATCATGGCTGAGAACAAACCCACCAACCGAGAGCGGCTAAGGGAAATCACAGATGGCATCGAGCAGGGGATCAAAGAACTGTTTGAGAGTGAAAAGTATATGCGCTATCTGTCCGTCATGTCCCGCTTCCACCGCTATTCGGTAAACAACACCATGCTCATCTATATGCAGAAGCCGGACGCTACATTGGTAGCCGGATACAATAAGTGGAAAGACCAGTTTGAGCGTCATGTAAAAAAGGGCGAGCATGGTATTACCATCATTGCTCCCACACCATATAAGAAGAAAATCGAGGAGCAGAAACTGGACCCGGATACCAAGGCTCCGATTTTGGATAAAGACGGAAAGATCGTCACAGAGGAAAAAGAAATCGAGATCCCCATGTTTCGCCCGGTCAAGGTCTTTGATGTGAGCCAGACCGACGGGAAACCTTTGCCTGAGCTTGCTTCCTCCCTTTCCGGCAATGTGCCAAATTATGAGGCATTCATGGAGGCTCTGCGCCGCAGTGCGCCGGTGCCGATCACTTTTGAAGCAATGGCCGCCGATACGGACGGCTATTTTTCTGCCGATCATCAGAAAATCGCCATTCGTCAGGGCATGAGCGAGGTGCAGACGGTTTCGGCCACGGTTCATGAGATTGCCCACAGCAAGCTCCATGACCCTAAAAAATATGAAATGCTACCGTCATGGAAGGTTGTGCAGGAGAGTGAAGGTGGAACCAAGCGTGATTTCAAGTTGGATTTTGCCACAGAAAAAGAAGCCGAACAGTTTGCTTCTGATATGGATTGGCGTTATGTGGACGAAAATCAGTTTGAATGGCGTCTTGCAGTTGAGGAAGATCCAACCGCAGAAAAACGGGCAATCAAAAACCGCCACACGGAGGAAGTGGAGGCTGAAAGCATCTCCTATGCGGTCTGCAAATATTTTGGCATTGAGACCGGAGAAAACAGCTTCGGCTATATTGCAAGCTGGAGTCAGGGCAAGGAACTGAAAGAGCTGAGAGCCAGTTTGGAGACCATCAATAAGACCTCCGGCACTTTGATCTCTGACATTGAGCGCCACTATAAGGAAATCTGCAAAGAGCGTGGGATTGATCCCCATGCAAAGGCAGAGCCGGAAACCGCCCCGATAGAGCAGCCAACCGGCAATCTGACCTACTATGTAGCAGAGTGCATGGAGTTTCCAAACCTTGGAGAATATCACGATAACCTGTCTTTGGAGGAGGCGGTCCGCATTTATCAGGAAATTCCGGCAGAGCGAATGAACGGGATCAAGGGCATTGGCTTTGAGCTGAAAGATGGAAGCGACTATGAAGGACCTTTTCCGATTTTGACCGGGCAGACCATTGACATGGACACCATTCAGGCAATCGACTATTACCGTGATAATCCGTTGGTGCAAAAAGCGGTAAAGGAACTGGCTGCGGCCATGCCGGAAATGGAGGTGCTGGGAGCGGACGCCAACCAGCAGGAGGCTTTGTTTCTGATCGACGATGCCACTTATCTTCATATCCAGCCCTGTGACAGTGGCTGGGACTATACCCTTTACGATGCCGCATCCATGAAAGAGCTGGATGGCGGTCAGCTGGATATGCCGGAGCTTTCCCGCAAAAATGCAGTTCTCCAGATTTGTGATAACAACAATCTGGACAGCACTTCGCTCAGACACGCTCCTATGTCCATGATTGAGACCTTGCAGGAAGCGGCCTATCAGCAAATGCAGGCAGAGACCAGTCAGATGACTGCTTCTTCCCAGCTGCCGGAAGCGCAGGAGCAGGCACTGGATGAATACCCCATGCCGGATGAGCAGGTATCCACACCGGATATGCAGGAATATGGCTACTCCTATGATGGGATGCTCCCTGTTACCAGAGAACGGGCGCTGGAACTGGATGCCGCCGGTTTGACCGTCTATGTGCTACATGAGGACAATACGGAGAGCATGGTGTTTGACCCGCAGGAAATCATGGATCATGGCGGTCTTTTCGGTGTGGACCATGAGGAATGGGAGAAAAGCCCTCAGTTCCACGAAAAGGTCATGGAGCGTCAGGAACATCAGCAGGAACGCGAACAGGCATTTCTCTCCCAGAACAGAGATTGCTTTGCCATCTATCAGGTAAGTCGTGACGATCCGCAGAATGTGCGCTTTATGAATCTGGACTGGTTAAAGTCCCATAACATTTCCATAGACCGCAGCAATTATGACCTCATTTACACAGCTCCTCTGAGGGAGTCTGGCACTGTGCCGGAGCAGCTGGAAAAACTCTATCAGCAATTCAATCTGGAAAAGCCCGTGGACTTTCACAGTCCCTCCATGAGCGTCAGCGACATCGTTGCGATCAGACAGGACGGTAAGGTATCCTGTCATTACTGTGACAGTGTTGGTTTTACCCAGATCCCCGGATTCCTGCCAGAAAACCCGCTGAAAAATGCGGAAATGATGCTGGAGGACGATTACGGCATGATCGACGGTATCATCAACAATGGCGCAAAAGAACCCACGGTGCAGAGCTGGAACAGCAGGCCCGAAGCGGTCAGCCATTTCCCTGATGGAGTTGGCAGCCGCCACCCATCGGGAGGAACGGGAAAAGAAAAAGTCCGTCATGGAGCAGCTGAAAGGCCAGCCCAAGACAGAACACAAAAAGACAGCACCCAAAAGAGTGCGGAAAGGGAGATTTGATATGGGAACTTTACTTTTGAGGAATGAACCTGATGTGCATTTACAATACCGGCAACCGCACCGGGCTGATTGACAGTCTGCGTGAG
>ENA-OQCF01000417-OQCF01000417.1-human-gut-metagenome-genome-assembly--contig:-NODE-417-length-16814-cov-19.097441_pt1 | contig 16814 bp, 11 predicted proteins | sample MGYA00242756_ERZ504573 | MGnify/ENA primary metagenome ERZ504573 (study PRJEB26092, sample SAMD00036240) | human gut metagenome | host: Homo sapiens | study: EMG produced TPA metagenomics assembly of... | reverse complement strand
CGATGCGACTATGCCGCCGCTGTGGTCAACGCCTCCACGTACGGATCCGACGTCAGTCCGATCCCACGCCCGCCGCGGCGCACGGCGCCGGCGCGGCACCATGGTGCGACTGTCGCTCCTGTCCGCGCCGCTGTACCCCGATCCACGCACCGACCAGGGAGAGCATTTCTTCGCCTGGTCGTTGGTTGCCGGTGCCGGTATGGAATCGGTGCTGGCCGAAGCATCTCTCTCAACGCGCCGATTATGGGTGAGCTGCCGGCCGTGAGACCGCTGGCTACGCTCACTGATGTTGCCGGCACGCCGGTACTGGATTGGGTAAAGCTGGCCGACGATGGTTCCGGCGATCTTATAGTGCGTCTATATGAGGCCGCCGGGGGCGACGCCAAGGCAACGCTGCGCCTTGATGATACGTTCGCAGGATGCACGGTGGAGGAGGTGAATCTCATGGAGGAGCCGGTGCTGGCCGATGATCTGCCCGTGCGCTGGTCGCCGGAGGGCCGGTGCCCGCTGAGGGTGCATCCGTCTCGTTCACGCCGTTCCAGATCGTCACATTGCGTATTCGGCGATAGGGGCAGATGGTCTTAACCCCGATATTGCAATCGCGCTCGATCATGCGGGAATCGGATTCCTCCGAGATGCTGCATGGTCGCGCGCGATTGCGCGTTATGGCGGGGATGGGAGGCGGGGTAACGATATGCGACACGGTGATGTTGCGTTCGTGCACACATCATGTTATTCTCTAACTAAATCGCTTTAGTAACCGGCGAATGACCATGGTGGTCAGCTAAGTCGCTTTAGTCTCAGCGAAAAGTACACGACAAAAGGAGAGCTATGCTGCTCAAAGTCAATCGCGAGATTGATCGTTGCAAGCGCGTTATGCGGGAGCGTGTTTGGCCGCATATCCATCAGGTGCTTGCACAGTGCACGGTCGGCGCAGTCAAGAACCCGGGAGAACCGGAGATGCCCGCTGCGTTCATCACGCGCGCAGTGTCCGGGCAGGTCATTTTTCAGCCGCTCGCTGTAGGCGAACCCTGGGGAACCTCATGGGGCACGACCTGGATGCGTGTCGAGGGACAGTTGCCCGAAACCCTGCCCGAGGGGCGAGCCATCGAGCTGGTGTTCAACCTTGGTTGGCTCGAATGGCCCGTCGGCGGTCACATCGAGGCCATGGCATACCGTGCCGATGGCACCGTCATCAAGGCACTGCACCCGCGCAATCACTGGATGCCGCTTGTCTCCGCTGACGGTGTCAAGGATCGTGTGGTCAATCCTGACGGCTCTTTCGTGGTTTATGTCGAAGGCGCTTACAACCCTAATGTCCCGTCGTTTACCGTTACCGAGCTGGGCACCAAGCCCACCGGCAAAGCAGACGAACGCTATGAGTTCAGTTCCATCGATATCGCCGCTCTGGATCAGGACATGTTCGACTACTGGGCCGACCTTGACGTCGTCACCGGATCTCTCGAAAACATGAACGACGCTGACCCGCGCTATTGGAAGCTCGCCAAGGCCATGCAGCGATCCATCAACCTGTGGGACGAGAAAGACTACAACACGCTCGCCTTGGCTCGAAAGGCGCTCGACAAGGTGATGCACAACCCCGCCAATGCCTCGGCCATGACCCTGACCGCAATGGGTCACTCGCATATCGACTCCGCATGGCTGTGGCCGGTGCGCGAAACCGAACGCAAGGTCGGGCGCACCGTATCCAATGCGCTCGCGCTGATGGATATCGACCCGGACTTCACCTACGTGATGAGCGCCGCCCAGCATTTCGCATGGCTCGAGGAACGCCACCCCGACCTGTTCGAACGCGTCAAGGCCCGCATCGCGGAAGGCCGGTTCATCCCGGTCGGCGGCATGTGGGTCGAATCCGACGGCACCATGCCGTGCGGCGAATCGCTGATTCGTCAGATCAGTTACGGCAAACGATACTTCAAGGAGAAGCTCGGCGTCGTGCCGAACGGCATCTGGCTGCCGGACAGCTTCGGCTATACCGGCGCATGGCCGCAAATCGCCAAGCGCTCCGGCTACTCGTGGTTCCTCACCCAGAAGCTGTGCTGGAACGACACCACACGCCTGCCGCATCACTCCTTCATGTGGGAGGGCGTCGACGGGTCACAGATCTTCACCCACTTCCCACCCGCCGACAAATACGATTCCGACATGTCCGCGCACGACATGGCCTACGTGCAGAGCAACTACAAGGACAAGGACCTCTCCGACCGAGGTATCTTGTTATTCGGCTATGGCGATGGCGGCGGCGGGCCCATCCGTGAAATGACGATGCGCGAGCACCGCTTTGAAAGTTTTGAAGGTATGCCAAAAGTCGAATACGGCACTCCGGACGACTTCTTCTCCAAAGCTGAAACCGAGATGAAGGCCGAGGCCGGCTCGGAAATGCCCCGATGGAAAGGCGAATTCTATTTCGAGCTGCATCGCAAGACGTTGACCTCTCAGCAGGAGATGAAACGCGGATGTCGCAAGGAAGAATCGATGTTGCGCACGGTTGAATATCTCGGTGCCGTGGCTTCGCTCGAATCTGCCGACTATGTGTACCCGACTGAGCGGATTGATCGCATCTGGAAGACATTGCTGCTCAACCAGTTCCATGACATCCTTCCCGGCTCGGCCATTGAATGGGCTCATCGCGTGGCCCGAGAAGAATATGCCCGCGATCTTAAGGCGCTCTCGGATATCGCCCGTGACGCGATCGCGGCAATCGCCGTCGCCAACCCGGACGTGGCCCGTATCGCCAAAGCCCGGATCAGCCAATTCGCCGATGTCGATCCGTGGCGTCCGGCATCGCTGGTCTCCTGTGGCGAACCAGTCGAGGTGAATCGTCGCGAAGACGGCTCGGCTACGCTGGATAACGGGCTGCTGTGTGTCCACGTTGCCGCCGATGGCACCGTCGACTCGATGATCGACCTGAAGTCCGGACGCGAAATGGTCGCCAAGGATCACGTAATGGGCCGTTACGAGATTCTCAAGGACGAGCCTGGCGTATTCGATGCCTGGGATGTCGAACGCGATGCCTTCCTGTGCGCCACCGCATTGGCTGACGGACATATCGTCTCGATCGAGACCACCGCAGACGGGTCCGCCGTGATCGTCACCAAGAACAGTTACCGCGACGACGAGATTTCCACCACAATCACGTTGCGCCCGGGCAAAAGCCAGCTTGATTTCCATGCAGATGTCGAATGGAATGTGCCCGAGAAGCTGCTCAAGGTAGACATCCCCATGGCACTGAGCGCCAGCCGTGCCCAGTATGAATGCCAGTATGGCCTCATCGAACGCCCGATCGTCAAGAACACCGAAGGCGAAGAGGCGATGTTCGAAAGCTGTTCACATCGCTTCGTTCGCATACACGATTCCTCATACGGCATTGGCGTGGCCAACGGCTCGACCTATGGCTCCGACGTCAGCTCGCTACGTGATCGGGATGATGCCCTCGCCGGCACGATGGTGCGCATGTCATTGGTCGCGGCTCCGACGGCACCGGATCCACGCACCGACATCGGCCACCACGAGTTCGACTGGACCGTACTGCCATGCGCTTCGGTCGCGCCACTGGTCGCCGCCGCTGGCGAGATCAATGCTCCGACGATTGAGAACATGCCCGACATCGCCGCGCCGATCACGCTGGAACCCATAGAGGGCACGCCGGTCATCGACTGGATCAAGCTCGCCGATGATGGTTCGGGCGACATCGTGGCCCGACTCTATGAGGCCGCCGGGGCGAAAGCCAAGGCAATGCTGCATGTCGGCGGTACGCTGGACGGCTGGACGGTGCGTGAGACGAACACGCTCGAACAGGATGAATCCTACCCGGATGAACCTGCCGGACTTATCGGCGGCAAGCAGCAAGCCGAAGGCGCCGAACTGGCGCTCAACCCCTTCCAACTGACCACATTGCGCCTAAGCCGCGCCTGATACGGATTCGGCCCGGGTCCTGAACCCGGGCATGGTCCTTGCCTCCAACCGTCAATCGACATAGCAGTCGAATCGATGCGTTCGCCAACGGAATTCAGCCTCCCCGTGAGCGCTCAACATGAACCGGTCGGCAATGACCGCGTTCCCACCATACGTTTCGAAGAACAAACCAAATATATCAAAGGAGAAAACACCATGAAAGGCACATTCAAGAAGGCGGTCGCATTGGGCTCTGCCATTGCCCTTGTGGGCGGACTCGCCGCTTGCGGATCCAGCTCGGGCGACGGCACCGCCGAACTGAAGTTCCAGACATGGAATCTGAAGAACGAGAAGTTCACCGACTACTTCGAGGGACTGATCGACCAGTTCGAGAAGGAGAACCCCGGTATCACGATCAAGTGGGTCGACCAGCCAGCCGACAACTACGAGGACAAACTGTCCACCGACGCCGCTGCGGGAGAACTGCCGGACGTGGTCGATATGGGCCCTGAACCGGCATATACGCTGGCCAGTGCGGGCATCCTGCTCAATCTCGCCGATGCCGTGCCGGAAGCCGAAGATGACTTCCTTCCAGCTGCCTGGGACGCCGCCACACTCAAGGGAACCGACCTTGAGGAAGGCACCTACGGGTTCCCCTGGTACCTCAACTCCGGCCCCACCTTCTATAACAAAGCGGTGCTTGAGGAGTGCGGCATCACCGTGGATCCGAACGACCCGCCGACCAAGCAGGACGACATCTTCGCGATGGCCGACACCTTCGGCTCCAACTGCGGTGGCAAGTATGCACTGACCTCCGGCATCCCATCCATCCAGGACTTCGGCATGTATGGCGTGGAACTGATGAACAAAGACCACACCGAGTTTACGTTCAACAACGCGAAAGGCGTAGAATTCGTCCAGCACTACATCGACATGTACAACGCCGGCGCCTTCACCGATGACATGCTCAACAGCTCCACCTCGGGTGAGTCCAAGAGCTTCAACGGTGGAACCCAGGCGTTTATGAACGGCAACGCCTACAGTGTGGACGATATTCGCAAGAACGCCCCGAAGGTGTTCGAGAATCTGGCGATCACCGATTTCATCGCCAACACCAAGCCGAACATGTTCATGGAGATGCTTACGGTCAATGCCACAAGCAAGCACCAGGAGGAGGCTATCAAGTTCGCCCGATTCGTGACCAACTCAGACAACCAGCTGGCATTCGACAAGAAGGCGAACGTGTTCCCGTCTTCGAAGGTACCATTGACGACAAATTCTTCAACCCGTCCGACGATACCATGGACGCCGAAGCCATGCGTATGTCCGCCGATCAGATTCGCAACGGTGAGATTTGGGGCCCGGCCCAGTTCACCTCCGCCTGCTCCACCATGCTGCGTGAGGAAATCGCTCAAGCGCTGCAAGGCAAGATCACGGCCAAGGAAGCGCTTGACGCCACCGTCAAGTACTGCAACGAACGGCTCTAATTATGGCAAGCGAAGCGAAATCAAGGAAGCGCGCGGCCAAGGCCTCACGCCAGGCGGGGCTGGGACCGAACAGTAGCGGACGCATTGTTCCTTGGCTGTTCGTGCTGCCTCCGATCCTATGGATCTGCACTTTCTCCCTGTTCCCGTTCTTCAATACGATCAGGCTCTCCTTCACCGATTCCACCCTGCTCAAGCCCGGTACGTTCGTCGGCCTTGAAAACTACATCGACATGTTCACCGACCGCCGCTTCCAGACGGCGTTCTTCAACTCGTCGCTGTATGTGGTGTGCATCGTCCCGTTCATGGTGATTCTGCCTCTTATGCTGGCCTCCCTGGTGGCTGAGAAGACCCGCATCATGAACTTCTTCCGCACCGCCTTCTACACACCGGTCATCATGTCCAGCGTCGTCGTCGGCTTGCTGTGGACCAATATCCTCGATAAGGATGGTCTGCTCAACGGCACGTTCAAGGCACTCAAATGGATCACCACGCCAATTCCGTTCTTGACCGATCGCTGGCTGCTGCTTTTCAGTGCCATGGCCGTCACGATCTGGAGTGGTCTGGGCTATTACATGCTTATCTATTTGGCTAACATCGCAATATAGACAGCACATTATATGAGGCGGCTTCGATTGACGGGTGCGGTGGCATCCGCCAGTTCCTGCACGTCACATTGCCCGGATGCAGAATGACGATGATCCTAGTCATGCTGCTCAGCTCGATGTCCGCTTTCCGAGTCTTCGGCGAGATCTACATGCTCTCCGGAGGTTCCGGCGGCGTCGGTGGCGCCGATCTGACGATGACCATGCTCATCAAGCAGGAAGGTACCGGCATCAACGCCCGAACCGGCTACTCCGGTGCCCTCGGCATGGTGATGTTCGTGGTGCTCGGTTGCATCATCGGCATCGAATGGTTCATTCAGAGCAGGAGCGAAGACTGATGGCAGGCACACACGCAGTCATGGAAAACAAATATAATCATGTCACTCCGGGCAAGGTCGTTCGCATCATCGTGCTGATCGCTCTGCTGCTCTTCCTGGCGGCACCTCTGCTGTGGCAGATCTCACTGGCGTTCAAAGGTCCCAAGGACGACATGTACGCCGCGCCCTACCTCATCCCCGTTGACCCGACAATCCAGAACTTCGTCGATGTGTTCAATCGTCTGCCGTTGCTCTTCTACGTGTGCAACACGTTGATCGTGGCGGCATTGAACATCGGTGGCAACATCATCTCAGGATGCTTCGCCGGCTACTCGATCGCCCTGCTCAAGTTCAAAGGCAAGGGGCTGGTCGTAGGCCTGCTGTTCCTATCGATGCTGGTTCCCGGTGAGACGATCCTCATCTCGCAGTTCCTGATTATCCGCAACCTTCAGCTGCAGAACAACCTGATCGGCGTTGCCTTGCCTGGATTGGTCAGCTCCATGAACATTCTTCTGTTCATGAATGCGTTCAAGGCCATACCTCGCGAGATGATCGAAGCCGCAGAGGTCGATGGAGCCAATGTCTGGCAACGGTTCTGGCGCGTATGCGTACCTCAGGTCAAGGGAACCATGGCGTTGGTCGGCATCTTCTCCTTCATGGGATCGTGGAACGACTTCCTGTGGCCGTTAATCGTGCTGACTGATGACTCGCACTACACGCTTACACTCGGCATGAGCCGTCTGCAGGGCACCTTCGTGTCCGATCCGCGTGTGGTCGCAGCCGGCACCATAATCGCCCTCGTTCCGATCATGATCTTCTTCCTTGTCTTCCAACGTTATATCTTCAATGGCCTGGAAGCTGGATCGGTCAAGGAATAATCAAAGGTTCACCATGAAATTCGGAGTCAACTACACGCCTTCGGGCGAATGGTTCTACACCTGGCTCAATCCCAAATGGGAAGTCATACGCCGGGATTTGGCGCAGATAGCCGAGCTGGGTGCGGATCATGTGCGTATATTTCCCCTGTGGACGCTGCTGCAGCCTAATCGAACTTGGATTAATCCCAAGGCATTGGCAGATGTTCGCCGTATGGTCGAACTCGGTGGAGAAGCCGGTCTCGATGTCTATGTGGATGTGATTCAGGGGCACTTGTCGAGTTTCGATTTCGTGCCTTCCTGGCTGGTCTCCTGGCATGAAGGCAGCATGTTCACCGATCAGTCGGCGATAGAAGCCCAGAGTGCGTTGACTGAGGCGATTTACGGTACGTTGTCTGACATGAAGGCCTTTGCGGGCCTTACGTTGGGCAACGAGTGCAACCAGTTCACTGATGCCACACATCCCAGACGCATGCCGGCCAATGCCGAGCAGATTGGTGAATGGCTGGATACGCTTATCGGATTGGTTGCCAAGCGATGCCGGCGCGATGGCCGTCTAATCGCGCATAGCGAAAACGACGCAATCTGGTACGCCGATGGCCATGCCTTCCTGCCTAGATATGCTTCATGCAAGGGCGACGTGACCACCGTGCACTCCTGGGTATTCAACGGTACCGGACAGCATTACGGTCCGATGTCATGCGAAAGCCTGGGACACGCGGCCTGGCTCGTTGAACTATCCAAGGCATTCGCTGCTGATCCGCATCGCCCGGTGTGGGTACAGGAAATCGGAGCACCTGGCAATGTGATCGATTCCGCCGATGCTCCGGAGTTCTGCCGGCGCTCGATTGATGCGATTGCTGACTGTCCTGATGTGTTCGGCGTCACGTGGTGGTGCTCTCACCGCATCCCCTCGACATTCTCGGATTTCCCGTTCTTCGAGCACCAGCTTGGCCTGTTCGATGTGGACGGGACTCTCACCGACGTTGGCAAGGCGTTCCGAGACGCAATCGCCACCCACCGGGATACGGTTGCACCGCCACGCACGACAGCGATTGTCATCCCTGTGGATGAACAGGGCGACCCGCTCATGCGAGCTGCTCAAGCTCCGGGCGGCTCGCTCTTCGAGGCATGGGCGAACTTGAATCGTCAGGGTGAAAGGCCATGCGTTATCACCTCGCTTGATGCTGGCAATCCGGCCAAGCTCGCCAATCGGGGCATCGTCCGCCTTGAGCGCGTCGAACTCGTGGCGGGCCATGCCTACAATGCGGTGTCCGATCCAGCTTTCGAGCATAAAGGCGAATGATGACGCATTGACGAACGGTCATACGATGTAGTACAAACCGTTCGTCATTGTCCGGACATCCAGACATCGAAATAACCGAATAATTGTTCGAAGTTCCTCTTCGAAGGGGCCGGCTCTCCTCGGCTTGAACTTGGCGGCCGGCCTTTCTATAACAGACGATGCTATTCCTTGCAAGATGTTGGCACTCATTACATTTGCGCATCCGGCGCACCGGTACGTACCGGTATCGGTGCGCCATTGTTCACACACATCGCGCATCCAATGGGGGAGACGACGTATGGTAGATGCGACGCTGTTCACCGGTCAGCCGCCGAATAGTGATCCGGTGGCCCGCCCTGAAGCCATCATTCGGGGGGATCGGTGGCGTATTTCGATTCTGACGGACTCTTTGGTGCGTTTCGAATGGTCGGATGCCGGCGTCTTCGTCGACGAACGAACGCAAAGCGTCGTCAACCGTGATTTCGGAGAGCCTGCGGCATACACTGTTCGCCGTGATGCCGATGGCTGGCTCGATATTGAGACCGAACGGTTACGTATCGTTTATGATGGAGGCCCGTTCACTGCCGAGGGCTTGGCGGTAAGTGTCAAGGATTCGCTGTCACAACACAACACTTGGCGTTACGGCGACGCTCAGAATGCCAATCTGGGCGGCACTGTGCGAACCCTCGACCAGATTGACGGTCCGACCGAACTCGAACCCGGCCTGCTGTCGGGTGACGGTTGGATGATTCTTGACGATTCGGACGACAATCTGGTAGTCGAAGCATCTGAAGTCAATGGCAGCCCCAATCCATTTGGCTCATGGGTGGTCCGTAAGCCGGTCTCCTCCACCGATCTGTATTTTTTCGGATACGCGCGGCGTATCCACGATGCACTGCATGACTATCACCAGCTCACCGGACCGGTCCCTCTATTGCCTCGCTGGGCGTTGGGCAACTGGTGGAGTCGCTATCATCGTTACAGCGAAACCGAATATCGTACGCTGATAGAACGTTTTGAAACAGAGGGCATCCCTTTCACCGTCGCGGTGCTTGACATGGACTGGCATGTGACCGATCCCGATCCGTGCTATGGCTCAGGGTGGACCGGATTCACCTGGAACCGCACCCTGTTCCCCGACCCGGAACGTTTTCTGGGATGGCTGCATGAGCGGGGTCTCAAAACCACGCTTAACCTGCATCCGCGAGACGGCATACGTGCGTTCGAGGACTGCTACGATCGCATGGCTCGGGCAGTGGGCGTTGATTCCAAGTCCGGCAGCTCGATTGAGTTCGATGCGTCCTCGCCGGTGTTCATGTCCGCTTACTTCGATCAAATCATCCACCCGATGGAATCTCAGGGCGTTGATTTCTGGTGGATCGACTGGCAACAAGGCAGCGTGACTCGCCAGCCGGGACTTGACCCGTTGTGGATGCTCAACCACCTGCACTTCCTGGACTCGGCCTCGCGAGGTCGGCGGCCTATCACGTTCTCGCGCTATGCCGGTTACGGTCCCATCGTTACCCGGTCGGATTCTCCGGAGATACGGTCGTATCGTGGGAATCATTGAAATTCCAGCCGTACTTTACGACGATGGCTTCGAACATCGGCTACGGATGGTGGAGCCATGACATAGGCGGGCATATGTTCGGCTACCGGGACGAGGAACTGGAGACCCGATGGTACCAGCTCGGCACGTTCAGTCCGATCAACCGTCTGCACTCGACCGACTCCCCATTCAACGGCAAGGAGCCATGGAACTTCCACTCCCCGGCTCGCGAGGCGATGATAGCCGCACTTCGTTTGCGCCATAGACTCATCCCGTACCTGCATACGATGAACCGTCGCGCGGCTTATGACGGGCTGCCGTTGGTCGAGCCAATGTACTGGAACCACGGGGGCGGCACCGTGCCCACGGAATTTGAGTTCGGCACCGAGCTGATCGTTTCGCCAGTGCTCGAACCGGCCGATCAGGCCGCAGGCCGTGCCAAAGCAGAGGTCTGGCTGCCAGTCGGCCAATGGTTCGACTTCTTCGACGGAAGACGTTACGTAGCCGACAATCCGGAGGGCCGCACGCTCGGTGTATGGCGTACTCTTGACCGTATCCCGGTATTCGCCAAAGCCGGAGGCATCATACCGATGCAACGTCTCGACGGCGCTCCACTCAACGATGTTTCCAACCCGTCGGCATTCGATGTACTGGTATTTCCGGGCGCGGATGGCACGTTCACGCTATGGGAGGATGACGGCGAGTCGGTCGGCGGAGAATGGGCTTCGACCCGTCTTACGTTTGATTGGGTGCGCGGCATGTTCACCGTACATGCGCTTGACGGCGACAGTTCGCTGGTGCCGAGCTCACGCGCATGGCGTCTCATATTGCGAGGTGTGGAACAGCCGGACGGCGATTTGCCGGCATCGGTCTCTATACGCCATGGCGGTCGGCCAATCAGCGGCACAGTCGACTATGACCCGGATACGTTAAGCCTAAGCGTCGAGGTCGGCGCTCTGAATGTGGACGGCGACCTGACGATTCACGTGGCTGGAGGACTTTCGATTGCGCCGTCGCCGGTCGAGCGAGACGCCTTCGACATACTCGCCGACGCCAAGATGCACTATTTCACCAAGGAACGGGCCTGGCAATCCGTTCAGCGCGAGGGCATACGCGCGCTCGCCACCCTGCACACGCTGGAAATGCCGCCGGGCGACTACGGGGAGCCGCGGTGGTTTTCCTCGCATATGCCGCAAGGCGTCATCGAGGCGTTGTCAGAGGTGTTGCTGCGCGACTGAACAGGCGCGCGGGCCCCAAGCCCATACAGATATGTCCCGACGCAAGAATGCGGCGGGGAGAACAGGAAAGGAAACCGATGAACAAGACAATGACGTGGCGCCGGGTGCTGGCGGCCTCTCTTGCCGCGATGCTTGCGATGTCGCTGGCGGCATGCTCGGGAGGCACCTCCGCGACCAAGTACACGATCACACCGGAGAACGAGAATGAGGAGCTTGTGCTGGGCAACCGGCCCGAGGCGTCCTACTGGTTCCCGGAAGATCTGCTGAAGTGGAATGCGGACAAAGACCCGAATCTAGCATACAATGTGAGCACTGTGCCGTTGGCCAAGCGTGTGGACAAGGCCGACCTCAAACCAGTCAATGACACGCAGAACACCGATACCAAGGTGATGGCCATATCGATCATGAACTCCTCGACAAGCGGCAACGCCCCGCATGGCCTGAACACCGCGAACGCGAACACGTTCTCGTATTGGCAGTACGTTGACGAGCTTGTGTACTGGGGCGGCTCTTCGGGCGAAGGCATCATCGTGCCGCCGAGCCCTGATGTGACTGACATGGGCCATACCAACGGCGTGCCGGTGCTGGGCACAGTCTTCTTCCCTCAGAACGTATCAGGAGGCAAGGTCGAATGGCTGGACCAGACGCTTGCCCAAAAGTCCGATGGCTCGTTCCCCGTGGCGGACAAGCTCATTGAGGTCGCCACCACGTACGGTTTCGATGGCTGGTTCATCAACCAGGAGACAGAGGGTGAGAATGAAACCTCGCTGGGAGCCGACTACGCGACGAAGATGCAGGCGTTCATCGCCTACCTCAAGAAGCAGGCCCCCGACCTGCGTGTCGTGTATTACGACTCGATGACCAAGGACGGCTCAATCGATTGGCAGAATGCCCTTACCGATGAAAACTCGATGTACATGACGGATGTCGATCATCCGATAGCCGATGAGATGTTTCTGAACTTCTGGTGGACCGAGGACAAACTGGCCGGCGACGACCTGCTTGCCGCCTCCGCAACCAAAGCCAAAGAACTCGGCATCGACCCGTATTCTCTGTACGCCGGTATCGATGTGCAGGCCGACGGCTATGACACCCCGGTCAAATGGAACCTGTTCGCCGGCAAGGATGGCAAGACGCATACCTCTCTCGGCCTGTACTGCCCGAGCTGGGCATATTGGTCCGCCGGCAATCCGACCACGTTCCGCAAAAACGAGAGTCGTCTATGGGTTAACGATGAGGGTAATCCATCGGTGAGCACTCCGTATGAGGACGATGAGAAGTGGACCGGCGTATCCAATTACGTGGCCGAGCAGTCGGCTGTCACCTCGCTGCCGTTTGTGACCAACTTCAATAACGGTTCGGGCTACAGCTTCTTCCGTGAAGGCAAGCAGATTTCCAAGATGGATTGGAACAACCGTTCCGTCAGCGATATCCAGCCGACCTATCGTTGGATAGTCGCCGATGAGGGCGGCAATAAGACCAAGGCCGATTACAGCGATGCCGACGCCTGGTACGGCGGATCGTCACTGAAGTTCTCGGGCAAGGTCGCCAAGGATGGCAAGACCATGGTCAAGCTGTACTCGGCGAGCGTCAAGACAGGGGCAAAGCCGACGCTGTCGATTGCCGCCAAGGCCAATGTCGATACCGATCTTAAGCCGTGCTGACCTTCGCGGATGGCTCGGTCGAAACCGTCAATGGCAAGAAGAAGGTCGGCAACGATTGGGGTGTCATCGACTACGACATCGCCAAGTTGTCGAACAAGACGCTCACCGGCATCGACTTCACCTACCAGTCTTCCGAGGATAAGACCGGCTACGAGCTGTTGCTGGGCAACATCACGCTCAAGGATGGCTCCGAGGAGACCGAGCTCGGCAAGGTCACCGAAGTCAAGGTCGATGACAGCGAGTTCGACGATGACGCCCTGTATGCCGGTGCCCGCATTTCATGGAAGACCGATGGCAAGGCTCCGGCCTACGAGATCTACCAGATCAACGAGGACAAGAGCCGTTCGTTCCTTGGCGTCTCAAACGTCGAGAACTTCTATGCAAACGCACTGACACGTGTAGGCGAGACCAATAACACCACGTTCGAGATTGTGCCGGTAGACCGTTATGGTACGCAAGGCACGAGCGCCAAGGCCGATATGGATTGGCCCGACAACAGCAAGCCGAAAGCCGGTGCCACGGCTTCGCGCACACTGCTGAATGTGGGCGACGAAGTGACGTTCACCTCCGCAAGCTCGAAGAACACTGCCGAGGTCGCCTGGTTTCTGCCCGGATCAAGCAAGGAGCATGCCACTGGCAAGTCCGTCACCGTCACCTACGACAAGGAGGGCGTGTATGACGTTGAGATCACCGCGAAGAACAAGTGCGGCGAGGCCACTGCGACGCTGAAGGGGCAGATTGTCGTCTCCGCGGATGTCATGGACCTTGTGTTGCTCTCTCAAGCGCTCAGGTCAGCGCCGACGGGTTCACGAACGGCAACGAGAAGCCTGAGTTCGCGGTTGATGGCGACGTGAAGACCAAGTGGTGTGTCACCGGCCCGGCTCCGCATGAGCTTGTTGTCGATCTCGGCGCACCCAAGACCGTCTCTCAAGTCGATATTTCCCATGCTCAAGCCGGTGGAGAGGATGCCAGCATGAACACGCAGGAATATGCGATCGAGGTCAGTGAGGACGGAACCGAATACACGCAGGTCGCGTTGGTCAAGGGCAACACTGAAGGTGCCACGTCCAACGCCTTTGCCCCGGTCAATGCCCGTTACGTCAAGTTGGTGGTTAACAAGCCGACGCAGGGCAGCGACACTGCGGCTCGTATCTATGAGATGCAGGTACGTGGCGCAGACGGCGCGATCCTCTAGGAGCCGCTGTTTGTTCTGACGAATACATCGCTTCCGGGTGAGCCGGTATATCGGTGTTACCCGGAGGCGGCATCTCGGCCCGTATCGAATGCATGCCGTGCGAATTTCCACTTTGTGAGGAATGAGGGCAAAGAAGTTCTGTATCGATGTGGGCCATGCCATATACTAAACTGATTCATGCAGTATGCATGCAATGGTGAGTGCTATCGAAGTCCGTTTTTTGAGGTTCCCCATTGCAGGGAACCAACATATCTCGAAACGGGAGAGTACGCCGATGACGAGCACGGAGCCGACGATGAACACAAACCCCCTCCACTTGGAGTCAGGAGCCGCGCATCCGGTCGCCAAACCGCATCGGGTGGGCCTCAAGGACATCGCCGACGAGCTGGGAATCTCGCAGACCGCGGTATCGTTCGCGATCAACGATCGTCCCGGCGTCTCCGAAGAGACCAAAAGGCGCGTCAAAGAGGCTGCGTCGAAGCTTGGCTGGAGCCCGGTGTATGCGGCGCAGGCGCTCGGCTCATCGAAGACCATGACGGTTGGCTTCGCCCCGGCACGCTCCTCAAACGGTCTTCGGGACGAAGGCTTCATGCTGCATTTCATGACCGGTTTGCATGAATCCCTGAGTCTCAAAGGTTACGGTCTGTTGTATCAGCCCTGCTCATCGGTCAGGGAAGAGTTGTCGGTCTACAAGGATTGGGCTCGACGTAAGCGTGTTGACGGTGTTATCCTCGTTGACCTGCGTGCTGACGACCCGCGCCCCGCGCTGCTTGCTCGGCTCGGTGTGCCGGCTGTGCTTGCGGGAGGTCCGGATCCTGAGAACATCGTGCCCTCGCTGTCGATTGACGATTCAGGCGCCATGGAAACGATTCTCCGACATTTGGTATCATGCGGACACCGGCGTATCGCATATCTATCGGGGGACCGCACCCTTGACTATTCGCGTGATCGCGAACGAATGTTCCGTGAATTCGCAAAGCGCTGCGATCTTGAGTCGATCCGTGTCGAATACACCAACTTCAGCGTAGACATCGCCTCGGCAATGACGCTTGCAATGTTGTGTGGAAGCAATCCGCCCACCGCTTTCATCTACGAGAATGAGACATTGGCCGCAGCCAGTCTGCATGCCATTACCGAGTGGCTGCTCAATACGCCGTCCAGGAATCCGGACGCACCGCGATATCCGCATAATCTTCCGGCTATCGTTAGCTTCGAGGACAGTTTCTTGTGCGTATCGATCTATCCATCGCTCACGTCGGTACACCGAGACCCGAGCGTGTATGGAACGAAGGTCGCCAAACTGCTGATCAAGGTCATCAACGGTGAGACGGTCAGTGGCAACCGCCGCATCCTGACTCCCAAGCTCGTGATCAGGGACAGTACCAGACTTTCCTGTGTCTGATTCGTCTACGGCTACATCCTGTTGGTGGAGCGGATAGAAACGGCATGAGACGGGAATAGGCAAGGTCCGACGGGAGTTTTCCGTCGGACCTTGCCTATTCGTTATCACGAATTGTATCGCCTTACGCCGCGTTCTTCACGGCCGTCGCAATGGACACAGCCGGGTCGAGGAACGGAATCAGCGTGGACTGGAACGCATGGTACAGGTCGGACTTGCCCGGCCAGACCGTGCCGATCACGCGATTGTCGCCGTCAAGCTGGTGGAACCATGATCCGCCTTCGTGGTCGATGACGTGCTCGTCGACGTAGCGGGCGAACGTGGCGTACCAGTTGGCGTATCGTGCCTCGCCGGTGGCAGCGTGCAGCGTGGCGGCGGTGTTCAACGATTCGGCGGCTGTCCAATGCATGCGGTCGGTGACCACCGGTGTGCCGTTCCAGTCGGTCGTATAGACGAGCCCCTCCGCGCCGTCCGCGTTCCACGCATCGTCCACCGCCCGCGCAAACAGGTGCTCGGCGGCGTCGATGTAGGGCCGCGCGCCGTCTCGGTTGGCGAAGGAGCTCAGCGCCCACTGCACGATGAGGCGCGCCCATTCGATGCCATGGCCCGGCGTGGCGCCATACGGTTTGAACTGGTCGTCCTTCTTGTCGGCGTTGCATTCGAGGTCCAACGACCAGTCGGATTTGAAATGCTCGGGGATGCGCCACCGGTTGTGTGCCGCCCATTCGATGACGTGGTCGATGATGCGGCCGGCGCGGACGCGATAGGTGTTGTTCCCGGTGGCGTCGGCCACGGCCAGGAACGCCTCGGTGGTATGCATGTTGCGTTCAGGCCCCGATAGGGGTCGAGTGCGGTGAATGCCGTGTCCCAGGTGTCGACGGCCAGGCCGATCTCGTCGTCCCAGAAATGCTCGTCATATGTGGCGAGCGCCTCGTCGAGCAGTTCCTTGGCACCCGGACGCCCGGCCAGCAGGGCAGAGGATGCGGCGAGTATCACGAAGGCGTGCGCGTAGCAGATCTTGCCCGGCACGTGGGTGCCGTCCTCGAACACCTGCGCATACCAACCGCCATGTTCGTCGTCATGCAGGATGCCGGTCAGGCTCGTAGCGCCTTGTCGACCAGCTCCCCGGCGCTCGGATATCCGAGCATGTCGCCGATCGCGTACACATGGGCCATACGCTGGTGATCCACGTTTCGACGCCGTGGGAGGGGTCGAGGGTGCCGTCGGCGTTCAGCCAGCCGGAACCGCCGTTCGGTGCTGGGAAGCCTTTGCCGAACTTCAGCAGCTC
>ENA-OQCF01000416-OQCF01000416.1-human-gut-metagenome-genome-assembly--contig:-NODE-416-length-16816-cov-1.947450_pt1 | contig 16816 bp, 20 predicted proteins | sample MGYA00242756_ERZ504573 | MGnify/ENA primary metagenome ERZ504573 (study PRJEB26092, sample SAMD00036240) | human gut metagenome | host: Homo sapiens | study: EMG produced TPA metagenomics assembly of... | reverse complement strand
AGCGTTTGAGTCAATCATTTGCCTAATTTTGTTTTCTCCGATCCTGAAGTACTGTGCCGCTTCCTCCACTGAAAAAGTGTACTGCTTCCACCACGGTAACTTTAACTCTTCTCTTTTTTCTCCCATAGGTTCAACTTTCCTCTCTTTAAATAATGGTAAAAAAAGACACCAAAAGTAAACTATGGAACATTCTATTTTGTTCCATACCTTAGCTTTGATGTCTTAATGCTGTGAGCGCTCTTCCGTACATAGTATTTCAAAGCGCATTTACATCATGTTTTATATTTTTTTGTATCTTTTATTCTTTTATCATAACAGTATCCACAGAAGGATGGACTTTTACACCCTCCGCTTTTGTTTTTGTCTTAATATTCACATAAAGACGACCATTATCAAAGGTAAGATAACCCTTTGCTACATTTCCCAGCGAGTCTGTAAACGAGAATCTGGTTGCATTTCCTGCGACGGATTTCTTTACTTTTGCCTTGCAGGTGGCTGTCTTTTTCTTATTTGTCTGTGAATAAGTAAAGGTAACCGACTTCTGACTGAGTTTCTTAATTTTGATCTTAACCCTGCCGTTCTTACTGCGCCAGGTTCCCAGATAATCCTCCGGGTTAAAAACATAAGCCCGTTCCAGAACCGGTGTTGGCGTTGCCGTAGGAATCGGTGTTGGGGTAGGTGTGGGCGTAGCTACAGGTGTCGGTGTTACAGTGGGAACTCTTTCCAGTGCCGCGATCGCTTCTGCTTTTCTCTGCTCTCTGTCCACATTCTTTCTGTGTTGAAGCAGCAGAGTGCCTGCCAGCATAAGCAGGATAAACAGGATAATTACAATTATCAGAAGTTTTATAAGTCTTTTTTTCTTTTTATTCCGTTTCTGTTTCCCGTTGTTTGTTACCGACAAATCTGCATCTCCTCTTCTGTTTCTTGTTCGTTACTTATTCTTTTCCATTCCCAGCAATAGGTACAGAGTTTACATGGTGAAATTCCAATGGAAGCTTTCAGATCATCAAGTCTGTGGAATTTCAGTGATGTGAAATTCAGCTCCTTACGGATTTCTTCCAGCATTTCTTTATAATTTGTTGAATTTGGATCTGCATAGTCTGCCAGGACTTTATCACTGACATTCTCTCCCTCGCGTTTGGCGATCACACGTCTTGTGATCAGATCCATCTCCGATTTAGAACGTGAGAAATTCAGATATTTGCATCCATAAAGTAAAGGCGGACACGCAGGACGGATATGTACTTCTTTTCGCACCATTTCTGTAAAGAAATTCCGTTGTTTCTCTTAACTGTGTTCCACGTACAATAGAATCATCGATCATCAAAAGGCTCTTATCCTTGATCAGACGATGTACAGGAATCAGCTTCATTCTTGCGATAAGATTTCTCTGGCTCTGCTGTGTAGGCATAAATGATCTTGGCCAAGTTGGTGTATATTTGATAAACGGACGGGCAAAAGGCACACCGGACTGGTTCGCATATCCGATTGCATGGGCAATACCGGAATCCGGAACACCGGCTACAATATCGGGATTTACTTCTCCCCTGTCTCTCCTGGCCAGCATATCACCGCAATGATAACGCATTTCTTCTACATTCACACCCTCGTATGCCGAAGTAGGATATCCGTAATATACCCAGAGGAAAGACAGATTCGCATCTCTTCCCCTGGTTTCTGCAGGGTTTCCACACCGTCCGGAGTCACTGCAACAATTTCTCCGGGGCCCAGTTCTTTCAGGTCTTCATATCCAAGATTCAGGTATGCAAAGCTTTCAAAAGATACACAACAGGCATCTTCTTTCTTTCCCACAATCAGTGGAGTCCTTCCCAGACGGTCACGTGCTGCCAGAATCCCCTTTGGTGTCAAGATCAGCATGGTCATGGAACCTTCTATCACTTCCTGCGCATAACGGATTCCCTCAATCATGTTGTCTTTCTGATTGATCAGTGCAGCTACCATTTCTGTGGGATTTACGCTTCCTCCACTCATTTCCAGAAAATGAGTGCATCCGTTTTTAAAACAGTTGGCAATCAGTTCATCCATGTTATTGATCTTTCCAACTGTGGTAATTGCAAAGTTGCCAAGATGAGAGCGCACCAGAAGAGGCTGAGGTTCATTATCTGAAATACATCCAATTCCCAGATTTCCCTCCATCTCACCAATGTCACCATCAAATTTGGTCCTGAACGGCGCATTTTCAATGTTATGAATCACGCGGTCAAAACCACGTTTCTTATCATACACTGCCATTCCGCCTCTGCGTGTTCCCAGATGGGAATGATAATCAATTCCGAAGAAAAGGTCCAGAACGCAACTGGACTTTGATGCTACTCCAAAAATTCCACCCATTATCGTATTCTCCTTTTGTTCATCATCTTCAGGCAACTTTTATCATAATCCTCTTCGATAATCCATTTAAAAAGATTACTATAGCCCGTTTCATAACGTTTTCCTTCACTATAACAGTTCTTATCCTGCCAAATTGCTGTAAAAACAGTTATATCACACAACACTCCCATTATATAGAATGAAAATTTAGAAGTAAAGAGTTTTAATCTTATTTCTTTTCCTTGATGATACCTGTTCTGTATGCATCCAGCAGCTGGATCAATTCCTGTATTCTCTCTTTCAGCGCATGACCTGTATCTGTATCACCCACAAGCTGGCGTCTGGACATGTAGCTGACTGCCACGCGGTTCGATACAATATCAGTCTCTCTTGCCACAGCATCTGCTTTGGACGTAAACGGTTCATGAGCAGTAAGATTCAGTCCATAGGAATTATAGATCAGCGTATATCCGGCAATTCCCGTTACTTTCTGATATGGCTTGGAAAAACCACCGTCAATCACGATAACCTTTCCATCACATTTTACAGGACTTTCTCCTTCACTCTGGTGTACCGGAACATGGCCATTGATGATATGCCCTTTTTCCGGATCCAGACCAAATTCACGAAGCATATTATCTACCACTTCTTCATTCTCCCAGAGGCGGTAATAAGCATTCTTCTTCTCTTCATGTGTAGAAGGATCCTCTATGAAATATCTTTCAAAAGTACTCATCTTGCTCTTGCCAAACAATGGTGAATTCGGAGCTGCCCAGATATACCACATAATATCTCTGCCCTTCTTCTGTTCTTCTTTTCCTACAGATAGAATGCTCTGCGCACATAGGTTTCCAGTACATCGTACAGTTCTTTTCCCTTGTAGCTTTTTCCATAAATCTGTACTTCCCGGAATGTTCCGTCTTCATTCAGAGGAATGCTTCCGTGAAACAGAAGATTTCCGTTATATACTGTATAAAGCCCGCCTTTGTCAAGTAGGAGACGGATGTGGTTTTGCAGTTTTTCACAGTTTCTGAATGCAGAGGACAGTTTGTCCATAACTTCTTTTTCTCCGGCTGTAAGTTCGTATGGATGTTTCCAGTCAATAGTCGGAAAATTATTGTCGCGAAGCGGATATTCTTTTCCGTCAGGCAGTGTGATCGTCCCTTTTTCCGGATTGATTCGATGAAGAAGTGCTCTGTCTTCCATCTGGAATTCTTTATGTCTGCGCACCAGTTTACCTTCTAATTTAAACTGGATCACAGCAATAGCCTTGTGCATTTTTTTGCCCAGTTCTTCCTCAAGAACATTATAATTGAAAGCACCTTTCATAGCAAAAATCTCGCAGGGATCATCCTTATACACCTCCATCACAAAGGTCGCCAGAGGAAGCATATTGATTCCGTATCCATCCTCAAGAATATCCAGATTTCCGTAACGGATACTGTTTCTTACCACTGTTGCAATACAGGCTTTCTGTCCTGCTGCCGCACCCATCCAGACAACATCATGGTTTCCCCACTGAATATCCAGGGAGTGATACTGCATCAGGCGATCCATAATGAAATGTGGAGCAGGACCTCTGTCATAAATATCCCCCAGAATATGTAAATGATCCACGACCAGACGCTGGATCAGTTCTGCAAGCGCAATGATAAAATTCTCCGCACTGCCAATCTCAATGATCGTATTTACAATGGAATCATAATATGCCTCTTTATCGAGAACTTCCGCTTTCTCTGTGATCAGCTCTTCGATCACATAGGCATAATCTGCAGGAAGAGCTTTTCGTACTTTGGATCTGGTATATTTGGAGGCTGTTGTCTTACAGATTTCAATAAGACGGTAGAGAGTGATCTTATACCAGTTTTCCATATCTTCTTCTGTATCTTTGACAAGATCCATCTCCTCTTTCGGATAATAGATCAGAGTTGCCAGAGAACGCTTATCATTGTTACTTAATGTATGTCCAAACACATCATCAATCTTCTTCCTCACTGCACCGGAACCATTTCTGAGCACATGTGAAAACGCCTGATACTCCCCATGAAGGTCTGACATAAAGTGTTCCGTTCCCTTCGGCAGATTCAGGATTGACTGAAGATTGATAATCTCCGTAGATGCCTTTCCGATTGTAGGATAAATTTCTGCAAGTCTCTGTAAATATCTAAGTTCGTCTTTCTTCATATCCATCTCCTGTTATCATATATTATGATGTCAGGGCATTTTATGTTGCTGTCTGCGCCATGCCCTGCAACACACTTTGCGGTCACAGAATTTATGCTCATCCTGTAAAGTCAAATAATGACATCTGGTTCGACTGCGGGATATCTCCGAATAATTTCAGATCATCCATCAGATCAATAACCGTTTTGCTGACTTTGGTTCTGTCGCGGAAGTCGTCTTTTTGACAAAAATTTTCCCTGTTTTGCAGCATCAACCACTGCATCTGCTGCCTTATCTCCCAGTCCGTCAATAGTTGCAAGTGACGGCATCAGTTTCCCATCCACAATCTGAAATCTTTGTGCTTGGCAGTATAAAGATCAATCGGCACAAATTCAAATCCACGTGCGTACATTTCCTGTACAATACGCATATCCTTCAGGGTATCCAGTTCTTTTTTAGATGCTGAATCACCTTTTTTGCGGATTTCTGCCATATAATACTCCAGGCGTTCCTTTCCCATACACATCATCTCATAGGAGAACGCTGTGGCGCGGATACTGAAATATGCGCATAGTATGCCAGTGGCTGAAACACCTTATACCACGCAATTCTGTACGCCATCATAACGTATGCCGCTGCATGGGCCTCGGGAACATATACTTAATCAGCTTACAGGACCAGATATACCAGTCCGGAACTCCATGCTCTTTCATGGTCTCGATCCACTCATCACGAAGACCTTTTCCCTTACGGACGCTCTCCATGATCGTAAACGCAAGGCCACTTTCCACTCCTTTTCCGATAAGGTAGATCATAATATCGTCTCGGGTACAGATAGCTGTGGAAATGGTTGCCTTACCCTCCTGGATCAGCACCTGGGCATTACCCAGCATACATCCGTACCATGAGAAAGCCCTGCAATACGGATTAGGTCAGAGAAGTATTTCGGCTTGGTGTCAATAAGCATCTGCATGGCGAAATCTGTACCAAATTCCGGGATTCCCAGACATCCGAGCTTACATCCGCCAATATCTTCCGGTTCAATTTTCAAAGCCTTTGTACTTGCAAACAATGACATGACATCCCTCTGATCCAGGGGGACATCCCTGGCACTGATTCCCGTTAAATCCTCCAGCATTCGGATCATAGTGGGATCATCGTGTCCAAGTATATCAAGCTTCAGCAGGTTTCCGTCAATAGAATGGTAATCAAAATGTGTGGTGATAATGTCACTGTTCACATCATTCGCAGGGTGCTGGACAGGAGTAAATTTCTCAATCTCCTCACCTACAGGAAGTACGATAATGCCTCCCGGATGCTGTCCTGTTGTACGCCGCACGCCTGTACATCCCTGTACGATGCGGTTGATCTCACAGTAACGTTTATGCACACCACGCTCTTCAAAATAATTCTTCACATAACCAAATGCAGTTTTCTCCGCAAGCGTACCGATAGTCCCTGCCTTGAATGTCTGCCCCTTACCAAAAATAACCTCTGTATATCTGTGTGCATTAGCCTGATACTCTCCTGAAAAGTTAAGGTCAATATCCGGTTCCTTATCTCCCTTGAATCCAAGGAATGTCTCAAAAGGAATGTCAAACCCTTCTTTTTTCATCCTAGTTCCACATTTCGGACAGATCTTATCCGGCATATCACACCCCGCCATACCTGCATACTGCTTTACTTCCGGTGAATCAAAATCACTGTATTTGCAGTCCGGATTAGGACAGAGATAATGCGGCGGCAGAGGATTTACCTCTGTGATACCGGACATGGTAGCTGCCAGAGAAGATCCTACAGAACCTCGCGAACCTACCAGATAACCATCTTCATTTGACTTCCATACAAGCTTCTGTGCAATGATATACATTACGGCATACCCATTGGAAATGATTGAATTCAGTTCCCTGTCAAGCCTGCTTTCCACAATCTCCGGCAATGGATCTCCATACATTTCATGCGCTTTTGTAAAACAGATATTCTTCAGATCCTGGTCGGAATTCTCAATGACCGGCGGGAATTTGTCCGGATGAATAGGTGATATCTTCTCAATCATATCTGCGATCTTATTTGTATTTGTAATGACAACTTCTTCTGCTTTCTCGCTTCCCAGATAGGCAAATTCTTCCAGCATTTCCTCTGTAGTACGTAAATACAACGGTGCCTGCTCATCTGCATCTGAGAATCCGTTTCCGGCCATAATGATCCTTCTGTAAATCTCATCCTGTGGATCCATGAAATGCACATCACAGGTTGCAACTACCGGTTTCTTAAACTGCTCTCCAAGCTTAACGATCTTCCTGTTTATCTCCTTCAGGTCTTCTTCGGAACTGATCATATCATGCTTATCATCTGCTATCATAAATCTGTTATTTCCAACAGGCTGGATCTCCAGATAATCATAGAAATTTACCAGTCTGGCTATCTCAGTATCCGGTGCATTTCTCAGAATTGCCTGATACAGTTCCCCTGCTTCACAGGCACTTCCCACCAGAAGTCCGTCTCTGTACTGCTCCAGCACACTTTTGGGGACACGTGGACGTCTGTGATAATACTTCAGGTGCGACTGACTCACTAATTTATACAGATTAATGCGCCCTGTCTCATTTCTGGCAAAAATGATCACATGGTAGGTCGGCAGTTTCCTGATAGTATTTACAGAAACAGCTCCCTGCTCATTCAGCATATCCACATCCCGGATATCACGCTCTTCCAGCATCTTTACAAACTTCACAAAAATCTCTGCAGTACATGCGGCATCATCTACTGCCCGGTGATGATTTTCCAGTGAAACCCCAACTGCTTTTGCTACCGTATCCAGCTTAAATCTGTTCAATGCAGGAAGCAGGAAACGGGCCATACCGACCGTATCTACATAAGTAAAATCATGTGCGATTCCCAGTCTGTCACAGTTTTTCATAATAAATCCCATATCAAAGTCCGCATTGTGTGCAACCATAACCGCATCCTTGCTGAATTCAAGGAATTTCGGAAGCACTTCTTCGATAGTCGGGGCATCCATGACCATACTGTCATTGATACTGGTCAGCTGTTCAATGCGAAAAGGAATCGGTACCTTTGGATTTACAAATGTGGAAAAACGGTCCGTAATCTCACCATTTTCTACCAGTACGGCGCCAATCTCTATGATCTGACAGGTCAGCGAAGAAAAACCTGTTGTCTCAATATCAAAGACCACAAATCTACCGTTCAGCTTCTGACCTTTTCCATTGGTCACCATACCTTTTAAATCATCTACCAGATAGCCTTCCATTCCATAAAGGACCTTAAAATCAGAATCCTTCGGCACACATCCGCCCCAGGCATCGAAACAGTGATTTGCCTCCGGAAACGCCTGTACAACCCCATGGTCTGTAATGGCAATGGCAGGATGTCCCCACTCATAAGCACGTTTCACCAGAGATTTGGCATCCGTAACCCCATCCATATCGCTCATCTTTGTATGACAGTGAAGCTCTACTCTTTTCTGTGGGCTGGTATCTACTCTGGCAGTTGTAAAATTGGCAATTTTCTTAATTCCGGCTATGGATGCAATAGTCAATTCACTGTCAAAACGGTCTACTGTTGTCACACCGCGAAACTTCAGAAAAGCCCCCTTCTTTACATGTTCTGTCACTTCCGGCACCTGTTCATTGCGCAAAAACATCTTCACAACAATACTGTCCGTAAAGTCTGTGATCGGGAAGATAAGAATTGTTTTTTCATTACGGATTTCTCTGGCTTCAACCTCCATAACCTGTCCGCGGACGATCACCTCACCCATCTCACCGGTAATCGTCTCAAGTGCAACAGGCTCTCCTTCGAAATCTCTTCCATAAATAACATCCGGATTGCTGTCCCTTCTGAATCCACCCCGGAAATCTCCCTTCCTGTTGTCTTTGCGGTCTGCAAATGCAGCTTTTTTGTCCTTCTTTTCCTGCTGTCCCTTATCAGTCTTTTTCTCTGCTTTCTTCTCTGCTGTTCCTGCTTCTTCAAACTGAGCCGGCTCTTCATTCTTACTGTTTAATTTCGCATGACGGATTACATTTTCCACTTCCTGAGCGATCTGCACTGCTGCATTCTTACGGTACTTACTTTCCTGCGTCTCCCTGAACTCAAGTTCCACCTTTAAGTCCATTCCACATCTTTCGCAGAAAACCTTCTGCAGATATTCGATCAGGATCCCGCTCTTTTCTCTGGCTATTACAGAATCAGGAAGGATCATATGAAGATCATTTTCTCCGGGAAAAGAAATCTGCGCCTGTCTGAACATATTGTATTCCAGCATATTGTAGCTGCGCAGTTCCAGTTCCATGCTGGATCTGTAAGTTTCCAGAAAGTTCTGAGGATTGTACTGACCGGAAAGGCGGAATTTCTCAATAACTGTAACTGTTACATTCAGTCCTGCAAAATCTGTCTCTCTATCTGTTCTTCCAGTTCAAAGATATGCTTCTTATGAATCCAGCGTTCACTTTTTATATACACCCATATATGAGTTCTGGAAGGATTGCAGGACACTCTGGTCACAAAAACCATGTCCAGCAGTTCTTCCAGTTCTTTCTTCACTTTTAAGCTGGGAAATACGTCAAAAAAGTCTTTTTCCAAAATAAAATCTCCTCGTTGATCTGACAGGAAGTCTTCGTTCCAAATGTTACTTCCAGTTCAGAAGTTCTTCCCGCAACGTATCCAAAAGCTGATCTTCCGGAACTTTCTTTATGATTTCACCATGTTTGATCAGAAGTCCCACACCAACTCCGCCTGCAATTCCGATATCTGCCTCTTTTGCTTCTCCGGGTCCGTTTACCACACAGCCCATAACTGCTACTTTAATATCAAGCGGGATATCCTGCACCATGGTTTCTACCTTATTTTGCAAGACCGATCAGATCGATCTGTGTGCGTCCACAGGTTGGACATGACACAACTTCTATGCCACCTTTGCGAAGCCCCAGAGTTTTCAGGATACGTTTTGCGGATTTAATCTCTTCTAAAGGTGCTCCTGTAAGAGAGACACGAATGGTATCACCGATTCCCTGATTCAGGATGATCCCCAGTCCGATAGCAGATTTAATGTTTCCGGAATAAAGAGTTCCGGCTTCTGTGATTCCTACATGAAGTGGATAATTCGTCTTCTCCGCGATCAGTTCATGAGCCTTTGCACACATAAGGACATCCGAAGATTTGATGCTGATCACCAGATTGTCATATCCCAGGTCTTCGATGATATGAACTTTATCTAGCGCACTCTCCACCAGCCCCTCTGCAGTGACTCCATGATATTTCTCCACAAGTTCTTTCTCAAGAGAACCACTGTTTACACCAACACGAATGGGTATTCCTCGCTCCTTTGCCACATCAACCACTGCTTTGATTCGCTCTGTACTGCCGATATTTCCGGGATTGATCCGGATCTTATCTGCACCGTTTTCCATGGCTGCAATAGCAAGACGATAATCAAAATGGATATCTGCCACAAGTGGTATATGGATCTGTTTTTTGATTTCCTTCAGTGCTTTTGCAGCTTCCATAGTCGGTACTGCACAACGGATAATATCACAGCCAGCCTGCTCCAGTGCCAGGATCTGAGCTACTGTCTGTTCTACATCTTCAGTTTTTGTATTTGTCATGGACTGGATTAAAATCGGGTTGCCGCCGCCAATCTTTCTGTCTCCGATCTGAATCACTTTTGTATGATCTCTGTACATAATTTTCCTCTTCTCTCATTTATAGCAATTCCATAAATTACTGCTGAACAGTTATCTGATTTCCAGAAGTTTTCTCTTCAGTTCTTCTTCCATGCGATGCATTTCCATCTCTGCTGCCTGTCTCTTCTGACGGCCTTCCATCTGGATCCGCATCACATCATCCAGAGTCTGGATCAAATCTGCATTTGTCTTCTGCAGTGTTTCAAGGTCAACTATTCCACGCTCTGATTCTTTCGCTGTCTCAACCGTTGCCATATGAAGTGTCTCTGCATTCTTTCTGAGAAGTTCATTGGTAATATCTGTTACCTGTCTCTGTGCCTGTGCCGCTTCTGCAGAGTGAGCAATTCCCAGAGCAAGCACCATCTGACTTTTCCATAATGGAATTGTGTTTACGATCGTTGTCTGTATTTTCTCAACCATTACCGTATCATTATTCTGGATCAGCCGGATCTGAGGCGCTGTCTGCATGGCAATCGTACGGGTAAGTTCCAGATCATGCAGTTTCTTTTCAAATCTGCTGCATTTCTCATCCAGGTCTCTGGCTGCCTGCGCGTCTTCGGGAAGCCCGCTCAGAGCTGCCTTATTTTTCATTTCTGCAAGCTTTCCGTTTCTGGTTTCTTCCAGTTTCTTTTTTCCGGCAAGGATATACATGGTAAGTTCTTTAAAATAATTCAGGTTCTGTTCATACATCTTGTCCAGCATAGCAGAATCTTTCATAAGGCGCACCTGATGCTGCTGAAGAGAATCTGTGATCTTCTCCACATTGGCTTGTGCTTTGTCATATTTGTTTTTCAGATTTTCCATCTTAGAAGTCTGCTTTCTGAAAAATCCAAAGAATTTTCCTTCCTCCTGTACATCGAAATCTTTCAGTTCTCCCACAACATTACTGATCAGTTCTCCAATCTCACCCAGATCCTGTGTCTTTACATTCTCAAGAGCTGTATCAGAAAAGTCCGCCATTTTTTTCTGGGTTCCTGCACCATACTGAAGAATCTGATTAGTATTCTCAATATCAATCTTTGCAGCAAAATCATTTACCATTTTCTGTTCTTCCGGTGTCAGTACAGGCACTTCTTCCTTCTGTAGCTGCTTTTTGGGGAGCACTTCTTCTTTCTTTTCAAGCTCTCCAAGATCCGGCTCCAGTGTTAATGATGGTGTTTCCATTTCAAAATCTTTAAATTCGTTTCCCATGTCCTCTGCCGCTCCTTTTTATCCTTTTTTATTTTCAGTTCTTTTTCATTTTTGCAAAGTCATCATCTGTCAGACCTTCCTGTGCAAGCAGCGTATGAAGCACTGAAATATCACTTGAAACATCCCACGCAGTATCCTGAAAGACAGAATCCAGAAGTTTTTCAAATGCCTGATTCAGTGTATCCAGTGTATCCTCTATCTCCTTTTTGGATGCCTGGATATTCTCTCCCTGCACAGGCTGCTGATCCATTTCTTCATATGCATCCAGCAGCTTTACTGTCATGGGCAGATAATAATTCATCAGTTTCTTCAGATCCGGAATAATCTCCGGATGCTTCTGCGCCCGTTCAAAAATCTTCTCCACAATCAGTTCCATTCTGGATATTTTTGCAGAAATCTCCATTCCAGGAATCGCATCGTTGCTCCTGTGAATCTTATCCAGAAATTCATTTCCTTTATCCAGCACTTCCTGCACTTCAGGCGGTGTGTTCTTTCTGTTTCTCTCCTGTTCAGCCTGATGTTTTTCTTCTTCCTGTTTCTTCTGCTCAAGTGCCTTCTGCGTCTGCGTATATTGCAGATAAGTCTCATTACTGGTGATCAGACAAGTTTCCTGCTCATCAATATGTCCCTGACGGAACCATCTGTCATCAATCATCTTTTTAATATCTTTTTTAACGAATTTCACCGGCTTATTTACTGCTGCTGACAATTGTTCAAAATTACAGTATGTGTGATTTCCCAGTGTGTCAATATACTTTGAAAACGTTTCCAGTTTACCCAGTTTTTAATGCCGCCTGACGAGAAGTCCCACTCCTGTCAAAGCTCCGACTGCCATAAAACAGGTTCCACCGGTCACAAGGGAACTCATATGCCCCACCGCTCCAAAGATGCTGAGGACCAGAGTTCCCAGTCCCATTCCACTGGCAAGGATTCCACCTGAAACAGCAATCATCATACCTTTCATTCTTCCCCCGGTGTTCCTTTCATAAAGAGTCAGCATCTTCTCTTTTGCTTTCTCCTTCTCAATTCTCTGACGTTCCTGCTCCTGTTCACGTTCCCGCCTGCGCTTTTCTTCAAATTCTTTTGTTTTATTGCGGTATACCCCGGAATCACCGGACTGACTGTTTCCGGTTCCAAATACATTATTCAGACCATTTTTGATTGCCTCGCTTCCGGAATCTACAGCAGAATTTACTGCGCTGTTAACAGTCTGTCCCACCGTCTGCTTAATATCCTCGGTCATCTGGCGGTAATCTTTAGTAGAAACTGCTGTGTCTATGATCTTTTTTATTTTGTCTCCAAGTTCTCCTAATTCATCAAAATTCTCGCTCATATTTTCCTCCATTTTCTATTCCATATTATAGCGAAATCCTCTATAAAAAACAAGACTGGCGGATTTTTTGTTACTGTATGTAAACAGTAACACGATTTTTCAATTTTTTCATTAAAATTGGAAATTTCCCATTGAACTTAGCAGACAAAAGTTTTACAATGGTAAAGAGATAAACAGTAATCACACTTGTAAATACTGTAAATATGTGTGAACGGAGGAAAGATTCATTATGGAAAAAAAGAATATCGACTGGAGCAGCTTAGGCTTCGGTTACGTACAGACCGATTATCGTTATGTATCTAAATTCAAAGACGGCGCATGGGATGCCGGAGAACTGACAACAGATCCTAATGTAACACTGAACGAATGTGCAGGTGTTTTCCAGTATGCGCAGACAGTTTTCGAAGGATGAAGGCTTACACTACAGAAGACGGACATATCGTTACTTTCCGTCCTGACTTAAATGCAGAACGTTATGGCAAACTCAGCAAAGAGACTTGAGATGCCTGTATTCCCGGAAGACCGTTTTGTTGATGCAATTGTTCAGACTGTAAAAGCTAACGCAGCATATGTTCCGCCATACGGTTCAGGCGCAACTTTATATGTTCGTCCATATATGATGGGTACTAACCCGGTTATCGGTGTAAAACCTGCTGATGAGTATATGTTCCGTGTATTCACTACACCTGTAGGACCATACTTCAAAGGCGGTGCTAAACCAATCACAATCCGCGTCAGTGATTTCGACCGCGCTGCACCTCATGGAACAGGCCATATCAAAGCAGGTCTTAACTATGCAATGAGCTTACATGCAATCGTAGATGCTCATAAGAACGGATTCGATGAGAACATGTATCTTGATGCAGCTACACGTACCAAAGTAGAAGAAACAGGCGGTGCTAACTTCATCTTCGTTACAAAAGACGGCAAAGTTGTCACACCGAAGTCCAACAGTATCCTTCCTTCTATCACACGTCGTTCCTTAATCTATGTTGCCAAGGAATACCTGGATTAGAAGCTGAGGAAAGAGAAATATACTTCGATGAAGTGAAAGATTTCGCTGAATGTGGTCTCTGCGGTACTGCTGCAGTTATCTCTCCTGTCGGAAAGATTGTTGACCATGGTAAAGAAATCTGTTTCCCAAGCGGAATGGAGAAAATGGGTCCGGTTATCCAGAAACTCTATGACACATTAACAGGTATCCAGATGGGACGTATCCAGGCTCCGGAAGGATGGCTGAAAGTTATTGAATAAATAACAGCTGACTGCAGACAGTTAACGATTTTCAATATCAGAAGAATTGTTGCTGTTCATATACCACTATACAAAAATATCCCTCAGAATCAGTTTAAACACATTCTGAGGGATATTTTTTCTTTTACATCACTGATTTTTCCGGCTCTGCTTTGTTCCTTCTATTTCTTTCTCTCATACTTCACAAACTGATACTCCAGATCAAAGTATGTCTGCTCATCGCTCTCTCCCGTAATTTCCCATTCATCATCTTCGTCCAGATTTGGGAAATGGCTGTCTGCTTCATATGCAAAGTCAATCTTTGTCACATGAGCTACATCACAGTACGGAAGCATCTGCGCATAAATGCTGTCACCGCCTATGCAGTAAACATCTTCTGCCGGATATTTCTTGATTTCTTCCAGCGCTTCTTCAATGCTGTGCACTATGATCGCACCCTTTACCTCATATTCTTTATTGGATGTGATCACAATATTGATCCTGTTTTTAAGCGGAAGTCCGTTTGGAAAACTTTCCAGAGTTTTTCTTCCCATCACTACTACTTTTCCACTTGTTTCCTCACGAAACATCTTCATATCTGCCGGAATACTTACCAGAAGCTGGTTGTTCTTGCCGATTCCCCAGTTTTTATCTGCTGCTACGATAACATTCATTTGAATTTTCCTCTCTTGATTTTATATTGTCAATTTAAGTCAGGCGAATAAAATCATCCGCATTCGCTACTTGCTCATAACCAGATAATTGCTCCACAGTTTGGTTAAACGGCAATCGGAATATTCTTAATCTGCGGCCATGTCTCATAATTCTCCACGATCAGGTCATCTGTTGTAACTGATAGAAATCCTTCACTTCCGGATTCAGTTTCACAACAGGTGCAGGATATGGTTTTCTCTGGATCAGTTCCTTTATCAGCGGAATATGACGGTCATAGATATGGCAGTCTGCCACTACATGAAGCAGTTCCCCTGCTTCCATATCACATACCTGAGCCATCATCATAAGCAGAAGTGCATACTGACATACATTCCAGTTATTCGCTGCAAGGATATCCTGTGAACGCTGATTGAGGATTGCATTCAGAGTCAGCTTATCGTTCCCCGGTGTCTGTGTCACATTAAATGTCATGGAATATGCACAGGGATACAGATTCATCTCATGGAGATCCTGATGCACATAAATATTGGTCATAATTCTTCGGCTGAACGGATTATTTTTCAGATCATAGATCACTCTGTCTACCTGATCCATCATTCCTTCTTTGTACTGATGTTTCACACCAAGCTGATACCCATATGCCTTACCGATAGAACCACTCTCATCTGCCCAGCTGTCCCAGATATGGCTGTGAAGATCATGGATATTGTTGGATTTTCTTCTGCCAGATCCAGAGGATCTCATCCATGGCACTCTTTAACGCTGTACGTCTGAGTGTCATAGCCGGAAATTCCTTTCTCAGATCATATCTGTTTACCACTCCGAATTTCTTGATCGTATATGCCGGAGTTCCATCCTCCCACACAGGGCGGACTTTTTCTCCTTCCGTACTTGTCCCGTTTTCCAGGATATCCTGACACATTTTTATAAATACATCATCTGCGTAACTCATTTTTCTTTACACTCCTGTTTTTCTGTTTTTTATATTGTTTCAGGTCTTACTTTAATCCCCTTTCTGCTCATGCAGCAGCCACAGTTTCTTCTCCAGACACCGAAATTCCACTCTCGTCACATCTGCACAGTACTCTCCGTCTGCATGGAGCACCATTGGCTTATCCAGAATCAGGCGAAATCCTTTTTCATTTCTGATAGTAAAACCATTAATATGCTCCTGCTTTGCAGCAACCAGAAACGGAAGCAGGAAAAAAGTCTGCCATTTGGCGATTCCGGATGCACTGCCAAGCGAGAGCAGACCGTCCTGCACCGATGCATGAGGTGCCATAGGAACCCCTCCGCCTTCTGCCGGCAGATTCATAGCTGCCGCAAAGATCATCTTCGGAAGAATATAGCCTCCATGTTCTGTCACCACCTTTGCATTGGCTGTCTCCATGGTAAAAAGAGACTGCACCGTCAATGCAAGATATGTAAGCTTACCCAGATGGAAACGGTTTAAAACCTGTTTCAGTCTGGAATGAAGTGCTTTTTTACACACAAGTGCATCCAGTCCCAGGCCGGAACTGATTCCAAAAATCCGCGGCTTCTCACAGCTTCCCAGCTTACCTGCCCCAGATCTATCCTGTAAAGTGCTTCACCTCTCTGATCCTTTCTGATACAGGCACAGATTTCCCTCAGGCTCTCCTTCGGTGTTTTCGGCAGTTTCAGATTTCTGCCAAAATCATTCCCTGAACCAGTGGGTATCACGCCAAAACGTACCTTATCAAAGTCAGTAATACCATTCAGGACTTCATTGATCGTACCGTCTCCCCCAACCACCAGCAGATAGACAGGCTCTTCACCCTTCACCCGGGAAATCTGCTCAGCCAGTTTCGCGGCATGCCCTTCATATCTGGTCATATGGGCTTCATATTTTATTTTGTATCCCCGAAGCAGACACTGTGTCTCATTCCATACCCTGTGCGCCCGCCCTGTACCCGCTCCATTATTTACAATAATCTGTATCCTTCTCATTCTTCCTCACTTATACATTATATTTATTTTCTGCCGTTTCTTCTATCTCATTATAAATGCCAATACCTATACTATACAATATTTACCCATCACATACAAGACTTTCGAAGCTGCGAAATCGTTACTGTTCACTTCGGTTACTGTTCACTAGTAATATCCCGCGAGGTGTTTTTTGTGAGCGAAGGTCACAGAAAACCCGAGATATACCACGCGAATT
>ENA-OQCF01000415-OQCF01000415.1-human-gut-metagenome-genome-assembly--contig:-NODE-415-length-16818-cov-2.118267_pt1 | contig 16818 bp, 25 predicted proteins | sample MGYA00242756_ERZ504573 | MGnify/ENA primary metagenome ERZ504573 (study PRJEB26092, sample SAMD00036240) | human gut metagenome | host: Homo sapiens | study: EMG produced TPA metagenomics assembly of... | reverse complement strand
CTTTGAAATGCGAAGCCGACTTCGTTGCTAAAAATGCTGATTTCGTAGCGTTGACTCAAGCTATTCTGGATGCTGCTGTTGCCAACAGATGCAAGACTTTGGAAGAAGTAAAGGCTTTGCCTATGGGTAACGGTACTGTACAGGATGCAGTAACAGACCGTAGCGGTATCACTGGTGAAAAAATGGAATTGGATGGCTACAATGTGGTTGAAGGTGCTTATACTTCTATTTATAACCACCAGGGAAATAACCAGCTTTGTACTATTGTTGCCATGAATAAGGAAGCTGAAGCTGCCGCTCACGGAGTTGCTATGCAGATTGCCGCTATGAATCCTATTGCAATTGATGAAGCCGGTGTTCCTGAATCTGTAAAAGAAGCTGAAATACAGGTAGCTATTGATAAGACTAAGAAAGAACAAGTAGACAAGGCTGTTGAAGTTGCTTTGAAGAAGGCTGGTATCAACCCTGCACATGTAGACAGCGAAGAGCATATGGAAAGTAACAAGGCTAAGGCTGGATTACTGACGAAGATATTGCCAAAGCTAAGGAAATCATTGCTACTGTTTCTGCTGAAAAAGCTGCCAACTTGCCGCAACAGATGATTGAAAACATTGCTAAAGGTCGTCTGGGTAAGTTCTTGAAGGAAGTTTGCTTGCTGAACCAGGAGGATATCATGGATGGTAAGAAGACTGTAAGAGAAGTGTTGAAGGAAGCTGATCCTGAATTGCAGATCGTTGCTTTCAAACGTTTCACTTTACGTGCTGAATAAGATTTCCGCAATTATAGAATGGGGGACTGTGTGACAACAGTCCCTTTCTTTTTTCCGGTTATTTGGTCTGGGTATATCCTTCAGTTTTCAATAACTCGATGATCCGTTGCTTGAATTCTCCTTGGATAAGGATCTCCCCGTCTTTTACTGAACCGCCTACTCCACATTTGCTTTTCAATAATTTACCCAACTCTTTCAGGTCATTTTCTGTTCCGATGAACCCGTTGATTAATGTCACGGTTTTGCCACCCCGTCCTTTTTTTTCTATATTGACACGGAGTTTTTGTTGTTTTTTATCTAATGTCTCAACCGCTTCCTCTTCAACGCTTTCATACTTGAAATCAGGATTTGTGGAATAAACCACATTCAGACGTTCTTTCCAATCGTTATTTTTCATGTGAATTTTGCTTAAATGAATACTCAAAGATAAGACTTTTTTTATACTCTATCCGTCAATGTAACAAATAAAAGTGTACTTTTGCAAATTACCTAATGATAATACCTAAAGAAAAAGATGGATATACGTATGCATAAATTCTCGGATAAAGTGCCTGAGCCGACTTTGCGCAGGCTTCCGTGGTATCTTTCGAATGTGAAACTGATGAAAGAACAGGGAGAAACGTACGTGTCTTCTACCCAAATATCCAAGCAAATCAATGTAGATGCTTCCCAAATAGCGAAAGATCTTTCTTATGTAAATATATCTGGCCGTACACGTGTGGGGTATGAGATTGATGCGTTGATAGAGGTGCTGGAGCGTTTCTTGGGATTTACCAAAATGCATAAAGCTTTTTTGTTTGGTGTCGGTAGTTTGGGAGGTGCTTTATTGCGCGACTCGGGGCTGCATCATTTTGGATTAGAGATAGTAGGTGCGTTTGATATTAATCCCGGATTGGTCGGGAAGGAAATAAATGGAATTCCTATTTATCATTCGGATGAATTTGAGATAAAAATGAAATCCTGTGATGTGAATATCGGGGTATTGACTGTGCCTATTAATATAGCACAGGAGATAACAGATAAAATGATAGCGGGTGGCATTAAGGCTGTTTGGAACTTTACACCGTTCCGTATTCGTGTACCGGAAAATATTGTGGTGCAGAATACATCACTTTATGCCCATCTGGCTGTAATGTTTAACAGATTAAATGTAATTCAAGAATAATAATATGAAGATTATAGCCGTAGGAATGAACTACGTTGCACATTGCCACGAGTTACATGCTGATGAAAAATTACCGGAAGAACCGGTTATTTTTATGAAACCGGATTCGGCTCTGCTGAAAGACAGCAAGCCGTTTTTTATTCCTGATTTTTCTCAGCAGGTGGATTATGAGACAGAATTGGTAGTACGTATTAATCGTTTGGGAAAGAATATTGCTCCGCGTTTTGCCAGTCGGTATTATGATGCGGTGACGGTAGGAATAGATTTTACGGCACGTGACCTTCAGCGGCGGTTCCGGGAGGAAGGCAAGCCTTGGGAGCTGTGTAAAGGGTTTGATAGCTCGGCTGCCATAGGTGATTTTGTGCCGGTAGACAGATTTAAGGATATACAGAATTTAAACTTTCATTTGGATATAGATGGAAAAACAGTGCAGAGAGGCAACACTGCGGATATGTTGTTTAAGGTGGATGAGATAATTGCATACGTTAGTCGGTTTTTTACATTAAAGATTGGAGATTTGCTCTATACGGGGACTCCTGTGGGAGTAGGGCCAGTCGGCATAGGACAGCATTTGCAGGGGTATTTGGAAGGTGAGAAATTATTAGATTTTTATGTAAGATGAAAATAAGAGTAGGATTTGGATTCGATGTGCACCAACTGGTAACCGGTCGTGAACTATGGCTTGGAGGAATAAAATTTGAACATGAATTGGGGCTATTGGGACACTCGGATGCCGATGTGTTGATTCATGCCATTTGTGACGCTTTGCTGGGAGCTGCCAATATGCGTGATATAGGTTATCATTTTCCTGATACTGCGGGTGAATTCAAGAATATTGATAGCAAGATTTTATTGGCTGAAACGGTGGACCTGATTGCTGCAAAAGGATATAAAGTAGGTAATGTGGACGCAACGATTTGTGCTGAACGTCCTAAATTGAAAGCGCGGATTCCGGAAATGCAGTTGGTACTTGCTCATTTGATGGGGATTGATGTGGATGATGTTTCCGTAAAGGCTACCACTACAGAGAAGCTGGGATTCACGGGCAGGGAGGAGGGCATTTCCGCTTATGCCACTGTATTGATAGAGAAAGCGGAATGATTTGTTGCGCTTTATTGGGAAATATCTTCTGGCAAGATCTTGCCGGAAGATTATAGGATAAGGCCGAATGCTAGTAATACGCCGAATAGCAGCATATTGCGGGAGGTTTCTCCCAATATGCTGTTTAATTCTTTTCCCCTGTTTATTTTTACCATTCTTTGCCATGCCATGAAGTGAGGTAACAGATAAATTTGGGGTAATAATGCAGCCCAAATGTGCCCGGTCGGGATAAACAATAAACAAAGCCATGCGGCAGCCAATCCCAAAAATAAGTATAATTGTTGCCCTGCATTGGCTCCCCAGCGTACTACGATTGTTTTCTTTCCGCTTTTTGCATCCTGATCGCGGTCACGGTAATTATTCACCATCAACAAGGTATCTATAATCAGTCCGCAAGCTAGAGAGGCGAGTGTCACATTCCAAGTCCAGTCACGGCACATCACATAGTAAGTGCAGCCTACCGGTACAAATCCGAAAAAGACAATGACAAGTATGTCTCCCCATCCGTGATAAGCTAGCGGATAAGGTCCTGCTGTATAAAGAAAAGCGAATAAAACACATAAAATTCCTACTGGAATCATTTCAATCCCTCCATAAGCTAATAGGCATAACCCTGCTAAACAAGCTGTTGCTGTGGTCAGGGCGATTCCCTTTCTCATGGCGTTCAGTGTGATCCATCCTTGCGCGCAGGCACGTTCAGGACCCAAACGGTCTTCACGGTCACTGCCTTTCAGGTAATCAAAGTAATCATTAATGAAGTTGGCGTCTATCTGCATCAGAAAAGCGAAGGCAAAGCAAAGCAATGCTGGTGTCATTTGGAAGCAGCTGTCTGCATAGGCCAAGGCACATCCCAGTAAAACCGGAGTGGCGGCTCCTGCCAATGTTTTAGGGCGGGCGGCTAGAAGCCATGCTTTTATTGAGTTAACTTGAACAATTTCCATTTCTATTTATAATTAAGGTTGTGCAAAGATAAAACAATTAATTCTGTATCTTTGTCTCCAAATAGAAAGGATTATGAAGAAACAGTTTCTTTTTTTGCTTTTAGCGGTTATTCTTTTGTCTTCTTGCGCCACAGCTACTTTGTCCGAGTTTCCGGGGGTAGGGCGTGTGAAGCAATATGATTTTTATAGTTATGATATTCCACCCGCTTTTGACGGTTTTCGGATAGGGTTTGCTTCGGATTTTCATTATGAGAGTCGCTTTAAGAGGAGTGAATTGAACAGCGCGGTGCGGGCATTAAAGTCCATGCATGCCGATGTCTTGCTGTTGGGTGGAGATTATCGTGGCAAGAAAGGTGGAAATCTGGATACTTTGTTCACCGCCTTGAGCAGAGTTTATACGCCTTACGGAACATTTGCTGTGATGGGAAATCATGATTATGGCTATTGTTATTCCGAAGTGGTGGAGGCCATGCAAAAGAATCATGTGCGGTTGATGGAACATAAAAGCTATAAGCTGATGAAAGATGGTCAGTATATTATAGTGAGCGGTGTACGCAATCCGTTTGATTTAAAAAAGAATGGTGACTCTCCATCCCAGCATTTTCCGGCGGATGATTTTATTATATTGCTCACGCATACTCCCGATTATGCAGAAGATACCGATGTGTCGAATGCCAATTTGGTGTTAGCGGGGCATACTCATGGTGGGCAGGTGAGCTTGTTTAAAAAATATTCTCCGGTAAAGCACTCTATTTATGGAAACCGTTTTCTGACTGGTTGGAAAGAGAATAGCAAAGGTACTCCGATTATTATAACCAATGGATTGGGTACTTCGCGCGTTGACGTCCGTTTATTTACTCCCAGCGAAGTTGTTCTGGTAGTCTTGCATCGTGTTGAAAAGCAGAAAGAATAGACTGTTTGTCCGTTAATAATGTACAGGGTGTCCATAATCGGACACCCTTTTTTATGTTTACTTGTTGATACTTAGTGGATTAATTCCATGGCATGTACTTTGCACTTTATAAAGTGAAGCGACTCAAGAAAAAAAAACGGATCATGTTGCAACGTTTTGAGAGTCATTTGCGTCTTATAAATAGAGACACAAATAAAACACGAATTATAAACATTAAAAATAAGACATTATGAAAACTACAATGCTCACTAAAGCCATGATGGCAGTTCTTTTTGCAATGACAAGTGCATTAACATTGAATGCGGCCAAGCCTGTGAAGATTACAAATGAAGAGGTGGAAAATGGTCGGGTGTCGGCTAAGGTCGTTTATGAACAGGAAGGTACTTTCCTGACTCCGGAGTATCGTTTTGAGTTCAGATACAACGATAAGGGACAAATCATAGAGAAGAAAAGTATGAAATGGAATGGCACGGATTGGATAAATTATTATTGTATGGAAGTTACGTACACAGACACAGAAGCGCATATTGATTATTCTTTGTGGAATAAAAATAAAAAAGCGTTTGTCCCTACGCAGAAATATGTATATACGTTAGATGAAGCTGGGAAGTTTTTGGCGTGGCACTCATATAAAAAGGATACGACAGGCTGGGAGTTGGACGGATTGATAAATAGTAAGGTACTGCTGGCAAAGCGTTAATGGAGTGCGTCCTTTGAATTTTAGATTAAATAATTGATGTGTTTTTCCCCGGGGAATTTGGATTGTATCCTCCCCAGGGATTTTTATTTTTTCAGTCGTTCATATACTGCCGGATGCAGGAAATATCGTATATCTCGTCCTTCCGCCAGTGCCTGTCTGATAAAAGTAGAACTGACTTCCAATAACGGAGTATCGGCTAATTGCACGGAAGGAGGAAGGGTTGTTGGATCAATAGTGAAATTCGGACGGGGATAGATCATTACATGATGATTCTTTAAAATCTCCTCTGCTTTGTACCAACGGGGGAATAGAAGCCAGTTGTCCGCCCGATGATAAGGGTGAATTCCCGGTTGGGATAGGCTTTGTGTAAAGCATCCAATGTGTGTATAGTATAGGAAGGACGAGGCAGGTGGAATTCGAAGTCGGAAGCCGGAATTTGGGATAATCCGCAATGGCCAGTTTTACCAGTTCCAATCGCAGATTATCATCCCATAAATCCGTTTGTTGCTTTAATGGATTGTGAGGAGAGACGAGAAACCATATTTCATCCAGTCCATTATATTCACATAAATAATTGGCAAGTGTCAGATGGCCTATGTGGATAGGATTGAATGAGCCGCCGAAAATACCGGTCTTTATCTTACTCTTTTCCATTTATTGTAATTCCATACTTGTCCTACAGTGACAATACCCATTGCTATGGCAATAATGTATTGTTCCATTGCCATTGCAATGATACCCACAGCCAAAGCTATAAAACCAATGAGGATACAAAGTATCGACATTCTTTGAGCCAGTTTTTTCGGATCTTTGATCATTGTCTTATTGTTCAATAAAGTTTCTAATAACTTTCAGTGCTTCCGCCTTTGCTTTCTCCAAATCGTCATTTACTATCACGGTGTCGAATTTATCGGCGAACCCCAATTCGAATTCTGCTTTTGCGATTCGGCTTTCAATCACTTCGGGGGCATCAGTACCACGGCCTTGCAGGCGTTTACGGAGTTCTTCTACACTGGGTGGTTGAATGAAAACTGACAATGCGCGGCTGCCATAATATTTTTTGATATTACATCCGCCTACCACATCTACGTCAAAAATCACATTTTGTCCGGCTTCCAATTGTTTTTCCACTTGTGTTTTCAAGGTTCCGTAGAAACGGTTTTCGTATACTTCTTCGTATTCCAGAAACTCATCATTGGCAATGCGTTGTTTGAATTCCTCAGGAGATAGGAAGAAATATTCCACACCATGCCGTTCTTTTCCGCGAGGAGGGCGGCTGGTGGCAGAAATAGAAAAAGACAGGTTCAGTTTTTGTGTCAACAGATAGTTGATAATGGTTGATTTGCCCGAACCGAGGGGGCTGAAAAAATAATAAGTTTTCCTGTTGCCATATCTTGATTCTTTGCTTATGAGAATGGTGTCCGGTATATGAACCGGTTACATTACATTTAACACCTGTTCTTTGATTTGTTCCAGTTCATCCTTCATCTGCACTACGATGTTTTGCATCTCGCATGGTTGGATTTGCTGCCGGTCGTATTGATTTCGCGTCCCATTTCCTGTGCTATGAAACCAAGTTTTTTCCCTTGTCCGTGACCGCCTGCCATGGTTTCACGGAAATATCTCAAGTGATTGCTCAGTCGTTGTTTTTCTTCGTTAATATCTAATTTTTCAATGTAATAAATCAATTCTTGTTCCAGGCGGTTTTTATCATAATCCACACTGATGGTCTTTTCCAAAGCATCTGTAATGCGTTCACGTATCTTGGCTACACGTTCTGTTTCGTAGGGCTCGATGGACTTTAACAAACGCTCGATGTTGTCAATCTTCTCGTTGAATTTCTTTTCCAAAGCGGTTCCTTCCTGTTTGCGGAAATTTACCAAATGGTTGATAGCCTCTTCCACTACCCGGCGGACTACTTCCCATTCTTCTTCCGAAAGTTCTTGTACATCGGCTTTGGTCAGTACGTCAGGCATTCGTAGAAGGGTTGCAAACCAATCTTCGGGCATTGGTATATGGGTCATTTCGGAAATAGATTTTATCTGATTGTAGTAGTTTTCTACAAGGGCGGCGTTAATGGGAGTGGCTGTATCCGAAACGTCTTTCTCTATCCACAGGCTGAAATCAACTTTACCGCGTTCCAATGATTTGGAAATCATATTGCGGATTTCCATTTCTTTTTCACGGTATAAAGGAGCAATCCGTGTAGACAAGTCCATTGCTTTACTATTTAAAGATTTGATCTCTACGTTAATTTTTTTTTCTCCGAATATAGCGGTTGCTTTACCGTATCCGGTCATTGACTGTATCATAACTAATATGTTTTTTTGCAAAAGTAATCTTTTTATGGAAATGAAGTATAAATAAAAGTGTATATTTGCAGATTATATTATATAAGTAGAGCATTATGTCGTGTATTTTGCATATTGAAACTTCAACAGAGGCCTGCTCTGTTGCCGTCAGTGAGGATGGATTGGCGGTGTTCTCCAAAGAGGATTTGAAAGGACCTTCACACGCCGTGCAGCTGGGCGTTTTTGTAGATGAGGCTTTATCGTTTGTCGACAGTCATGGTATGCCGTTGGATGCAGTGGCTGTGAGTTGCGGGCCCGGCTCGTACACAGGGCTGCGTATTGGTGTTTCTATGGCGAAGGGTATTTGCTATGGACGTAATTTGCCACTTATCGGTCTGCCGACATTGGAGGTGTTGTGTGTGCCGGTGTTGTTACATCATGATTTGCCTGAGGATGCCTTGCTCTGTCCTATGATAGACGCACGTCGCATGGAAGTCTATGCAGCTGTTTATGACCGCGCATTGGGCGTGAAAAGGGAAATAGCCGCCGATATTGTTGATGAGCATTCCTATTTGGAGTTCCTGAATGAACATCCGGTCTATTTTTTTGGTAACGGTGCAGCCAAATGCCGTGGGCAGATTACTCATCCCAATGCTCATTTTATTGATGACATCCGTCCGTTAGGTAAATGGATGTTTCCATTGGCAGAAAAGGAAATGGTAAGGCAGAACTTTAAGGATGTGGCTTATTTTGAGCCTTTCTATTTGAAAGAGTTTGTAGCTTCCAAACCCAAAAAGCTTTTGTAACAGCCGATGAACAAATCAGTGCATAAATCATAAATTTTAAATATATATGGAGTATAATACTCAACAACGAACTTTACCCCTTCCTGAATATGGCAGAAGTGTGCAGAACATGGTAGACCACGCCTTGACCATCGAGGACAGAGCTGAGCGCCAACGTTGTGCGAACACGATTATCAACATTATGGGCGGTATGTTTCCGCATTTGCGGGATGTGCCCGATTTCAAACATAAATTATGGGATCATTTGGCTATTATGGCCGATTTCAAGCTGGATATCGATTATCCGTATGAAATTGTGAAGAAAGAAAGCCTGGAGGTGAAACCCGATATGTTGCCTTATCCGCATAATGGAATCCGTTACCGTCATTATGGACGTATTTTGGAGAACATGATTAAAAAGGCAGTGGACTATCCGGAAGGTGAGGAGAAGAAGCAGCTGATCAGCCTGATTGCAAACCACATGAAGAAATGTTTCCTGAACTGGAACAAAGACGGGGTGGAGGATCAGAAAATCTTGGATGATCTTCGCGATTACTCTAAGGGAATGATTAATCTGACCCCTGAAGACCTGCATTTGAATGAACAGCAACGTGTTTATGTTCCACGCAGGCCGCAACAGAACAACAATCAGCGCAGACCGCAACAAAACAACAACCAAAGAAAGAAATATTAATTCCTAAAAAATGATACCATGGCTTCGTTTGTAATTGAAGGAGGACATAAATTGCACGGCGAAATACACCCGCAAGGTGCTAAAAATGAAGTGTTACAGATTCTTTGTGCCACTCTGCTGACCTCGGAAGAAGTGACCGTAACTAATATTCCGGACATTCTGGATGTGAACAACCTGATTCAGTTGTTACGTGATATGGGTGTCAAGGTATCAAAAACAGGAATTGATTCGTATACATTTAAGGCTGACACTGTGGATTTGAACTACTTGGAGAGTGATGAATTCTTAAAGAAATGTTCCAGTCTGCGTGGATCAGTCATGTTGGTTGGTCCGTTGGTTGCCCGTTTTGGAAAGGCTTTGATTTCAAAACCGGGCGGTGACAAGATTGGCCGCCGGCGTTTGGACACTCACTTTATCGGTATTCAGAAACTGGGAGCCTGTTTTAATTATGATGAGGAACGAAGTGTTTTCAGTATTTGCGCAGAGCATTTGGAAGGTACTTATATGTTGCTGGATGAAGCTTCGGTTACCGGTACGGCTAATATTGTGATGGCTTCTGTCCTGGCGAAGGGCAAAACGACCATTTACAACGCAGCTTGTGAACCTTATCTGCAACAACTTTGTCGTATGTTGAACCGCATGGGGGCGAAGATTTCCGGTATTGCATCTAATTTGCTGACTATTGAAGGAGTGGAAAGTCTGCATGGCTGTACGCATCGGGTGTTGCCTGATATGATTGAAGTAGGCAGTTTTATCGGAATGGCAGCTATGACAGGAAGTGAGCTTACCATTAAGAATGTATCACATGAAAATTTGGGCATTATTCCAGAAAGTTTCCGTCGTTTAGGTATTAGGGTGGAACAGCGGGGGATGATCTGTTTATCCCCGAGCAGGAACATTATCAGATAGAATCGTTTATTGATGGCTCTATTATGACCATAGCAGATGCTCCCTGGCCGGGGCTGACTCCCGACTTGCTCAGTGTGGTACTGGTGGTGGCTACACAGGCGAAAGGCAGTGTACTGATTCATCAGAAGATGTTTGAAAGCCGCCTGTTCTTTGTGGACAAGCTCATAGATATGGGAGCACAGATTATATTATGTGACCCTCATCGTGCCGTTGTGATAGGGCATGACCGTAATTTCCAGCTTCGCGCCGGAAATATGACTTCACCCGATATCCGTGCCGGTATCGCTTTGCTGATAGCGGCAATGAGTGCCGACGGTACAAGCCGCATACACAATATAGAGCAGATAGACCGGGGATATCAGAATATAGACCAGCGTTTGAATGCGCTTGGCGCACGTATTACTAGAATTTAGAGAAATCAATCATGATTAAGAAAGATGAAGTTTTCAAGATTGGTATATTCAACAAACCGCATGGAGTAAAAGGAGAAATCTCATTCACTTTTACGGATGATATTTTTGACCGTGTGGAATGTGAGTATCTGTCTGTTTGTTAGACGGTATATTCGTGCCTTTCTTTATTGAAGAGTATCGTTTTCGTTCAGATACCACTGCTTTAGTCAAACTGGAAGGAGTGGATACTTCGGAAAAGGCCCGTATGTTTACGAATGTAGAGGTCTATTTCCCGAAGAAATATGTCGGTGAGGAGGAAGATTCGGAGGATATACCTACTTGGAACTATTTTATTGGCTTTAAGGTGGAAGATGTGAATCATGGTGAGTTGGGCGAGATTGTGGCGGTGGATGACAGTACGATGAATGTCCTTTTTGCCATTGAGAAGGATGGTGAGGAACTTTTGCTGCCTGCCCACGAGGAATTTATCATCAAATTGGATAAGAAAAAGCGTTTGCTGACGGTCGAAGTACCTGATGGCTTGATATAAATATAGAAGGTGTGCACGATGAAGAAAAAAGGAAGGAAAGCATTTTGGCATAATTTCAAGTTTAAGTATAAACTGACCATTACCAATGAAAATACGTTGGAGGAGATTGTGGGACTGCACGTTTCTAAACTCAATGGTGTGTCTGTATTGCTGTCTGCCGTAACGGTAATTTTCCTGATTTCGGCAACTATCATTGTTTTTACTCCTTTACGTAACTATTTGCCGGGATATATGAACAGTGAGGTACGTGCGCAGGTGGTGACCAATGCCTTGCGGGCCGATTCATTACAACAAGTGGTGACGAGGCAGAATATGTATATCATGAACATTCAGGATATATTTAGCGGGAAAGTAAAAGCTGATACAGTCCAATCTATCGACTCTCTGACCATTCTTCGTTCTGATTCTTTGATGGAACGTACCAGGCAGGAAGAAGAGTTTCGTAAGCAATATGAAGAATCGGAACGATATAATCTGACGGCTGTTGATGATAATAATGCCGCTTCCGGATTGATATTCTATCGTCCTACACGTGGCATGATGTCTTCTAATTTTGATTTGGAGAACAGGCATTACGGAGTGGACATTGCCGCTAATCCAAATGAAAGTGTATTGGCAACATTGGATGGAACAGTGATTCTGTCTACTTATACGGCGGAAACCGGTTATGTTATTCAGATACAGCACGGGCAGGATTTTGTGTCGGTATATAAACATTGTGGTTCGTTATTAAAGAAAGAAGGAGATCCGGTGAAAGGTGGTGAAGCTATTGCATTGGTAGGAAATACCGGTGAAAAAACTACCGGACCGCATCTGCATTTCGAATTGTGGCACAAGGGACGTGCGATTGATCCCTCAAAATACATTGTATTTTAACAACATTATGAAAAAACAAATAGCGATATTAGGTTCTACCGGCTCTATCGGTACACAAGCTTTACAGGTAATAGAGGAACATCCTGATTTATATGAGGCCTATGCGCTGACAGCCAATAACAGGTCGATTTATTGATAGAACAAGCCCGTAAGTTCATGCCCGAGGCGGTAGTGATAGCCAATGAGGAAAAATACCTTCAATTGAAAGAGGCGCTGAGTGATCTGCCTGTCAAAGTATATGCAGGAGCGGATGCGCTCTCTCAAATTGTGGAATCACAACCTATTGACATTGTACTGGCTTCTATGGTAGGTTATGCCGGATTGCGTCCTACTATAAATGCGATAAAGGCAGGTAAAGCTATTGCTTTGGCTAATAAAGAAACACTGGTTGTAGCCGGGGAGTTGATTAATGCACTGGCAAATCAGTACCATACACCTGTACTTCCCGTGGATTCGGAGCATTCGGCTATCTTCCAGTGTCTGGAAATAAATAACCGGTTGGAGAAAGTGATCTTGACAGCTTCAGGAGGGCCGTTCCGTACTTATACCATGGAGCAGTTGCAAACAGTGACCAAAGCACAAGCTTGAAGCATCCCAATTGGGAGATGGGAGCGAAGATAACCATTGATTCGGCTTCCATGATGAACAAAGGGTTTGAAGTGATTGAGGCTAAATGGTTATTCGGAATGCGTCCGGAGCAAATTGAAGTGGTAGTTCATCCACAATCTGTCATTCATTCTATGGTGCAGTTTGAGGATGGGGCCGTGAAAGCACAGTTGGGCATGCCCGATATGCGTTTGCCTATTCAATATGCTTTTTCGTATCCGGAGCGCGTGAAATCTTCTTTCGAACGGTTGGATTTTGCCCGTATAACAGACCTGACTTTTGAACAGCCTGATACCAAACGTTTTCGTAATCTGGCATTGGCATACGAGGCTTTGTATCGGGCCGGAAATATGCCCTGTATAGTGAATGCAGCTAATGAAGTGGTGGTGGATGCTTTCCTGAAAGACAAAATATCTTTCCTGGGTATGAGTGATGTCATAGAACAGACTATGGGTAAAGTTGCTTATATCAAGGAACCGACTTATGAAGACTATGTGGATACTGATGCTGAGGCGCGTCGGGTAGCGTTGTCCCTTTTGTCATCTTAAATGGTAGTTGGCAGAGAATTATGTTAATTATAAATTATAAAATAGTAAATAGTTAGATGGAAACATTTTTGATTCGTGCTCTTCAATTGATAATGAGCCTTTCATTATTGGTCATTATTCATGAGGGAGGACATTTTCTTTTTTCACGTCTTTTTAAAGTAAGAGTAGAGAAGTTCTACATATTTTTTGATCCGTGGTTTTCTTTGTTCAAATTCAAACCGAAGAACAGTGATACGGAATATGGTATTGGCTGGGTGCCTTTGGGGGGATATGTGAAAATTTCGGGTATGATAGACGAGTCTATGGATACCGAGCAGATGAAACAGCCTGCTAAGCCATGGGAATTTCGTTCAAAACCGGCTTGGCAGCGTCTGCTTATCATGGTGGGTGGTGTCTTGATGAATTTCTTGCTGGCTATCTTCATCTATTCCATGATTTTATTCCATTGGGGAGATTCTTTTGTATCGCTGCAAGACATGACTCATGGTATGAAATTTAATGAGCGTGCCCGGGAAATAGGTTTCCGTGACGGTGATATTCTTCTTCGTGCAGATGAAAAACCATTGGAGCGTTTCGGGGTGGATATGCTTCGTGATATTGCTGAGGCACGTACAGTGACTGTATTGCGCGACGGAAAGGAAGCCGAAGTATATATGCCTGAGATCAGCTTGTTGGATATAGCAAAGGACGATCCGATGTTTGTTACGGCGTTAGTTCCTAATGTCGTTGACTCGGTGATACCGGGCGGTGGCTTGGATAAGGCCGGTATACAGAAGGGAGATAGTCTGGTCGCGGTCAACGGTGAAATGTTGAACTCATGGAATGCATTGGTGGAAAAACTGGATAATATGCAGGCTGATGCGGAAGCTACAGGAGATAAAGATGCTTCTCTACAAATGGTATATTCGCGTAACGGACTGCGTGACACCGTGACGGTGCGTACAGACTCTTTGTTTAGAGTGGGTGCAACATTCTCTTCATTGGCTGATTATAAAGAAACAACCCGTGAATTTGGTTTCTTTGAATCTTTTCCTGCGGGGTGCAATTAGGAGTAAATACGTTGAAGGGATATGTGAACGATATGAAATATGTGTTCACTAAGGAAGGAGCCAAGAGCGTAGGTGGTTTTGGAACGATAGGAAGTATTTTTCCGAAAGTATGGGATTGGCATCGCTTTTGGGAAATGACTGCTTTTCTGTCAATCATCTTGGCGTTTATGAATATTCTGCCTATTCCGGCATTGGATGGCGGACATGTATTATTCCTGCTTTATGAAATCATTGCCCGCCGTAAGCCGAGTGACAAGTTTATGGAATATGCGCAGATGGTAGGTATGTTTTTACTGTTTGCCTTGCTCATTTGGGCGAACTTTAATGATATCATGCGATTCTTGTTCTAGGTCTGCATGACAGAAAAGGACACGGCATTTTTATAACAATGCCGATAGGCACGGATTTCCGCAAAGATTGAATCAATCGTCTTTGCGGAAATCTGCGTTTTTTATATTGTTTCTCTCCCGTGGTGAAAAAAAGACATAAAAAAAGAGCGAAAGTTTTTATCAAACCCGCTCACATCCTGAAGAACCCCCCTCCATTATGGGGTTCTTTTCATCTTTCTCGTCTCAGTTGTGTTATCCTCTCTCTCTTGTACCTAAAAAAACAACTCTTTTAATACCTATAAAACTAATCTCCTGAAAACTTTCTTTTTCTAATTACCTTAAATCTTACTACTAATACCTTTCTAAATCAATCTTTCTTTACCTAAATCTAATACCTTAAATTAAAATCTTTACCTTAATACTTAATACCTAATTTTGTTCTTTTCTTTATTAACTTAATATTTGGTTTCACAACCACATTGCAAAGGTACGGCTTTTCTTGAAATTAGCAAGTAAATATATGCTGAAAAACATAAAAAAGGGTGAATTCATGATATATATCAAGAAAACACCCCTTTTTTATTTCTTTTAGCGTTATCGCACACGATGATGCGTTGGTTACTGCTTCCCCGAAATTCCAAGTAAGGAGAGTACAAATCCGGCTCAAATCGTCCGTCTACTATAACATCCACATAATCCAGTATCGGTTTTAACATTTCATCGTTTTGTATCTGTTCAAATGTATATCCAGTATAACACCAGATGTTTTGTCCGGTAGCTTCTTTGATCTGTTTGACCAGAGTCAGGAATTCTTGGGGATGATAAAGTGGATCTCCACCGGAAAAGGTGATTCCGTCCAATAATGGATTGGCATTTATTTCGCAGATCATTTTTTCTATTTTTTCCGGTGTGAGCGGAGTGCCTGCCGATGGATTCCAGGATTCGGGATTCTGGCAACCGCGACAATGGTGACGGCATCCGGCCAGATAGATGGAATAGCGGATGCCTTCACCGTCGACTATTGTTTCAGGATAGGTAAATAACAAGTTCATGCTGATTATCCATGCTTTACCCGGTCACGTTCTTCAGCACGCTTGGCTGAATTCCAAGTGCTGAGGTCGCCTGTCAAATACCCGGTAATGCGACGCATTCGCATTATATTCTCGCTCTGGCAAACAGGGCACTTGTCGTAAATGACTCCTTTGTAACCGCAAGCCTGACAAGTATCAACAGGATGGTTGATGGAACCGTATCCAATGCCTTCGTCATGCATTACTTTTACAATCTTGGCTATGGCTTTTACATTTTTCTGAGCTTCTCCGTCCAGTTCCACGTAAGTGATATGCCCTCCGCGGGTAATGGCGTGGAAAGGAGCTTCCCGTTTTATCTTCTCGGTGATGGTGATGGGCTCTTTTACATCTACGTGGAAAGAGTTTACATAATAGTCATTGTCCGTCACGCCGGGAATGATGCCGTATTTGCGGCGGTCCATACGGGTGAAGCGTCCGGAAAGTCCTTCGGCAGGAGTGGCAAGTACGGAGAAATTCAACTGATATTTCTGTTTGTATTCGTCTGCCACTTTATTCATTTCCGTAACGGCTTCGAATAATGTATCCCATGCTTTCTGGCTATGTGCGTGACCTTCTCCATAAAGAGCCATCATGGCATTGTGTCCGCCGATAAAGCCTATCCCTAATGTGCCTTGACGCAATACATCCCCCACCTGGTCGTTGGGCGAAAGTTTTCCTCCGCCTTTCCACACATCATTCCCCATCATGAAAGGAACTGGCGTGCCAAGGCTGTACGTTGATACTGGTAGCGTGCATACAATTGTTCGGCAATCAGTTCGGACGAAGCATGTACACTTTCTATGAATATTTCTTTTGCTTTTCTTTCTATGGCCTCTTTCTTGCCTGACTCTTCCAGACTTTCTGCCTTGATGCGTGCTTCGATGGCCAGCCGGGGCATATTCATGGTGGTGAATGACAGGTTGCCACGTCCTAATGAACTTTTTTTCACCTGCTATATTTTCGTATACGCGGGTACGGCATCCCATAGTTGCCAGTTCATAGCGGTAACGTTTAGGGTCCTTGATATCCCATTTCTCATTTTTGTTATAAGGAGTATCCAAAAACATAAAATTAGGGAACAAGGCTTTTGCGGTGGTACGGCAGGCTTTCAGAAACAAGCGAAATGGGAG
>ENA-OQCF01000414-OQCF01000414.1-human-gut-metagenome-genome-assembly--contig:-NODE-414-length-16830-cov-2.242591_pt1 | contig 16830 bp, 17 predicted proteins | sample MGYA00242756_ERZ504573 | MGnify/ENA primary metagenome ERZ504573 (study PRJEB26092, sample SAMD00036240) | human gut metagenome | host: Homo sapiens | study: EMG produced TPA metagenomics assembly of... | reverse complement strand
AAAAGTACCGATGTCTTTAAACGAATCATCTCCATATATTCGGGAACAGTAACATCATTCCGGGTTTCAAATTCCATATCCCACTGCTGTCCTTCACAAATTTCCAAAGCAGTCTGACTGAAAATATCCATCACTTGCTTCAAATAACGCTCCGGACAATTGTTCATCAGCCGATAAGCCAACACCAGCATGGCATCCCCCGAAAGAATAGCCGTATTCTCATCCCAAACCTTATGCACGGTAGGCTTGTTTCTGCGCATATCCGCACAATCCATCAAATCATCATGCAACAATGTATAATTATGATAAGTCTCTATACCTGCCGCTTGTGGTAAAATATCATCCACATTCTCTTTGTAAAGCTGATAGGAAAGCAACATCAAAACAGGACGGATACGTTTACCGCCTAATGACAAGACATACTCTATAGGAGCATACAATCCTTTTGGTTCGCGCACATAAGGCATCGTAGCAAGATAAGTATTTACCTTTTCCAATAACTGGTCTGCAGAAAAAGCCATAAATTATTTTGATTAAGGGGTTCTAGAAAAAGAGGCTGCTTTTTAAAGGCAGCCTCTTAATTAAGATATTAAAGTATTTTATTACTGTAATTTGAAAGTTACAGGCACTGTATATTTCACACGTACAGCTTTACCACGCTGTTTGCCAGGTTTCCATTTCGGCATGGTCTTGATTACACGGAGTGCTTCCTTATCCAAGTAGGGGTCTACACTACGCACAACCACCGGGTCAACGATAGAACCGTCCTTATTAACGACAAACTGAACGATAACCTTACCTTGCACACCGTTTTCCTGAGAAATAGTGGGGTATTTAATATTCTTACCCAAGAACTTCAAACATTCAGCCATACCTCCGGGGAATTCAGGCATTTCCTCTACAACTTGGAATATCTGCTGTTCTTCAGGTTCTTCTTCTTCCACTTCTACCGGAACATATTTAACTTCCACAGCCTGACCTGTTTCTTCAGAAGCCTGAATGGCAGTTTCTTCTACTTTAGCATCGTTTTCAACGATCTGAAGCACTTCTTCTACCTTAGGAGCTTCGGGAGGAGGAGGAGCTTGTTTTTTGTTCCTGTTCCGTAATAGGGATAATTTCTTCTTAAATACGACATCGGTTATACCTGTTTCCGTAGTCACTTGCTTGTCGCGATCAGTCCATTCGAAAGCTACAAACATGAGAGCAAGGATAAACACATAACCGATAAGCAGCCAGGTACTCTTTTTACCTTCGAGATCTGCTTTAGGCATTTTTTAACTTCCATAAATTGTGTTTTAAAATTAAGTGTTTCTCACTGAGGGCAAATGTAACACAAATCTTTTAAATAAAAAGTATTTTCACATGAAAAATATGCTAATTCATTTTATTTTCATCCGATTTCATAGACATACACCCAACTTTTATCTATCTTTGAAGCGTTTTTAGTAGTCACCTATACATTAATTATATATGAAAAAAATAACTATTGCCATTGACGGTTTTTCATCATGTGGAAAAAGCACGATGGCCAAAGACTTGGCACGTGAAATAGGATACATTTATATTGATAGCGGTGCCATGTATCGTGCTGTTACATTATATAGCCTGCAGAAAGGGTTCTTTACGGAAAGAGGCATCGACACCGAAGCGTTAAAAACAGCGATGCCCGATATACATATTTCATTCCGGTTAAATCCGGAAACACAACGCCCCATGACTTTCCTGAACGATACAAATGTAGAGGATGCCATCCGCAGCATGGAAGTTCCTCTCATGTAAGCCCTATCGCCGCCTTGGGTTTTGTACGTGAGGCTTTGGTGAAACAACAACAGGAAATGGGAAAGGCCAAAGGAATTGTCATGGACGGAAGGGACATTGGAACCGTTGTTTTCCCCGATGCCGAACTGAAAATATTTGTAACCGCCTCGCTGCCATACGTGCACAGCGCCGTTATGATGAATTAAGAAGTAAAGGGCAAGAAGCCTCTTATGAAAAAATTCTGGAAAATGTGGAAGAGCGTGACCGTATAGACCAAACCCGTGAAGTCAGCCCGTTACGGCAAGCGGATGACGCTATCTTGTTGGACAACAGCCACATGAGCATTGCCGAACAGAAAAAGTGGCTGACCGAAAAATTTCAAGCAGCGATAAATGGTTAACATAGAGATAGACGAAGGATCTGGGTTCTGCTTCGGAGTCACCACAGCTATCCGTAAAGCAGAAGAAGAACTGGCAAAAGGAAACACTCTTTATTGTCTGGGAGACATTGTACACAACGGACAGGAATGTGAACGCCTAAAAAAAATGGGGCTTATCACAATAAACCACGAAGAGTTTGCCCAATTACACGATGCCAAAGTACTGTTGCGCGCACATGGAGAACCTCCTGAAACATACGCTATAGCCCGTACCAACAACATCGAGATCATTGACGCCACCTGTCCGGTAGTATTACGCCTCCAAAAGCGCATCAAACAGGAGTATGACAATGTTCCGGCAAGTCAAGACACACAAATCGTGATTTATGGCAAGAACGGTCATGCCGAAGTACTGGGGCTGGTAGGTCAAACTCATGGAAAAGCAATTGTCATAGAAACACCTGCTGAAGCTGCTCATCTGGACTTCACCAAAGACATACGCTTGTACTCCCAGACAACCAAGTCTTTGGAAGAATTCTGGCAAATCATAGAATATATCAAGGAGCATATCTCACCCGATGCCACTTTTGAATATTACGACACAATCTGCCGGCAAGTGGCCAACCGGATGCCTAACATCCGCAAATTTGCAGCAGCACATGATCTGATCTTTTTTGTCTGCGGACGAAAAAGCTCAAACGGAAAGATCTTATATCAAGAATGCAAAAAGATCAATCCGAATTCATACCTCATTGACCAGCCGGAAGAAATAGACCGGAACTTGCTCGAGGACGTCCGTTCCATCGGCATTTGTGGAGCGACTTCCACCCCCAAATGGTTGATGGAAGAATGTAAAAAAGCAATCTTAAACGAAAAATAGACCAATAAAAAATAGAAAATTATCGTTGTCCAACTGATAATTTGTTAACTTTGCGACATAAAAATATTAAAATGGGTATTTATGGGAACGATTAAAAGTATTGGTATTTTAACCTCTGGAGGAGATGCTCCGGGAATGAATGCTGCCATTCGTGCAGTCACACGTTCTGCCATCTATAACGGCTTGAAAGTATATGGCATTTATAGAGGTTACAAAGGATTGGTAACAGATGAAATTCAGGAATTCAAAAGCCAAAATGTTAGCAACATCATACAAATGGGAGGTACCATTCTGAAAACCGCCCGTTGCAAAGAATTCACGACACCCGAAGGACGGGCACAAGCTTACGAAAATATGAAAAAGCACGAGATTGATGCTTTGGTCATTATCGGCGGTGACGGTTCGTTGACCGGTGCACGTATCTTTGCTCAGGAATTTGATGTGCCTTGTATCGGTCTGCCCGGAACGATTGACAACGACCTGTATGGAACCGACACCACCATCGGCTATGATACAGCTTTGAACACAATTTTGGATGCAGTAGATAAAATCCGTGATACGGCAACTTCTCACGAACGCTTATTTTTTGTTGAAGTGATGGGACGTGATGCAGGTTTCTTGGCATTGAACGGCGCTATTGCCGCAGGTGCAGAAGCAGCTATCATTCCGGAATTCAGCACAGAAGTTGACCAATTGGAAGAATTCATCGAACATGGTTTCCGCAAATCCAAGAGCAGTAGCATCGTATTAGTAGCCGAAAGCGAACTGACCGGGGGTGCAATGCACTATGCCGAACGTGTGAAGAACGAATATCCGCAATACGATGTGCGTGTAACGATATTAGGACATTTACAACGTGGCGGACGCCCCACAGCGCATGACCGAATCATTGCCAGCCGTATGGGAGTGGCCAGCATCCAAGCACTATTGGAAGGACAACGTAATGTAATGATTGGTATTGATGATGATAAGATTGTTTATGTACCTTTCGCTAAAGCTATAAAGAACGACAAGCCTATAGACAGAGAATTGGTGAATGTACTTCACGAACTTTCTATCTAATTTCATCCACCACAGACAATAAAAAAAACGCAGATTTAATGAATAATCATAATCTGCGTTTTTTGTTTTGCCTGTTGGTAGCAAAACCTTATTTCAAGGTTGAGAAATAAGCATCCAATAACTTTTTGGCAGCAACAAACGAAGTCAGTTTGCCATTCAGCACCTCTTCCTCTTTTGCAGCCAACATAGAAATTATCTTTTCATTATTATAGAAACTATCACGCAAATGCTCGTTGATAGACTCATACATCCAATACTTGGCCTGTTCATTTCTGCGATATTCAAAATAACCATTCGCTTTCACAAAAGCGAAGTATTCATAGATCATATCCCAGATTTCTTTAATTCCAATACCATAAAAGCCGGAATACGTCATTACTTTAGGACTCCAGCCCGAATCAGGAGCAGGAAACAAATGTAAAGCATTGCGGAAATGACTGGCAGCCAGTTTTGCTTTCTCAATATTGCTGCCGTCGCTTTATTGATAACAATTCCATCCGCCATTTCCATGATACCTCTCTTAATCCCCTGCAATTCATCACCAGTACCGGCCAGTTGGATCAGCAAAAAGAAATCCACCATAGAATGCACTGCCGTTTCGCTCTGCCCTACTCCAACCGTTTCAACAAAAATCTTATCAAAGCCCGCCGCCTCACAAAGTATGATCGTTTCACGAGTCTTACGAGCTACCCCTCCCAACGAACCTGCCGACGGACTAGGCCGTATAAAAGACTTCGGATGGACAGATAGTTTCTCCATACGGGTCTTATCTCCCAAAATACTGCCTTTAGAACGCTCACTACTGGATCAATAGCTAAAACAGCTAATTTTCCTCCCTTCTCAAGCACATGCAATCCAAATACATCAATAGATGTACTCTTGCCGGCACCGGGCACACCACTGATACCGATTCGCATAGAATTTCCGGAATAAGGCAGACACTTCTCTATCACTTCCTGGGCAATAGCCTGATGTTCCGGTTTTACACTCTCCACCAAAGTAACCGCCTGACTCAATACGGTCACATCACCTTTTACGATGCCTTCTACATATTCACCTACGGAAAACTCACGACGACGAGGTTTTTTACGTAGTTTCAAATAAGGATTCACAATAGATGGTTGCTCAATACCTTTGTTCACTGTCAATCCCTTATATTCTTCACTATTTTCAGGATGTTCCATAGCTATTTTTTTGAGGTTACTTTTACTTTTATAATTATCTTCGGATTGTTAGGATCATTGGTTATCATCAAGACACGCGGAGTACCCTTTACTTTCTTCAAATTTTGACCGAAAGCAGTAATCTTCAACTTGGTAGACGCACCCGGTTTCAAGACACGTTTCTTCAACTGGACCCCCAAAGCAGAATTAAACACCTGCAAATCAAGAATTTCCAGATTAGATTTTCCTACATTCTTAACAATAATCGTATGTGCTTTCTTTTCATCGCTTTTCAGTTCTCCCATCTGCAACTCTTTGGCAGAAAGATGAATGGCAGGCGGATTCAAGCGTTCCTGCTGGCTGATATGCGAGAAATCCGGCAATAATATGGCAGAAACCGGAATTTCATTTTCCTCTCCTACCTTATCTCCCGGAAAACGGGATAAATAAACAGAAGCTGTTGTCAAGCCCAATTTAGGCAGCTTATCCGTATCAAGAGTGATCTTGATTTTACCCGTACGTCCCCTTCCTAATTTTTCCGGAGTTGCAACAGCACTGAGGTAAGGAGGCAAATGCATCAGCACAGGTATATAGTTTATCTGACGTATTGGCAACCAACAATTCCATAGTCGGTTTATCACCTTTATTGGCATCCTCAAACTCTATTTCTTCCTTATCCAGACGAATAGCGCCAATTTGAAAAGGATGTGTGAAAGTGTAATTCTTAGGATCGGCTGTTACCTCTCCCCGGATAGCCAGATAGATAGGTTTATTCGAGGCATTGCAATAAATGCCTACGCTCTTCTGAAAACGTCCGATGGCTTTGGCGTCAAAAGTAGAACTGACAATCCCGGTCTTTCCCGGTGCAATCGGTTCTTTGGTCCAATCAGCAACCGTGCAGCCACAAGACGTTGTCACATTAGATATCACTAAAGGTTTATCTCCTTTATTAGTGATTTTAAAGGTTGCCGTCACCGGATTTTTCCATAAAATAGTTCCAAATTCATGCGTTGTCTTATCAAATAATGCTTTGGGTTGTGCCTGTACTCCCAAAGTCACTCCCATTAACAAACTTACTATCAGTATAATATGTTTCATACAATTATTTTATGCTTTTAGATAGCAAAGATAGACAAAAAACATCCTTTACCCATTTTTTCAGCCTATAATTTATTTTATCTTATGAATAACCTTTATCTTTGTCCCGCATTAAAAATCAGATAAATTATGAAAATAGTAAAACATTACTGGTTCGTTGCCATTGCATTGATTACAATGATAAGTTTTTCTTCATGTGAAAGCGATGAGGAAAGAGGATTTGACATTTCAGGATTATACGGTAAGATTGGTGGGGCGATATGGGATTTGAAGACCGATATGGAGAACCTCTTTACAGTTACATCACATTCACCTCAGGTGCTTTCACAGATCATGGTGTAGGTACGGAAGAGCGCTGTTACCATAATGATGAACTTTATAGGGTATATAAGTTTGACTGGGAAATTCAAAACGGTTGGTTGTATCTATATTATTCAGATGGTTATACATTTATAATTGAATATCCATCCGTTTCAGGCCGCTATTTTTATGGCACGGCTGAAGATGGTTTTGAAATAAGACTAGAATGGGTGGACGGCAGAAGCATAAGAAAAAAAGTAAGTTAGCAAGCTAACTTACTTTTTATGAAATCACACAATTAATTCCAGACATCCCGTGTCTTTATTCCACCATCACCCGATATCCTCCCGTATGCCCTCCGAATTCCGGAGCATAAGCAGACTGAACAGTTGCAATTCCGGCCTGATATTCTCCTGTCCGGTTCACATACACCTGATACTCTATCACATAAGTTCCTTTTCTCATCTGATCGATAAAGAACTGAGTCGAAGCATCTTTGGTAGCCTGATAATATCCCAGCCCGTTACCCCAACGGAATCCCGAAACTGCCTGTAACGGTTCCATACAAGCTGCACGGTCATCCTTGATCTGAACAAAATCCATATCACGGTCAGCCTTCACAGTCAGGCGAACGGTAATCTTATCGCCAACCTTCAATGGAGCTGATTCATTCAAAGCCTCATCTCCTTTATATAATTGACGGCTGACAGACAATCCGTTTCCCTGCTCACCTATTTGATCCATACTTTCCAGATATTGGGCATAAACGGCTCCCCAACCCATTCCGGTTCCTTCTTTATCCACGCTTACTTTCTTGATATTCATCACATCACCGGACACCGTCTTCTTGATATAACCGATGGCATCATCTGCCGGAGTCCGGATCACTTCTTTACCTAAAGTAATCTCTACTCCTCCTGTATTTGCCAATAAATCCGAAGCTCCTGTAGCCATCAATGCATACACCGCATCAGCCGTGGCAATCGGCGTTTCCCAAGTCTGTGTCTGTTTCTGCTTCAACAGCCAGCGTTTCATTTCATCAATAGCTTTCGTATCTTTTGTTATACGCTGTATAGCTTCCATAGCAGCCACTTCAGTCGGAATTTTATAACTGAACCATGAATATCGGGCTTTAGGAGTATCAAAGTAACGTCCCATTTCATCCGTCACAACAGAATACTCCATCAATGACTGCATAAACAGCTTGGCTTCTGCCACCTTACCGGCTTGCTGCAAGATGATAGCTCCCAACGCCTTTTCATAAATCGTCAGTTCTTTTCCCTCACCGGACAACTTGTCTATGAAATACCGGTTCACCTTTTCATCAACCGGAGCCTTGCCATCCAAAGCACAGATATACAAATACCTGAGAACCTGCTCTGACGGACGGATACCGACAGCCCCTTTCTTTTCAGCTTCTTTCATGGACTTATACTCTTCGGCTGCCTGCTTGCCTAAATACTCGAACCCTTTTTGAATCATAGGCTGCATCCGGCTGTCAGCATCCTGATGAGTCAATGCATTCAGCCGGACCAGCATTTCCATTACCTGAGTAGTTACATAGCGGCTGCCTTGCATACCTTTATACCAACTCCATGCGCCATCGGCATTTTGCAATTCTCCCAGTTTCTCTACAGAAACAGCCAGTTGGCTATTCATTGTATTCAGGTCAAACAAAGTGGCGATACGCTGTTTTTGTTCGGCTTCATTGGTAGCTTCTGCCAGCCAGGGAGTTTCAGCCAGCAGGATATTTTTCAGTTCCTGATTCTTTTGCAGATTGCTCATAAAAGTCTCCTTCGTGCCACCTTGAGCCTTCCAGCTATCAAAGACTTGCTTGATACGGGGATTTTCTTTGACTATATATGCAGCCAATGAATGGGCATAATAAGCGGTAGCCCAGGAAAGAGCATCTTCATTCTGAGGATGAGCCACTACAGGCAAAGCCTGCACGGCATACCAAGCCGGATGGGCAGTAAATTCTACGGTCAACCGTTGTTCGGAAGCCGTTTTGCTATGCTTGTTAAACAGGTTTTCCAAAGAGAAAGTATGCGCACCTTCCCCATTCACGTTCAGAGGAACGGTTTCCGTCACCCACTGTTTGTCTGTCAGAACGGGGATGTAACGCTGTTCTCCATCACTGAAGGTATCTCCATCCGCTACCATCCGGCATGCCATTACCGCATATTTGTCACTCACTTCAAAAGTAAAGTTCACATGCCCGGTTTCTCCTCCCTTCACATCAAACTTCTGTTTTTGTGAATAGAATACCTTTTCTGTTTCCGGATTGAACAATTCCATGCGGACAGTCCCTTTCACTCCCTTGTCCGACAGGTTCATCAGTGAAGCGGCAATATTCGCTTTATCTCCACGCGGACAAAGCGGGGCATATTAGGCTGAAGCATAAACTCCTTGCTGGCAGTAGCGGTAGCTTCTATCTTTCCATAATCCACATTCCGGGTATGTGCCAAGCCCATAAACTTCCATCGGGTAAGGCTTTCGGGCAGTACAAAGGAAATACTGACTTCACCTTTTTCATTGGTGCGGAGCTGTGGGTAAAAGAATGCCGTTTCCGCAAAGTTTTCACGTATCTGTATATCACCCGTTTCTGCCAGTTCTTCAGAACTGCCCATTTCTGCCTTTTCCTGTGCAGATGTTTCTACCATTTCTTCCTGGAGCACCATATCAGTAACAGCCTCCTGGTTCATCACAGCATTTGCGGCACTCCTGCCTCTAATCTTCAAAGCTCCTGCAAGAGTGGCACGAGGACTGCCTCCGTAACCTACCACCATAGCCTCCATTCTTCCTGTAGATGGAATGATCAATTCACTATATTCCAAAGGAACCGCACGGAGCCTCTTCAACGGGAAATCAACATACAAATAAGCATTCCGCATATAGGATGTATTCCAATAAGTCAAAGGAACCACATAATGAAAGTCCACTCCAAAGTCCAACTTATGTGCACTATAGATTTTATCCAGAGAAGCATCATACATAGTAGCCAGCATTTCAGCCTCAGCCGGGCTTCCATCCGGATAAAGTACCGTCAGTTTCCATTCCTCTTGCTGTCCAGAACGGAGTTTGTCACGGAACGTAGTCCATTTCAGCTGCAACTTCTTTTCAGGGGCCGGTTTCATAATCCGTGCATTATGACTGTAAAGTCTGCCATCTTTCACAAATGCCATACTTACCAGAATGCCGTCACCATATTCCTTCTTATAAGGGAAGCGGAAACTGACCACCGAGTCCGAAAGCTCTATACGTTTGCTTTCCAAGCGCTTATTTCCTGCAAATACATCATAAAGCAGATAGACATTCTTTTCGCTGCTACCTATATATACAGTAGCCGGAGATGCTGCATCAAATTCCAGACCATCCTGATAGAACCAATCCGTTATCACGAAAGGCGGACGCTTGTCGTTCAATGAAAACAGAAGGAAATTCTTAGATGCCGTACACTCTCTGCCCTGCGTATCCTTAGCCGAGAGCTTCAAACGATAATTGCCGGAAGGCAGGGCATAAATAGCCTCAGGAACAAAACTCTTGTTGGCTTCCACCGTACCGGTCAATACCTTTCTGCCTTCTTTTTCCTGACCGTCTTTTCTGCTCCTCCATCTCGACTACCTGATAAGTAACCGGAGTATCTACCGGCTCACCCGAAAGATTCATGGCTGTCAGTTTTATTTCCAGCTTCTTTTCTTTCACCAAATTATCGGGCAGATTATCCATATTCAGCACCATTGAAGTGCTTCCTAAAGGCAATGACAAATTAGCTTGCTGTGTCTCACCTGCACCATCCGTCACATCCGCCTGTATGTTGTACGTATAATACCACAACGGAGATTCTCTCCTGTCCGAGTCTATTTCAAAATGCACCGGAACGCTGAACTTACCATCCGCATCGGTCATTGCCTCTCCCTCCCAACGGGCTGAACCTCTGCCCATAAACCGCCAGACCCAGGCATAGGAACGAGATATATTATAGTGTACCCTGGCATTCTGCACAGGCGCACCGGCAAAAGTCTTTGCCATACCCACCACTTCTATAGAGTCACCCACTTGATACTCCACTTTCACGGGCTCAAACGTGACATCAAAGGTGGGACGTTTATATTCTTCTACCTTAAAACTGACAGAAGTATCGGCCGCACGCAAGCTAAAATAACCGGTCAGGCAAGGAGAGGGCAAAACAAACTGTCCGCTGAACGAGCCAAAACCATTCGTCCGTACTTCCACTTTTCCTGTTTCATTATTATTCGCATCATATAGGGATACCGTATATTTTTTATCCGTCAGCACACGCGTAGAATCCTTTTCCATTTCATAAGCCAAGCCGGATACATATACGGTTTGACCGGGACGGTAAATGGAGCGGTCGGTAAATAATTGCAAAACTTCTTTCCTCTTGCTCTCTTTATAGTAATAATCATTTTTCCAAAGATTCAAGATGGGCATCGCATTATCAGCCGCCGTATGTGCATTATACCAGTATTTGTTACTATTCAGGAAATCCAGTTTCAAAGTACCCTGTTTATCCGCCTGGTAGGTCTGTTGGGGAGAATAGCCTCCCCCCTTCTCCGTATAAATGGTTACTTCCGCTTCCGAAACCGGCTGTCCGCTCACTGCATCTACCACCACCAGTTCCAACGTACCATCCGGCAGAGGACGATAAATGGTCTTTAAAGCGGTGACATTCATTAATGTTCCGTCCGAAACGCCCTTCTTCCCATCGGCACTGCCTTTAAGAAATAAATTCCCGCTTGAGGAGCCTGTATGGTCAGGGTGGTATCGACATTCAAATAATCTGTAGTAGGTTTCAAAGAAAAATGCTCCTCGCGTTGCAAACGGGCATATTTACTTTCAAAATGGGTGGTTCTGTTCTGCAATACGGCAGAGGTAACGGGTAAATTCACCTTATATAACTGCAAGGTGATGCCGGTAAGGTTTTTATAATTTACTTTCACCGACTGCTGTTCACCCGGGTAAGCCGTAGCTATTTCCAGTGAGAGGCTTGCATTCAGAATTTCCTTTTCTATATTCTTCAGTTGGTTGATACCTTCGTAACGGGGGTATCCGGCTATTCCTTCACGAACTATCCGCAAGCGCTCTACCTGATTATTTTGATACTGTAGGAATTGTGCCAAAGCCAGATAAGCTTCAGGGACTGTTTTCACAGCCGGATAAGTATGAATCCACTTCCGGAGTTCCTGTTGGCATACGTCATTCGAGAAGTTTCCGGAAAAATTGCGGTACAGGTAATTCAATGCATCTATCCCGGTCAGCAACCAGCCCTCACGCTCCGTTTCCGTATCGTATGCTTTCAGCAAGGACTGATAAGTCTGCATGACAGCTGCCGTCAGGTCACAATCAGAGACAGGAACAAACTGATAAGTAACAAACTGATCCATATCCGTCATATCCACAGGCAGACTGTTTGTCTGATTTGCTTTAGCAGCCGCCTGCCACCTGTACTGCTGCATGATCTGTATGGCACGACGTGCCAGCAGGTTGTACAGATTATCACGAAAATACCGTTTACTAGTCTCTCCCACTCTCACCATAGGTCTCAATTTCTCGACCGGGATAAGTAATAACCGGTCCTTATCCTTGAGAGAGGCCTGCAAATAACCCAATCCTTTTTTTTACGTCGACAGGCATGGTCATTTCACCCAGAATGGAATACAATATAGCTTTGTCTTCCACACTGCCGGTTTGGGAAGCCCATTGTTCCAAACCATTCATATCTACCTTCAAGCTATCGGGAGTTAAAAGGGAACGGTACTGCATGGCAGTGAGATAGGCTTTCATCATTTGCGGTACATTCTGTTCCGCTTTTGCTTTATCGTAGATTTTCATTGCTTCGGAAATAACCGACTTGGGCAGATCCTTTCGTTCCAATACTTCCAGTTCTTTCCACAAATTGTCATAGGTTTGTGCCTGCATAGGAGCAAATACGCTCATTACCAGTAACACTATCAAAGATAAATAACGAATTTTCATATCTACAATCTTTTAGTTCGTACTAAGTCTTCTTTAACAAAGAAACGAAATAGATGTTTAAAGACTGCATACGTTTTAATTAAAATAACTAAAACAGAAAAGGAAAGATCTTTCAGCGCAGCCAAAGCAAACGTTGCAGCACCAGTCTTTTATAGGGTTTCTTCATGTCTTCGGGCAGGAAGGAAACATCTATCAGTTCCATCCATTTAATGATGGAACGTCGGAATTTCCAAGCGATGTTCTCTATTACCTTGCCACTGCCCCCCGGCGAGCTCCTCCGTATCCTCGGGCATGACAATAACCGTGGACAGCAAATGGTATGCAGGCGTCAGACTATAGCCCATCCCCGTATCATACAATGAAAAGTTCTTCAGGTGCCAGCCGGATAACGCAAGAATCCGGCATCATAGACAAAGGTAAAACCATTTTCGTCTTCCGTCAGCGTCCCCGCGTAGATATATATCATTCAGGTATATTTTTCCCCTTCTCATACGCTATGCTCCTTTCCTGCAGGCACTGCTCCCACTTCATACCCGAAGAGGGCAAGCACCTGGTTTACCTTGTCTATTCGCAAAGTTTGCTTTCCTTGTTCCAACTCGCGCACAAAGCGAAGCCCCACTCCCGCCTTAGCTGCCAAATCTACTTGCGTAAGTCCGAACCGCTTGCGCATTTCCTTAACAAACAATGACAATGAATTATTCATAATTACACCCTTTAGGGTACCAATATAGCAAAACCAGCGATAATTACACCCTAATGGGTATAATTTATTAGCTTCTTTTGCATAATATACCCGAAAGGGTGCAAAGTATTAGCCCGGGCCATCGCATTACGGAAAACCAGGAGTATTCAGCAAATTCGTGATACAAAGAAAAAGGACAGGAAAATTCCTTCAAAAGCTTCAGCCTCTCCGCAAACCCTTTGCCGGTGGGCATTCCGGCTGAAGGATTACACCGGAAAATGCTTCAGCCCGAAGAAAAATCCTTCAGCCGCGCCTCTGGGAGTATGCGTACTCCGCACAGACTGGTTCCCCAATGCTTCAAAAGTCCTATATCCAGGCACTTGTCACCGTATTGCACCCCTAAATGAGCAAACTGACACAACCGGAAACATATTCTTTTTCATCAGGATAAGTTTATATTTTCTGCCTTTCAAGTTTATCGTTTCACTCTAGTGATGAAGTTTCATCACTAGAGTGAAATAATTTGATCACTAAAGTGATACAACTTCTTCACTAAAATGAAACGATAATTTTGAAAGGCAGTCAAAGCAAACTCTTCCTAATAGTAACATCATTTCCAACAGGCATAAAAGCACTAGAGAAAATAAACTTCCACAAACACATCCCGAACAGCCAAAAACTGAAGCTTCCATAATCGGGCTGAAGAAATTTCCAAAGGCAATCCTTCAGCCGCTTCGCCCTATTGACGGGCTTTTGCGGAGAGGCTGAAGCTTCTGAAACAAAAAACAGGGCAATGTCCCCGGAGGCACTGACAATCATCTCAACGGTAGCAGAAACCGACAAGTGTACACATGAAGCGGCAGTTTCCGAATAAAATAAGCCCACTCCCGCAGTATATAGCCGGAAATATTGTATATTTGCTCTGTACAAAAAGAAATAGAACCACTATGGAAAAAGAAGAATTAATGCGGAAAGCCATTGAGCTTTCTATAGAGAACGTGGCAAACGGCGGCGGCCCTTTCGGAGCAGTTATCGCCAAGGACGGAGAAATTATCGCTACCGGAGTCAATCGTGTCACTTCACAATGCGACCCTACCGCCCATGCGGAAGTCAGCGCCATCCGTGCGGCGGCAAGCAAACTAGGAACATTCAACTTGAGCGGATGTGAAATTTATACTTCGTGTGAACCGTGTCCTATGTGTCTGGGAGCCATTTACTGGGCACGACTGGATAAAATGTATTATGCAAACAACAAGACAGATGCCAAGAATATAGGTTTTGACGACTCTTTTATCTATGATGAGTTAAGCCTGAAGCCTTCGGCACGCAAGCTGCCTTCCGAAGTTCTTTTGGCGGAAGAGGCGATAAAGGCATTCCAACAATGGACAGAGAAAAGTGACAAAGTGGAGTATTAATAGAAAGGCGCGGACGAAATCCCTATCATCCGCGCCCGAAATCTTTATAAGATCTTAAAGACTATTCTTTTACCGGCGTATTTTCCAACGTAGCTACCACGAAATCATAGAACTTGCCTACAGAAGGAATAAAGCAGCGTTCATCCGGTGAGTGAGGAGAACGCAAGGTAGGACCGAAAGAAATCATATCCAATCCCGGAACCACCGCACCGATGATACCGCATTCCAAGCCGGCATGAATCACTTTCACAGCAGGTTCCGTACCGAATTGTGCCTTATAAGACTCCTTCATGGCTTTCAGAATAGGAGAATCCACATTGGGTTCCCAGCCTGAATAACCACCTGAACGGGTTACTTCCATACCTGCCATAGAGAAACAGCTTTCCAATGCAGTATTCAGATAATCCTTCATTGAATCGCGTGAACTGCGGGCCAGGATTTTTATCTCCGCCTTGCCACCACCTATAGAAACAATAGCCAGATTGGAAGAGGTTTCCACGGTATCGGGGATAGTAGGAATCATACGCATCACTCCATTCTGACAAGCATAAATGGCATCCACCAGATTATCTTTAATTTCATCGGGAACCATCATCGCAGGCAATTCCACCCGTTCTGCCTTGAAGCTGATCGGTGTTTCGTGTACATGATATTCTTCATTCCACAATGCTTCGCACTCCTGCACAAATTCCAGTACGTCCGCTTCTTCTTCAGCCGGAACCGTAATGACCACTTCACATTCACGAGGAATAGCGTTACGCATATTGCCACCTTGCCAGGACACCAGACAAGCCTCATCGTAAGTTATCACCTGGTTCATGAAACGAGCCATCAGCTTGTTGGCATTGGCACGTCCTTCATTTATTTCCAATCCTGAATGACCACCGCGCAGCCCTTTCAAGGTAACTTTCAAAGCAATGTCAGCCGGATCTGTTTCCACTTCTTTATATTCCAACACTGCTGTCAGGTCTTCACCGCCTGCACAACCGATATACAATTCTCCTTCTTCTTCCGAATCCAGATTCAACAGAATATCACCGTCTACCGTTCCCGGCTTCAAACCGAACGCACCGAACATACCGGTTTCTTCGTCGGCAGTAATCAGTGCTTCCAACGGACCATGTTTCAGCGTCTTGTCTTCCATGATAGCCATGATAGCGGCAACACCCATGCCATCATCGGCTCCCAAAGTCGTGCCTTTAGCTTTCACCCAATCTCCGTCAATGTAAGTCTCGATAGGATCATTTTCAAAATCATGCACTGTATCGTTATTCTTCTGAGGAACCATGTCCATGTGAGCCTGAAGAATCACCTTCTTACGGTTTTCCATCCCCGGAGTGGCAGGCTTGCGGTAAATAATATTACCGGCTTCGTCCTGGAATGACTCTACGCCTACACTTTTTCCAAAGTTCAGCAAGAACTCTTGCACTTTCTTCAAGTAACCCGAAGCGGGGAACCTGAGTCAATGAATAGAAATGCTTCCACACATTCTGCGGAGCGAGAGAGAGAATTGTACTCATAACTTCTTAGTTTTATTTGTGAACGGCAAAGCCGCTAATCCATATATACCCAACAAAATTAATAAAAAAGTTTGTATTCCATGCACTAATAAGGCAAAAATTCCCGCATCTTCTTTTCCCACTCCATAGAGCATCATCATCGTTATGACAGCAAAATGCCACGGACCCGCCCCATTAGGAGTCGGAACTACTACCGCAATGCTACCTACAGCAAACATGACCAGTCCCGCCATCACTCCCAAATTATCGGAAAAATCGAAACAAAAGAAAGAAACATAGAATTGCAGGAAATAGCAAGTCCAGATACCGACGGTATAAAGAATGAACAGAGGCATCCGCTTTACATGACGCAAAGACAGTACACCGACCCATACATTATGGAGAATGCCTTTCACCTTAGCAAAGACCGTCACATTCCTGATCAGAAAAAAGCCAGCACCAATACGGCCAGCACACAGACGATAGTGATATAGAAATGCCCCGAAGTAAATACCTGTGCCAAAACCGTGGTATCCGTGCCGGATTTCTTTAAAAAAAAATACTTCGAAACACCCTTTGACCATGCATTTATAA
>ENA-OQCF01000413-OQCF01000413.1-human-gut-metagenome-genome-assembly--contig:-NODE-413-length-16832-cov-7.465609_pt1 | contig 16832 bp, 21 predicted proteins | sample MGYA00242756_ERZ504573 | MGnify/ENA primary metagenome ERZ504573 (study PRJEB26092, sample SAMD00036240) | human gut metagenome | host: Homo sapiens | study: EMG produced TPA metagenomics assembly of... | reverse complement strand
ACTGATAACGTGGAAGGTGGTCAGCACCCACTTGTGCATTTCCTCACACCAGTGTAAGTTGCCGGGTGCGGTGTTGGGAAACACCTGCGGCACCGTCTGCTCGTACTGGTCGGGATGGTGCGGTCGTCATAGAGATGGTAATACGCCTGAAACCACGGGTCGCCCGCCTTTGCCGCCATGGCCCAGCGGTGGGTGCTGGCGGTGTGGTTCATGACAAAATCCAGACACAGCTGATGCCTGCTTTCCGCAGCTCCCGGGTCAGGTTTTCCAGATCTTTATTGGTGCCAAGGCCGGGTCTACGGTATCGAAATCCTCCACCGCATAGCCGCCATCGTTGTGAGGGTGGGGCATCTGCAAAAGGGGCATCAGGTGCAGATAGGTCAGCTTCTGCTCCTTGAGGTAGGGCAGCTTCTTTGCCAGCTCTTTCAGGTTTCCGGCAAAGAGGTCGGTGTACATGGTCATGCCGAACATATTGCCACGCTTGTACCACTCCGGGTCGGCAGTGCGTGCCTTGTCCAGTGCTTTCAGCTCAGCACTGCGGGCGTTGTAGGCTTCTGCCATCTCCCGCTCCAGAACCTCCAGCCCTTCCCGGTTGTGGTACAGTTCCATGAACAGCCATTCCAGCTCGTCCTTGTGCTTGGCAAATCGGGATGCAAATTCCTGTTTTGCTGCCATGGTTCAGCCCTCCACTTCTGCAAGGGTGGGCATGGCGGGGATAGCGCCGTGGCGGCTGGTGGTGATGCTGGCCGCTTTGTTGGCAAAAGCCAGAATGCCTTCCAGCTTGTCCACCGTCAGGGTGTCCAGCTTCTCCTTGCAGAGCTTGGACAGCGCCGCCCCAAAGAAGGTATCGCCTGCGCCGTTGGTATCACCCACCTTGCAGGGGACGCCTGCCACATGGCCGGTCTTGTCCCCAAAGCGGTAGAATACGCCGTTTGCACCCAAGGTGACGAAAATCAGCCGGATGCCGTTCTGTGCCAGTTGTGCCGTGCCGCTTTCGCAGTCAGTGGTTCCGGTGAGCAGGGGCAACTCCTCATCGGACACCTTCAGGATATCCACCAGCGGCAGGGGAGCTTTCATCTGGGCAATGGCGTCCTCTTTGTTCTTCCAGAGGTTTGCACGGTAATTTGGGTCATAAGTAATGACAGCACCCAGCTTTTTGGCGCGGGCGGCAGCATCCAGCGTGGCAGTGCGGGAGGGGTCAGCGGTCAGGCTGACAGAACCAAAGTGGACGATTTTGGCAGCTTTCAGAGCCTCGTCCGAAATGTCCTCTTTGCACAGCATCACGTCAGCGTTAGCGCTGCGGTAGAAGCTGAAATCCCGCTCGCCGGTGGCATCCACCGACACGACTGCCATGGTGGTGGGGTGGTCTGCATCCACCGCCATGCCGGAAACGTCTACCTTGTTTTCTGCCAGAACCTCTTTCAGGTAGCGGCCAAAAGCATCCGCACCCACCTTGCCGATAAAGGCAGTCTGTGCGCCCAGTCTGGAAGCAGCCACCGCCAGATTGGCCGGTGCACCGCCGGGGTTTGCGGCAAACTGGGGGATGCCGCGCGCATCCTTGCCGGTCTGGGTCAGGTCGATCAAAACTTCACCAATCGTTAAAATGTCCATGCGTTTTCTCCTTATTTTTATCCTATAAGCTAAAACCCAACGGTCACCGCTGGAACAGATAATGAATGTAAGCGGCTGCACGCTCCGGGTGCGGTGCATTCTGCACTACCCCAAGATAGACCCTGCCAGAAAAACCTGCCTGCCTGACAAACGGCGTGTCCGAAATATCCAGCACGGTCCCACCGGCGTTCAGACTCGACAGTGCATGGAAAGACGCATCCAGTGTCCGCAGATCGAGAAAATAATCATCTGCCAACAGTCGATCCCGTGCATATTCGTCCATCAGAACAACATCTAACCGCTGGGCACTGACTGCACCCAGCAGCTTCATCTCCGAAGCATATACATACTGCTCCTCTGCGCGTTCGCTTTCGCTGAGCAGCAAGCCGGACAGCAGATCGACCTGTTGCTTTTTGGTCAGACCCTGCGCCTCGGCAAAGCCGGTGGTAAGCTGTTCCGTCAGATCAGACCCGGCAGTGATATTTACCAGACCAAGGTAAAGCACATCCTCTTTTTTCGTCACATGACGGTAGGCTGCATACCCGAGGATATAGACGACGATGAGCAGGATCGCAATGGGCAGCTTGTAATATGCCCAGATGTGCTCCCACTTTTTGCGCCCATGGAGGGAGCGGAGCGTATCCCGGTCAGTTTTTGTCATGGTCGTATTCCTCGTGTACTGCATCAGGGTCTCCACCGATCAGATAGAGGATCCGAAGCATCAGAAAGGAGCAGAGCATTGCGCAGAAACCCATGCCCAGCAGGAATGCAGGCGTGAACACAAACACTATGACGTACCCCATGATGCCATAGATCGCCGCCATCAGCAGGGTGCAAAACAGATACCGGACACCCACGAGAAACGCTGTTTTCAGGATGCCGAAGGTGGTGTTTTCAAACCGTGCCAGCAGAGGAAAGGCATACAGCAGAACGATGCCGTACAGAATTGCCGCACCAATAAGCACTGCAGTGAGCAGCGTCCAGAAAATGTTTTCGCTCCACATTCGGCGCAGCACAAAGCCATCCGCAGCCAGCAAACTGCCGACTGCCAGCAGGATCAGCCAGAGTTTTGTGGCAGGCTTAAAATTTTCCCGGAACGCCTTAAAAAACATCCGGGTCAGACCATCGTCCCGATCTTCCGCCATTTTGAGCGTGACGTAGAACAATGCGGTCGTAGAAGCTCCTATGGTAACGATGGGCAGGCTGCACACGAGCCATAAGATGTTCAGGTAAGCACTGTAAGTCAATTTCGTCAGCACAGCAAACAGCGGCTTGTCCGTATTGCACAGGTCACGCATGGGGGTTCTCCTTTCGCTCAATCTCCTGTGGATTCGCGCAGGATCAGGTTGGTTTCCGTATAGACGGTGCGATAGTTCAGCGATGGCTCTTCGATGCGGGTCATAAGCAGGTTGGCAGCGGTGTAGCCCATGATCTGTCCATGGATATGGATCGAAGTCAGATGGGGGGCAAAGTAAGAAGCTCCTGGCTGTCATCGAAGCCGCAGACCCAGATATCATCGGGAACCGAATACCCCAGCTCATTCAATGCCTTGACCAGATCCATGGCAACAAAGTCATTGGCGCAGACAAAGGCATCCGGCATCGTTTTGAACCGACGTATGGTTTCGTACAGGGATACCGGATAGTTCTGCTGTCCAGATGCATCGCACAGGTGCTCAGGCCTTCTGTCAGACCAAAGTACTCCACTGCATCCTTATAAGCCATATAACGCTCAAAGAAGGACTGACAGTGGTTTTTATCCCCCGCAAAGCTGATGCGTTTTTTGCCGCGCTGGACCATGTGGGCCACCGCATTCTGGACCTCAATGCGGTTTTCCATATAAAGGCGGTCGGCTTTAAGGGGAGGACGCATATCCATCACAGGGGTGTCTACAAACAGCAGCGGAACATCCAGATCGCACAGCATCTGTGCATAGTCATAGTCGAATACTTCAATGCAGATGATGCCGGCTGTGCGCTGGATGTTGAGAGAAGATGGAAGCTTTTTCTCTTTCAGCTCTATGGGAGAAATGCGATGAATGGTCGTACAGCTATGCAGATGCTCGATTTCCGACTGGAAACGATCCAGCATCATGGAGGAAAAGTGAGAGCTGCTCAAAAACTGGGTCGTCAGCATGGCGATCTCCCGTTTGTCACTCGGCAGAATGGAATGCTCTGCTGCTTTTGCAGCGTCTTCCTGAAACAGCGGCAGATAGGCAAACTGCTTATAGCCCATTTCGGCGGCTTTGCGCAGGATCTTCTCCCGTGTGGCATCTGCCAGCACACCGGTGTTGTTGATGGCCTTTGAAACTGTGTTGCGGGAAAGCTGCAGTTCGTTTGCAATATCCTGAATGGTGACTTTGGTTGCCATAAGTCATCCTCTTTCTTTACAATATAGGGATAGGGGACGGGTGTTCTTTCTTTTATAGATAAAGTCTGGTGACGGATCTTATTCTTTGCGACTCCAGTATAGTGCAAATGCACAAATTAGTCAAATGCAAAAATGCAAATCATCATTTTGCATATTTGCGCACTTTTGGATTTGTGCATCTGTACAAATCCACAATAATTTTTGATGTATACCATGAATTATCGTTGACATTCGCTTGCGTGAGTGGTATAAATGAATTACAGAGTTTTACATTTGCACAAACGAAGTGAAAAACGTAAAATTCAAAGGTGCAAATGTAAAGTGCGAATCAAACGGCAAGCAAATCAAAAAGGAGGAGAATGATTCATGAAAGCAAAGACGGCCTCGCCGGAAACGGCTGTGCTGACAGCAGAACGCAAGCTGCACAACACATGGGTCTACATCAAACGGCATTGGCAGCTTTACCTGTTGTTCCTGCTGCCTGCCGTGGCGCTGACGCTGGTGTTCAAGTACGCTCCCATGGGCGGTGTGCTGATCGCGTTCCAGAAGTACAATCCCTTCAAGGGCATCTGGGGCAGCGAGTGGGTAGGCTTCAAAAACTTTACCCGCTTCATGTCCTCGCCGGACTTCCAGCGCTATCTGATCAACACCCTGAAGCTGAGCGTCTACGGTCTGCTGTGGGGCTTCCCGATCCCCATCCTGCTGGCATTCCTGCTCAACCGTATCGAGAGCAAGAAGATCAAGCAGAAGGTGCAGCTGGTGCTGTATATGCCCAACTTCATCTCGGTCATCGTGCTGTGCGGCATCGTCCGAGTGCTGCTGAGTGTCACCGGTCCGGTGAACGGCCTGCTTCACACCAGCATCAACTTCATGACGCTGCCGGAAGCGTTCCGCCCCATCTACATTATCAGCGGCATCTGGCAGGGTGCCGGCTGGGCATCCATCATGTACACCGCATCCCTTTCTAACGCCAGCAAAGATCTGAAGGAAGCTGCGATGATCGACGGCGCAAACCTGATTCAGCAGATCATGACGGTGGAGTGGCCCGCCATTAAGGATATGGTCGTTATTCAGTTTATCCTGCAGGCAGGCAACATCATGAGCATCGGTTTTGAAAAAGCCTATGCCCTGCAAACGGACCTGAACCTGAACACTGCCGAGATCATTGCAACGTACGTTTATAAAAAGGGCCTGTTGGACGGCGATTACAGCTTTTCCACGGCAGTCGGTCTGTTCAACACCATTGTCAACGTCATCCTGCTGATCGCAGTGAACAAGATCGTTGCCAAAATGAACGATGGCAAGGGCTTGTAAGGAGGGGTTTACCATGGCAAAACAGAAAAAATCAAAAATGGCCCTCTACACCAGACAAGATAAGATCATCCTGTACTGCGGCTACGCACTTCTGGGCTTGTTCCTGCTGGCGATCATCGTTCCGATGATCTACATCGTCATCGCGTCCTTTATGGACCCGGTCACGCTGCAAAACAAGGGCATCTCCTTTGATTTCAGCAAGTGGAGTCTGGATGCTTACCAGCGTGTCGTTTCGGACAAGCAGATCTGGGTCGGCTTCAGGAACGCGGTGCTTTACTCGATCATCTTCACCATCATCTCGGTAGCTGTGACGATGCTTGCCGCTTATCCCATGTCGCTGCCGGACTTCAAAGGCAAAGGGATCTTCAACACCTTGTTTGTGATCACGATGTTTTTCAGCGGCGGTCTGATCCCCACCTACCTGCTCATCAACAATCTGGGTCTGCTGGATTCCATGTGGGCGGTCATTTTGCCGGGAGCATTCAGCGTGTGGAACATGATCATTGCCCGTACCTATTATCAAGGCGTCCCGCGTGAGCTGCGCGAAGCTGCGGATGTGGATGGAGCCAGCGAGATGCTTTACTTCTTCAAGATCCTGCTGCCCGTCTGTATGCCGGTGGTGGCAGTTCTGGCTCTGTGGCAGTTCGTGGCAATGTGGAACAGCTACTTTGACGCCATGATCTACCTGAACAGCGCATCGAAGCAGCCGCTGCAGCTGGTGCTGCGTTCCATCCTGATCCAGAGCCAGCCGGAATCCGGCATGATCGCAGATATCCAGAGCACTGCCGAACGTGCCAAGATGGCAGAGCTGCTCAAATATGCAACCATTATTATTTCCAGTCTGCCGCTGCTGGTGATGTATCCCTTCTTCCAGAAGTACTTTGATGCCGGCATCATGGCTGGTTCCATTAAAGGCTGAGGATATTCCAGAATTTTATAAGCAGGTACGTTCATCTGTTACACGAAAAAAGAAACATGAAAAAGGAGAAAATACCATGAAAAAGCTGATCTCTCGCCGCAACTTCCTCAAGGTCTGCGCTCTGGCGGGCTCTGCCGCTGCTCTGTCTGCCTGTGGCGGCAAATCCACCGGCAGCGGCGATTCTGCTGCCGCAGCTGTGGACGTGACCGGTGCCGTTACATTTCCGCTGTCCGAAAAGGTCACCTTTACCGGTATGACCAGCTTCCCTGTGGGCAGCGAACCCGAACCGAACAACCGCACCATCTTCAAGCGTCTGGAAGAGCAGACCAATGTGCACATCGACTGGACCGCCATCCAGTCCGACCAGTGGAGCGATAAGATCACCCTGAATATGTCCAACCCCAACACCCTGACGGATTTTGTTTTTACTGCTGATTTTACCGACAGCAATCTGCTGCGCTACGCAGATCAGGGTGTCATCCTCAATCTGGAAGACTACATTGACAACAATATGCCTTATCTCCAGAAGGTCTTTGAGCAGTACCCGGAGTACCGCACCATGTGCACCGACAGCGATGGCCACATCTGGCACTGCCCTGGATCGAGCAGCTCGGCTCGGAAAAGACCGCCATCCAGACCATTGGCAACATGAGCTTCATCAATACCAAGTGGCTGAACTTCCTCGGTCTGTCGATGCCCACCACGGTGGACGAGTTTGAGCAGGTGCTGATTGCATTCCGTGATAACGCCGCTTCTATCAAGGCAGAGTATGGCATTGACGGCGACATCATCCCCATGTCCTGCATCGTCAACAACGGCGATCAGGACCCCAGCATCCTCATCAATGGCTTTGGCGAAGGCTACGGCGATGCAGACAAAGACCGCCATATCGCCGTTACCAACGACCGGAAAGTCATCTGTGCCGCCACCCAGCAGGGCTACCGTGATGGTCTGGACTGGCTGCACAAGCTGTATGCCGAGAAGCTCATCGACCCGGAGTGCTTCACGCAGGAGTGGTCCACCTATGTTTCCAAGGGCAAGGCTGGCCGCTATGGTGTCTGCTTCAGCTGGGATGTTGCCAACATTGACAACCTGACCGACTGGGAGCCGCTGCCTGCCCTGACCGCCGATACCCGCAATATCACTCCGCAGAACGGCTCTTTCACCAGCGGCTTTGCCCGCGGCAGATGCGTTGTCACCGCAAAGGCGACTAATCCTGCACTGGTTTGCGCATGGCTGGATCAGATGTACGCACCCCTCCAGTCTCCGCAGAACAACTGGGGTACTTACGGCGATGCGGAAGGCTTTAACATCTTTGAACTGTCCACCAACGATAAGGGCGAGCCCATGCTGAAGCACGCTCCTCTGGGCGATGCTTCTCCCGTGGAAGTCCGTGAAGCGCAGTGTGTCAGTGGACCTCTGGCGGTTCTGGATGATTACTATGGTGTATACGTTACCTGCCCGGACGATGCACAGTATCGTCTGGACTGGATCAAGGAGATCTACACCCCGGATATGAACAACGATTATGTCTATCCCAATGTCTTTATGAGCAGCGAGGACACCGAGCAGGTCTCTAACCTGCAGGCAGATCTGCAGACCTACATGAATACGCAGAAGGCCAACTGGATCATGAACGGCACGAAGGATGCAGAGTGGAACGAATATCTGAGCAAGCTGGAAGACTATGGCCTGTCCGACTATCTGGGCATTATGCAGAAATATCTGGATGCTTACTACGCATAAGAATTCTTTCCTTTGGAGGATTCCATGAACGATTTGACTTTACAAAAAGCCCGTGCCTACGAGGCCGAGCACGGCGCTGCGATCTCCCCGGAAGAACGCCCTGCTTACCACATGACTCCCTATGTGGGTTGGCTCAACGACCCCAACGGTTTCTCTTATTATAAAGGGAAGTATCACCAGTTCTATCAGTATAACCCCTACGATGTGCGGTGGGCGCCCATGCACTGGGGTCACGCGGTCAGCACCGACCTGCTGCACTGGGAGTATCTGCCCTGTGCACTCGCCCCGGATTCCCCGGCGGACAACGGCCCCGGCTGCTTCTCCGGTTCTGCTACCGAGATGGATGACGGCAAGCAGCTGCTGATGTACACCAGCGTGGTGGCAGAAAAGCAGCCCAATGGGGAGATGCGGGACATCCAGACCCAGAGCATTGCCATTGGTGACGGTCTCGACTACGAAAAGCCTGCCTGCAACCCGGTGCTGACCCAGAAAGACCTGCCGGAAGGCTTCAGCAAGTTTGATTTCCGGGATCCCAAGATCTGGCGTGAGGCTGACGGCACCTACTCCGCCGTCACCGTCTGCCTGGCCGAGGACGGCAGCGGCGCAGCAGCACTGTTCCAGAGCAAGGACGGCTTCGACTGGCACTTTGTCACGGTGCTGGAACGCTGCAACAATCAGTACGGCAAAATGTGGGAGTGCCCGGACTTCTTCCCGCTGGACGGCAAGCAGGTCTTGATGCTCGGCCCCATGGAGATGCTGCCCAAGGGCGAGTTCCACAACGGTCACAACGTGATTGCCTTCATCGGCAGCTACGACGAAGCTACCCACACCTTCACCAAGGAAAACGTGCAGCTGATGGACGGCGGCATCGACTTCTACGCCACCCAGACCACCCTTGCCCCGGATGGCCGCCGCATCATGACCGCATGGCTGCAGACCTGGTCGGACACCGAGGATAAGCCCAAGGGCTGCAAGTGGTTCGGGCAGACCATCTGCCCCCGCGAGCTGCACATCAAGGATGGACGTATTGTTCAGGCCCCGGTGCGGGAGCTGGACGCCGTCCACGGCAAGCGCACCCTGCACGAAAATGTGACGGTGCAAAGCGAAACTTCTCTGGAAGGCATCAAGGGCCGTGTGGCCGACCTGACCGTCACGGTACAGCCCGGCGAATACCGCTCCTTTACCCTGAAGCTGGCTGCTGACGCAGACCATCACACCAGCCTGACCTACGACCCCTACACCTCCGAGCTGACGCTGGATCGCAGCTATGCCGGTTCCCGTGCCGACATTGTTCACCGCCGCAGCTGCAAGGTGCGCAGCCAGAACGGTGCGCTCAAACTCCGCATCCTGCTGGATAAAAACAGCATCGAAGTTTTCGCCAACGACGGTGAGCAGACCATGACCGCATGGATCTACACCCCCCAGTCTGCCGACGGCATCACCTTTGCTGCCGATGGCAAAGCAACTGTTACGGTGGAACAGTTTGAGCTGAATCTGTAACCTGATATTCCTTTCATTTCTCCTTCATTGAATACAGCCCCGCTTTGGCTTCTCCTTCGCCAAAGCGGGGCTGTGTTTGTTATGTCATTGCTCTTCCAGCCTGCCGTGGTCGCAACCAAGCGAGAGATAATGTCCAATCTCCCCACCCAGCACAAGCTGGGCATACTCCAAGGGCTTGTTGTAGAGCAGCCAGTCCAGTTCTGCCCGCTGTGCCGGGGTGTTGCCGTATTCGTCCTTCACGTTTGGCGTATGGTGTAGTTTTTACTGGAAATTCATCAAAAGAAAAAGCCTGAAACTTCTCGGTACATCAAGAAGTTTCAGGCTTTGTTATCTTAAAATTGGAAATTTACTGGTCAATCGGCTTCATCGTGGGGAACAGCAGCACATCGCGGATGGAGGCGCTGTCGGTGAGCAGCATGACCAGACGGTCCACGCCGAAGCCCAGACCGCCCGTGGGGGGCAGGCCGTACTCCAGTGCGTTCACGTAGTCGTAGTCCACTTGTGCCTTGCAGTCGGGCTCGATGGCCTTGCGCTCGGCCACCTGACGCTCAAAGCGGCCCTTCTGGTCGATGGGGTCGTTCAGCTCGCTGAAGCGTTGCCGTACTCGGTGCAGTCGATGAAATACTCAAAGCGCTCGGTGAAGGCGGGGTCGTCCGGCTTGCGCTTTGCCAGCGGGCTGATCTCCACGGGGTAATCGTAGATGAAGGTGGGCTGGATGAGCTTGTCCTCCACGAAGGCATCAAAGAACTCGGCCAGAATGGAACCCTTGGTGGGCACCTCGGGCAGCTCCACGTGGTGCTCCTTGGCGGCGGCGATGGCATCCTCGTCGGACTTCCAGTCGTTGAAGTCTACGCCGGAGTACTTCTTCACGGCTTCCACCATGGTCAGGCGCTCCCAGTGGCCCATGTCGATCTGCTTGCCTGATAGGGGATGACCATGCTGCCGCAGATCTTCTGGGCAAGGCGCTTGTACAGCTCCTCCACCAGATCCATCATGCCGTGGAAGTCGGTGAAGGCCTGATACAGCTCGATGCTGGTGAACTCCGGGTTGTGCTTGGGTCCATGCCCTCGTTGCGGAAGATGCGGCCCACCTCGTACACGCGGTCCATGCCGCCCACGATCAGGCGCTTGAGGTACAGCTCGGTCTCGATGCGCAGCACCATGTCCATGTTCAGGCTGTTGTGATGGGTGTAGAAGGGGCGTGCGGATGCGCCAATCTCGAAGGGGGTCAGGATGGGGGTGTCCACCTCCAAAAAGCCCTTCTCGTCCAGATAGGCGCGGATCTCCTTCAGGATCTGGCTGCGCTTCACGAAGGTGTCCTTCACCTCGGGGTTTGCAATCAGGTCCACGTAGCGCTGACGGTAACGCATCTCGGTGTCGGTCAGGCCGTGGAACTTCTCGGGCAGGGGGCGCAGGCTCTTGGCCAGCAGGGTCAGCTCGGTGGCGCGCACGCTCAGTTCGCCGGTCTTGGTGCGGAACACCTCGCCCTTCACGCCGATGATATCGCCCACGTCCAGCTTCTTGAAGGCGGCATAAGGCTCTTCGCCCAGCTCATCGCGGCGGACGTACAGCTGAATGTCGCCCTTATCGTCCCGCAGGTGGGCAAAGCTTGCCTTGCCCATTACGCGCTTGGACATCATACGGCCAGCCAGCGCCACGGTCTTGCCGCTGTCGGTCTCGTTGGGCAGGTCGGCAAACTCGGCCTTCAGGTCGGCAGAGTAGGCATCCTGCGGGTACTTGGTCAGGGTGAAAGGGTCGTGGCCTGCAGCCTGCAGGTCGGCCAGCTTCTGGCGGCGCACCTGCACCTGCTCGCTCTCGGACAGGCCCTGCGCCGGGTTCTTCTTTTGTTCTTCCATGGTTTCTCCTATTCGTTTGGCCTGCTCAGCCTGCAGCGTGGGTAATGTTCAGCACGGTGTACTCCACGGTGTGGCCGGTGGGCAGCAGCACTTCGGCCTTGTCGCCACAGCCTTGCCCAGCAGAGCGTGGCCCACGGGGCTTTCGTCGCTGATCTTGCCGTTCAGGGGGTCGGCTTCGGTGCGGCCCACAATATCGTACTCCTCGTTCTCGTCCTCGCCGGTCATGAGGATGGTGACGTGGGTGCCCACAGAGACATTGTCCACGCTCAGCTCGCTCTCATCAATGATGACGGCGTTCTTGATCATCTGCTCCAGTTCGGTGATGCGGTTCTCCACCAGACCCTGCGTATTCTTGGCCTCGTCGTACTCGCTGTTCTCGGAAAGGTCGCCGTGGCTGCGTGCTTCCTTGATCTCTTCGGCCAGCTCCTTGCGGCGCACCGTTTTGAGGTATTCCAGTTCCTCCTGCATTGCCTTCAGACCGGCAGCGGACATCTTGATCTCTTGTGCCATTTGAGAATCTCTCCTTGTCTCTATTTGTGCTGTGCAGCCGCAAAGCCGCACAAGAATGCCATTTTGACTACATTATTATAATAGCAGGCGGCTGCTTTGTCAACAAAAAAGGCGGCGGTAGGGCAGAAAAATGTGTCGGCTGGAGCAAATAACGGAACAGCCCGCTCTTCAAAAAAGGAGAACGGGCTGTTTTGATTCTATTGGGTGTTACTTGGTAGACGGTTTCATTTGCTGTGCCTTTTTCCACGCGCGAATGGCTTTTACGGTGGAGACCGGCACATGGGGGTCGAATTTGTCCGGATGCTCACTGCTGCGCAGCGTCATCAGCTCGTTTTCAATTGCCCACTGTGCAGCCTGCTGCGCATCGGTGTCGTCGGTGTCGATATCGGTATAAGCGGCTTCGGCAGCAGGAGCAGGCTGTCCGGCATCCTTCCAGAGCACTTCGGCCAGTTCGATGCGAGTTTCCGGGATGGCGGTACCCTTGGGCAGATGATGGATCAGCCACATCTCGGTGCCCAGCTGATGCAGCCCTCCCACCAGCAGTGCACCGCCAATGATCGTTACCGCAGTGCTGATGCCAGGGTCAACAGAGGCGTCGGCAGGGGCGTCGTCGATCGTGGGAGGGATGGGGCGGTACTGTGCAGTCAGTGTGATGTCCTGAGCGGGCATGCGGAAAGATGTTTTGCTTGCAGTCCGATCAAAGCCTGTGCTGGTCAGATCAGACAGAGCACTGGCAGGGGAGACCACCCACTGTTCAAACTCCAAGTCGTCCTGAGGAGCCGGGGCGGCAGACAGATTAACCTGCCGTCCGTCTTGGATCTGTGTTGTAGGGGGCAGTGCAGTAACGCCGCCGTCGATGGATGCTGTGCCGGATACGACATTTACGAAGTAGCCGGTTCGCTTTTCAAGGTAGCGGTACTCGCTTCCATCCTCATTTTGTTTATAACCAATAATATAGTTGGGGTCTACACTTGTTAACTTCAGATCTTTCTGATAACTTTCACCGTTGGTGAGCGTAGTAACGGGAAGATTCTCATCGGGTTCAGCAAAACCAACCGATGCCGTTCCCTTATAGTCGTCCGTGATCGTGACCCGCTGATCTATGCCGTGATCTTTTTTGTTCAGATAAATATCATTTACGTTATTTTCAAAAACAACGTTTCCTCCGACATTAACTGCTGTGGGGTTATAGCGCACAATTACACCGTACAGGCTGTCACGAATCGTCCCGCCGGTAATATTGATTGTTTCGCCGCCTTCACCTCCGATTGCGGCTGACTTGGGGGATTTCACAGTCCCGCTCTTAAAATTCAATGTTGTACCCTTACGTACCATAATTGCAACAAGCGTCTGCGTACCCTCTCCCTCGAACAGAATGCTTTTGCCATTCTGCTCTTCAATGGTCACAACACCGCATGTGCCAAGAACTCGACCGCTTGACATGCTTTTGAACGTTCCGCCATGAATTTCTGCTTCACCGGAACCGTATAAGTTGAGCGTGGATTTGTTCCAAGCCTCAGTGATGAATGTTCCATCATTGATTACGATTTTATTATGGTTTGCCCCATAAATCACATGGTTTGCCTCAGAATAAAAATAACCGTCGTTAATTGTCAAAGTGGAACCGCCAGAGGTGTAAACAACATAGGTATTCGCGGTAGTGTTTGATGTGCAATAGTGACCGCTTCCATTCAATACTGCATTGCCGGCATTATTGATGATTTCCTCATTGCCTTCAAAATTTCCAGATTCAATAATCGCCGTGGCACCTGATTGAATCTGGATCAAGCCTTTGGCTGTCGAGTTGAAATCGATTTTGAGTTTTTATCCGCATCTTCCATCTGGTGTCATCCAGTGATATCTAGTGATATCTGGTTCCCACTGTGCAAAGGCAAAATTCACGCCTCAACGAACAATAATTTGAAATATCCACGATTTTTCGATGCGTTTTTCCTCTACTCTGTTTTTTCGGTTTGGACCACCCAAATGGAAATTGGAGGGATGTTCAGGAGGGATGCAGGGCAAAACGCTCCTCTGCTTAGGCACAAAACGAAAGGAAAGTCAAGGATAATGAATCAAAATCAAGCAAAAGAGTATTATAAAAAATTATTTGTGAACTATCCTGATGTGCTGTCTGTCGAAGAAGCAACAACTTTACTCGGTTTCAAAAGCCAGACTGCCATCATCAGAAGAATCCATCAACATAGAATTCGCTGCCTGAAAGTCGGACGATCTTTCATGATTCCGAAAGAATATCTCATCGACTATCTTTTGGATAGCTAAATTATATAGCCATTATATTACATAGCGCACCACTTTTCAATAAGAAAAGAGTGCGCTTTTTATTTTCAAACGAAAGGCGGTTGATTTTTTGAACACAAGCTGGAGCAAAACGTTGAAAAAGCCACATGACCCTTGACTACTTTTACGGACAAGCCGGAGAACTGTTTTCGTTCTACCGCATTCCCAAGGCTCTTTTTCAGGAGCCACGGTTCCAGAGTCTGTCCACCGATGCAAAAACCCTGTACGGCATCCTGCTGGACCGCATGAGCCTGTCTGTGAAAAACGGCTGGCTGGACGAGCAGAACCGGGTGTTCATTATCTTCACGATAGAGGATGTCAAGAGGGCGTTGTGTTGCGCAGACAACAAAGCGACCAAGCTGCTCCGGGAACTCGAAAAGTTTGGTCTGATTGAACGAAAACGCAGAGGTCTGGGAAAGCCAAGTTTGGTGTATGTGAAGAACTTTTCGGCAGAATCGTCAAAATCAATATTCCAAAATCGTGATTTTCACGATTCTGGAGGCTTCAAAAACGCAAGTCAAGACCCTTCAAAATCACGATGTAATAAGACTAAAGAGAATGATACTGAAATGAGTGAGACTGATCCATTCTATTCTGAAGAAGCGGATGGGATGAGCAAACGCACCCAACTGGAAGAATATTTTTCTCAGTCTTTGGAGATAGACCTTTTGCTCCGGCTCTGCCCGGATGACGAGGACATTATCTACCAGATCGTAGACTTGCTGGTGGACACCTGCGCTACCAACCGTAAGCTGCTGCACATTGCTGGGGACGATAAGCCCGCCGAGGTGGTATGCAGTCGGTTTATGAAGTTGAACGCCGACCACATCCGCTTTGTGCTGAAGTGCCTTGCAGAGAACAGCAGCCCGATCCGAAACATGAAACAATACCTGCTCGCTTCTCTGTACAACGCACCCACCACGATGCAACTTTCCTACCAGAACCAAACCAACCACGACTTAGCGATGCGGAGGTGATGAAAATTTCAAAGAAAGCAACCACAATAGCCATCGTCAACCAGAAAGGCGGCACCGGCAAGACCACCACCTGTGAAAATCTGGGCATCGGGCTGGCGATGGAGGGCAAAAAAAGTCCTACTGGTGGACGCTGACCCGCAGGCAGCTTGACCATCAGCATGGGCTGGCAGCAGCCCGATGAACTGCCCACTACCCTTTCCACCCTGATGGCAAAAGCATGAATGACCAGAGCATTCCGCCCGGTGAAGGCATCCTGCACCATGCAGAGGGCGTTGACCTGATTCCAGCAAACATCGAACTTGCAGGGCTGGAAGTTTCCCTTGTCAACTGCATGAACCGGGAAAAGATGCTCAAACAGGTGTTGGAGGGTGCAAAGCACGACTACGATTTCATTCTGCTGGATTGCACCCCTTCCCTTGGGATGCTGACCGTCAATGCACTGGCAGCAGCAGACACCACCTTGATTCCCGTGCAGGCGCAGTATCTGTCTGCAAAGGGTCTGGAACAGCTTTTGCAGACTGTGCAGAAAGTCCGGCGGCAGATCAACCCCAAGCTGAAAATCGAGGGCATCCTGCTGACCATGACCGACAGCCGCACCAACTATGGACAGCAGATCGACAATCTGATCCGGGGTGCTTACGGCAGCAAGATCAAAGTGTTCGACCAGACCATTCCCCGGTCTGTCCGCGCTGCGGAGATCAGTGCCGTGGGTAAGAGCATTTTCCAGCACGATCCCAGAGGCAAGGTGGCAGAAGCCTATAAATCTCTGACAAGGGAGGTGATGGCGAATGCCGAAAAACAGCTTAAACGTGTCGCTGAAAGGGGCAGATGACATTTTCTCCACGGAAGAATCCCGACAGGAGCAACAACGGGAACAGGTTCAGCAGATTCCCATCGGAGAGCTGTTCCCTTTCAAGAATCATCCTTTAAGGTTTTGGATGATGAGTCCATGCAGCGCACAGTGGAAAGTGTAGAACAGTACGGTGTACTATCTCCTCTGATCGCCCGCCCACGCCCGGAAGGTGGCTATGAGATCATCTCTGGGCACCGCCGTCAGCACGCTGCACAGCTTGCCGGACTGGATGCGCTGCCGGTCATTGTCCGCAACATGGATGATGATGCCGCCGTTTTGCTCATGGTGGACAGCAATCTCCAACGTGAAAACATCTTGCCCAGTGAAAGAGCTTTCGCCTACAAAATGAAGCTGGAAGCGATAAAAAATCAAGGTGCTAGGTCGGATTTAACTTCTGGACAAATTGTCCAGAAGTCGAAGCTGTCCATTGAACGAGTTGCGGAAGATGCTGGCGAGGGATATAAAACCGTCCAACGGTTTATCCGCCTGACCAACCTCGTCCCCGAACTGCTGGACATGGTGGATGAAAAGAAAATTGCCTTCAATCCCGCTGTGGAGTTGTCCTATTTGGACGAAGCCCAACAGCGGGATTTTTTAGAAGCCATGAACGACACCCAGAATGCTCCATCCCTTTCCCAAGCACAGCGGCTCAAAAAGCTGGCGCAGGAAGGTCACTTCTCGTATGACGTTGCCTTTGCGGTCATGGGAGAAGAGAAAAAGGACGAGCTGGACAAAGTGGTCATCAAAAACGACACCCTGCGGAAATATTTTCCTCGCAGCTATACACCCAAACAGATGGAGGACACCATCATCAAGCTGCTGGATCAGTGGCAACGCAAACAGCAGCGGCAGAACGAACGCTGACTTATACCGTAAC
>ENA-OQCF01000412-OQCF01000412.1-human-gut-metagenome-genome-assembly--contig:-NODE-412-length-16901-cov-4.879337_pt1 | contig 16901 bp, 20 predicted proteins | sample MGYA00242756_ERZ504573 | MGnify/ENA primary metagenome ERZ504573 (study PRJEB26092, sample SAMD00036240) | human gut metagenome | host: Homo sapiens | study: EMG produced TPA metagenomics assembly of... | reverse complement strand
GCTGCACGGTGCGGCAGGCATCCGGCCAAAGCGCGGGTGCTACCTGCGGCCATTGCTGGCCCTTACCCGGCAGGATACCGAAAGCTTCTGCCGTGCAGCCGGGCAGGCATGGGTCACAGATGAGACGAACGCGACCGATGCCTATGCCCGCAACCGGGTGCGCCGTGCGGCACTGCCTGCACTGCAGAGCACCAACGGCGCAGCGGTGGAAAACCTTGCCCGCTTCTGCGAGAAGGCAGCCCGCGCGGATGCCTATTTTGCCCGGAAGGCCGAAGAGCTGCTTTCCGCTGCACGTCTGGATGCGGCACAGGCTGCCATCAAAAGCCCGGAAGCCTGCACGGTGTGGCGGCTGGGCCCGCTTTCCGCTGCGGATGCGCTTATTCTGGAAGCAGCCATGCATTCGCTGACGGCTCCCGTGCGTGACGCAGAGGAAAAATATGTGCAGCTGCTGTGCGGCCTTGTGCGGCGCGCAGCGGTGCGGTACAGCTGACTGACCGGGTGCGCTTTTGTGCCAAAGACGGATGCTTCTGGCAGGAGATTGTGCCGGAACGGCCCCGGCAGCTGGAAGACAAACGGCCGGAAAGCCAGCCCTTTCAGCCGGAAAAACAGGCAGAATACTGCCTTGCGGGCGACTGGAAGGTGACTGCAGGGCTTTTCACGGCTGATTTTGAAGAAAAAATACAAGTCGTTCATAAAAAAGACTTAAAAAATCAGGCGGATTATGCTAGAATAACTACGTTGTATGCTGGTCTTGTCCTGCGCACCCGCCAGCCGGGAGATGTCTACCGCCCGGCGGGGCGAAGTGTACACAACCGGCTGCGCAAGTGGATGAACGAAACGGGCATCCCGGCCAGCCAGCGCGATCAGCTGCCGCTGCTGGCGGCGGGCAGCGAAGTACTGTGGGTCTGCGGTGCGGGCTTTGCCGAGGGCCTTGCCCCGGATGCAGACACTGCGCAGGTGCTGCAGATGGAAATGGAACATAGGGAGGAAATAACATGAGTATGCATGATGATATCAAGACTGTTCTGGTCAGTGAAGAAGAGTTAAAGGTAAAGGTTGCTGAGCTGGGTGCCCAGATCAGCAAGGATTACGAGGGCAAGAACCTTGTTCTGGTGTCCATCCTCAAGGGCTCGGTGGTGTTTATGGCCGACCTGATGCGTGCGGTGAGCATTCCCTGCAGCATCGATTTTATGGTGGTGTCCAGCTACGGTGGCAGCAACACTGTTACCAGCGGCCTTGTAAAGATCATCAAGGATCTGGACGGTGATCTGTCCGGCAAGGATGTGCTGATCGTGGAGGATATTCTGGATACCGGCGTCACCCTCTCGAATCTGGTGCCCATGCTCAAGATGCGCAACCCCAACTCGGTAAAGATCTGCACCATTCTGGACAAGCCCAGCCGCCGCAAGGCCGATATCCAGCCCGACTACGAGGCTTCCAGGTGCCGGACGAGTTCGTGGTGGGCTACGGTCTGGACTACGATGAAAAGTACCGCAACCTGCCTTATGTGGGTGTGCTCAAGCCTGAAGTCTACGAGAAGTGATTTCTCACACTATAATTCATCCAAGAACTGGAGTTGATTTTTTTGCAATCCAAAAGACCCCGTTTCAATCCGCTGATCCTTGCTCTGGCGCTGGCGGCGGTGCTGATGGTCTGGTCGGTGCTGGGCGGCACCGGCTCTGCCAACAGCTCTTCCATGGAATATTCCACGGTGGTGCATTATTTTGAAAGCCTGCAGGTCACGCAGTTCTCGCTGGACCTGAACACCGGCGTGATCACCATGAACCTCAAGGAAGGCGGCAAGAACAACCTGCCCTTGCCCGATACCACGTCCCAGAGCACCACGCAGGCCACCGGCGGACTGCTGAGCGGTATGCTGTCCTCCTCGGATGAGGATACTGCTGCGCAGAAGAACAGCGACGGCACTGTGACTGTGCGCTACAAGCTGCCCTATGCATCCATGTTCGTCAAGTATGTGGGCGACTACATTGCCGCCTATGACGAAGCAAACCCGGATGCTCCCATGGTGTACGATTATACCCCTGTCAAGGAAAACATCCCATGGATGGAGATCCTGTTCTATCTGGCAATGCTGGGCTGCACCGGCTTCTTGCTGTTCTCCATGATGCGCGGCGGCGCTGGCGGCGGCGGGATCATGAACGTTGGCAAAGCAAGGTGAAGGACGAGCACGAGAACCAAAAGACAGCCACCTTTGCCGATGTTGCCGGTGAGGACGAGGAAAAGGAAGAGCTGAAAGAGGTCGTGGAGTTCCTGAAAAGCCCGGAGAAGTTCAACACTCTGGGTGCCCGCATTCCCCACGGCGTGCTGCTGGTAGGCCCTCCGGGCACCGGCAAGACCCTGCTGGCCCGTGCCTGCGCCGGTGAGGCCGGTGTGCCGTTCTATTCCATTTCCGGCTCTGACTTTGTGGAAATGTACGTCGGCGTGGGTGCATCCCGCGTGCGTGACCTGTTCGATAAGGCAAAGAAGTCCATGCCCTGCATCATCTTCATTGATGAGATCGATGCTGTGGGCCGTCAGCGCGGTGCCGGTCTGGGCGGCGGCCACGATGAACGCGAGCAGACCCTGAACCAGCTGCTGGTGGAAATGGACGGCTTTGAGGCCAACGACGGCATCATCGTCATGGCGGCCACCAACCGTGCCGACATTCTGGATAAGGCCCTGCTGCGGCCGGGCCGCTTTGACCGTCAGGTCTATGTGGGCCTTCCGGATGTCAAGGGCCGTGAGGAGATCCTCAAGGTCCACACCAAAAAGAAGCCGCTGGCCCCGGATGTCTCTCTCAGGGTCATTGCACAGCGCACCGCAGGCTTTGCAGGCGCAGACCTTGAGAACCTTGTCAACGAAGCGGCTCTGCTGCTGCACGCCGCAACCGCAAGGCATTACCATGGAGGATATCGAGGAAGCTTCCATGAAGGTGATGGCTGGCCCGGAGAAGAAGAGCCGCGTTGTGACCCCGGAGGAAAAGAAGCTGACTGCTTACCACGAGGCAGGCCACGCTGTGGCGGGCTTCTACTGCAAGCATCACCCCCGTGTGCACGAGATCACCATTATCCCGCGTGGTCAGGCTGGCGGCTACACCATGTACCTGCCCGAGAAAGACCGCAGCTACGTGACAAAGGGCGAAATGTTCGAGGATATTGTTTCCAGTCTGGGCGGCCGCGTGGCCGAACAGCTGATCCTGGAGGATATCTCCACCGGTGCTTCCAATGATCTGCAGCAGGCCACCAACATTGCCCGCCAGATGATTACCAAGTACGGCTTCTCGGAGCGGCTTGGCCCTGTGGTGTACGGTACCTCGCAGGAGGAGACCTTCCTGGGCCGCGATCTGGGTCAGGGCAAGGGCTACAGCGAGACCACCGCTGCCGAGATCGACGGCGAGATGCGGGATATCATCGATGAAGCCTACGAGACCTGCCGCCGCACCCTGACCGAGCACATCGATCAGCTGCACGCGCTGGCACAGGCCCTGATGGAACGCGAGAAGCTCAACGAGCAGGAGTTCAACACCATTATGGCGGGCGGCACACTGCCCCCGCGTGAAGGCGATGAGCCGAAGCCGGAACAGCCTGCTCAGACCGTGCAGGCTGCCACTGCAGAGACCGCTCAGCAGGCCGAAACTGCTGAACCTGCAGAGACCGCTGAGCCTGCCGAACAGGCCGAAACGGCCCAGCCGCTGCCGGAGACCGCTGCACCGGAAACGCCGGATGCACAGGACCCGCAGAACTGATTTGATCCAAATGGAAAGGAGCGAGTGTCGTGGAGGAAAATTTTAACCCGGTCGCACGGACCCGCGCAAACTATTACACCCCCGGCAGCCCGGTGCAGTTCGTCTGCGTGGAGCTGCTCAAGGGTGATGTCAGCGGGGAGCACGCGGTCTGCCTGACCTTCAAAAATATTTCCAAGGTGACCCTGACCGCGCTGGAGATCCACTTCAAGTGCAAGGGCGTGGACGGCGTGATCCTGTGCGAGGACCGGTTCGAGTACCGTGACTTGGAAGTAAAGCCCGGCGAACTGTTTGGCATGGACGATGCGGTGTTCGTTACCGCAAAGGCCATCACCAGCGTGGATGTTTCGCTGTGCAACGTGTACAACGGCAAGCGGGTGGTGCATCTGGACGGCATCAAGCGAGTGCGCCTGCCTGCCCCCAAGCGCCTGTCTGCTGAGCTGGAAAAGGCGCTGGAGACCCGCATGAACCGCCCGGAGCTGAAGTATCAGCCGCAGGTGTTTGAAAATGGCTGGTACTGCGCCTGCGGTGCCTTCCACCCGAAGGAGGAGGATACTGTGTACTGCTCGGAGTGCGGCTGCGACCGCATCCTGCTGCAGAACGCGCTGAACACCCTGCTGCAGCCGGAACAGCCTGCCCAGACCGAGCCGGAACTGGAAACGCCTCTTGCCCCGCAGGCCGAAGAGCCTACCCGCATTATGGGCGCAGCGCCCGTGCAGGAGGAGCCGACCCGGATCATGGGTGCACCGTGCCGTGAAGCAGAACCACAGCCGGAAGAACCTGCTGCAGAGCAGACCCGTGTACTGGATGCCGGAATGCGGACACAGTTCCCGGGCAGGGCATCTCATGCAGCTGCGGACGAAGGCACCCGTGTGATGCCTGCTGCAGCCCGCCGTGCACAGCCGATATCTCAGCAGCCGGAGCCTGCCTATGACGACGAGGAAGAATACGAGGACGAGCGCGACAGCGTGGCCGAAGCGCTGATCCGCTGGGTGCCGCCCATCACTGCCATTGTCTGTGCAGCAGTGGCACTGTGCGGCTTCGTGTATTACCAGTCGTGCTGTAACACAAACAGCAGCGGAGAGGGCGGTATGCCTTCTCCGCTTTTTTTGTATGCCAGAAGAAGGGAGAACCATTATGCCGGAAGAAGCCTTACAGGCTGCCTTTGAGATCAAGACTGCCTGCGATGAGATCAGCCGCCGCCTGCTGCGCTGGCACTGGGAGCACAAACCCGGTGCGCACAGCTTGGGTGCATTGCTGGATCACGTTGCACAGCGCCAGCAGGAAAGCCCGGACTACTACGACCGTATGCCGGATCTTTCCGGCAAAAACAGCTGGCAGCAGCTGGATACCACCATTTGTATGCGGGTTCTGCTGGACCCGGAAAAGGATGCCGCCAAACCGCTGGATCTGCTGGGCAATACCAGCAATCCGGGTGCGGCCCGCCGCGCCTGCAATGCTGTGCGCACCGCCCGCAACGAAGCCGCCCACGCCACCGATCACACCGATGCCGCTCAGGCGGCGATCCTGTTCAACGAGGCGGTGGAGAGCTTGGAAGACGGCTATGTGGGCACGGCTTTCCGCGAGAATGAACTTGCCCGCTATTACCGCGACGCAGAAAATTATCTGGCACGCTGCGGCGCAAAGGAACCGATCGCATCCAGCCGTGCGCCGGAAGAAAAAACGGCTGCGCACGAGCCAGCCCGCCAGAGCACAAAGCAGGGCCAGAACCGCAGCACCCAGAGCCGCAAAACGGCCGGCAGCCGTTCCTCCGGCAGCAGAAGCACCACAGCGCGCAGCAGCTCGGCCAAAAGCCGCAGCACGGCAGGCCGCAAAAAGAAACAGAGAAGAACTGGCAATAAAACCGTGTTCATCGTTCTGCTGGTGGTCCTGCTGCTGGGGCTTGCCGTGCGTGCATGGAGCATGGGCGCAGCCTGACCGTCTGTAATGCCCTGCTTCTCAGAAAAAGCCGTCTTTTGTACACAGTTGCCAGAAAAACAAAAATGCGTTCGGAATAAACCGGGAAAAGCGCATCTTGCGGGATGGGTGAAAGCGGTTTATAATAAGCATGAAAACGTTTACACATAACAATGCATCCCAAAAGAGAGAAGTACTGCAAATGACCATCAGTGATATTGCAAAAATGGCGGGTGTATCCAGTGCGGCGGTCAGCCGCTACCTGAACGGAGGCCCCCTGAGCGAACAGAAGAGGGCTGTCATCCACGAGGTAGTGGAAAAGACCGGCTACCGCCCGGATACCGCCGCCCAGACTCTGCGCACCGGAAAAGTGAATCAGGTGGGGGTGATCGCTCCCAGCATCGGTTCCCAGTCGGTGGGGCAGATCACGGCAGGCATTGCCAGTGAGCTGGATGCAAAGAGCTATCTGATGCTGCTGGGAAACACCGAGCTGGACGCCCAGCGGGAATTGGGCTATCTGACTGCCATGCAGCGCAACCACGTGGCGGGCATCATCCTGCTGGGCAGCTATTATACTCCTCAGCTGGCGCAGGCGCTGAAAAACTGCCGTGTGCCGGTGGTGGTAACAGGCCAGCGTTTTCAGGATGTGGCCTGCGTGTACAACGACGACCGCACTGCAGCCCGGGAACTTGCCCAGCGGATGCTGGACCATGGCCGCAAAAGGATCGTTTATATTGGCGGTACAGAGCGGGACGATGCCACCGGCGTGCAGCGCCGTGAGGGCGTGCAGGATGCGCTGAACGCTGCCGGACTGAACGGCGAACAGATGCCCCGCATCTGCTGTAACGCCTTTACCATGGAGGAGGGCCAGCGCTGCATGCAGGAACTGCTGGTGCGCTGCCCGGATCTGGACGGTGTGGTCTGCGTGACTGACACGGTGGCCTTTGGTGCCATGCGTGCCCTGCGGGAAGCAGGACGGCATGTGGGGCAGGATGTGGGTCTTGCAGGCGTTGGCGACAGCTGGGCTGGCAGCATGATGGAACCGGGGCTGGCCACGGTGCGCTTTTACCAGAAGCAGGTGGGGCAGGAGGCTGCCCGGATCCTGCTGCAGATGCTGGAAGAAAATGGGAGCAGCGGGCCTGTGCGTCAGGTGACGCTGGGCTATCAGATCGTGGAGCGAGGCTCCCTTTGATGATAAAGGATAAAAGTATGGGTCGTAAGCTGATTTTTCTGGATATTGACGGCACGCTGCTGCCGCCGGGTGATATGCTCATCCCGGAAAGCACTCTGGCTGCACTGGATCGCGCCAGAGCAAACGGACACAAGCTGTTTTTGTGCACCGGCCGCAACCACCGCATGACCGAACCGCTGCTGCGGCACGACTGCTTTGCGGGCGCAGTGTGCAGCGCCGGCGGCTATGTGCTGTGCGATGGCAAGACTCTGGTGGATATCCCCATGGAGCCGCAGCAGGCTGAAGGCGTGCGCGCGGCGCTGGAACGCAATGGCGTGGAGTGCACGCTGGAAGCCCGGGATGCCACCTTTGGCGGAAGCAAAATGGCTGAGAGGTGGAAATTTATCCACAAAAAGAACGATGCACCGCTGAACAGCGAAGCAGAGCGCTGGCGCAAAGCCATGGAAGAGGGCATGTCCATCCTGCCGCTTTCCGATTACAAAGGGGAACCGCTGTATAAGATCGTGTTCATTGCCGACCACGAGAGCGACCTTGCCGAGGCAAAGCAGCTCTATGCCGACCAGTTCGTGTTCTGCGAGAGCAAGCTGGACAGCCTGACCGATGGCTTTGTGAATGGTGAGCTCATCAACCGCAAATTTGATAAGGGCACCGGAATCAAGCCATCTGTGATCATCTGGGCTGCACGCTGGCGGATACCATCGGCTTTGGTGACAGCGATAATGACCTGCAGATGACCGATGTGGCGGGCATCAGTGTGTGTATGGCCAATGGCTCCGAAAACCTGAAAAAGCGGTGCGACCGCATTGCTCCCTCGGTATACGAGGACGGCATTGCAAAGGAGTTCAAGGCGCTGGGTCTGATCTGAAAAAACAACAAAGGCTGCGGCAGGGATAAGACCCGGGCCGCAGCTTTTTGCTGCCACAGGGTTTTATAAAACGGAAAAACGTGGTAGAATAAACCAGAATGCCGGGTTCAAAGCCCGGCAAAAAGGGAGGAATTGAAATGCGTTCCGTTCTGGAAGTATGTGTGGACAGCACTGCCAGTGCACTGGCAGCAAAGCGCGGCGGTGCCAGCAGGCTGGAACTGTGTGCCGATCTGATCGTGGGCGGTACAACGCCCAGCCTTGCGCTGGTGCGTCAGGTCAAGGCGGAGACCGGCCTGCCGGTGCGTGCTCTGCTGCGGCCCCGGTTCGGAGATTTCTGTTACGACAGCTACGAGCTTGCCAGATGGAACAGCTGGCCGCAGAGCTGGTGGAGGCCGGGGCGGATGGTATCGTGACCGGTGTGCTGACCCCGGAAGGCAGCTGGATGCGGAGGCCATGCGGCCCATTTATGCGGCTGCGCGCAGGGCAGCGGAAAAGGCAGGCCGTCCGGTGGCGTGTACCCTGCACCGTGCCTTTGATGTCAGCGCCGACCCCTTTGCGGCACTGGAAACGGTCCGGAGCATGGGCCTTTGTACCATCCTCACCAGCGGGCAGGCGGCGAGTGCCCCAGAGGGAGCGGAGCTTCTCGGCCGACTGGTGGAGCGGGCAGGGGACAGCGTGGAAATTCTGGTAGGTGCCGGTGTCACGGCACAAAACATCCCGGCACTGGCCGCACAGACCGGGGCACATGCGTTCCACCTTTCCGGCAAGCAGGTGCTGCAAAGCCGCATGACCTTCCGCCGCGAGGGTGTGCCCATGGGGCTGCCGGGCTTTTCAGAGTTTGAGGTATGGCAGACGGGTGAAGAAAACATCCGTGCTGCACGGCAGGCACTGGATGCGATCAAGAACAACTAAAACGAAAGCGCTCTCCCAACGGAAACCCAGTGGGAGAGCGCTTTTTTATGATGATGAATTTGAAGGGTGAAGATAGCTTAGTAATGCAGCTCGTCGCCGGTCAGTGCTTCCAGCACCGGCAGCATGGCAGCGGCTTCGGCTTTGGCAGCGGGCAGATCCATATCGCGGTAGTTGCCGCATTCCACTTCGCTGGCACCGGGCACAGCGCCCTCAAAGCCAGCCATGAAGCGGAAGGATTCCACCGTCAGCTCCAGTGCCTCGGCGGGAGTCAGGCCGCGGGTGAGCAGATAGAAGCCGGTGCGGCAGCCCATGGGGCCAACGTAGATCACGCTGTCCTGAAAGGCGCTGTTGCGTGCATAGGTGGCAAACAGATGCTCCAGCGTGTGGGCGGCACCGGTGGACAGGTAATCGCCGTGATTGGGCCTTTTCATGCGGATGTCCCATGTGAGAACATCGCCGTCCTGACGGCTCAGATACATGCCGCGGTCCAGTTTGGTATGGTCAACACAGAAGCTTGCAATGCGTTCCATGATCTTCTCCTTTGGCTTATGCCTGCAGGCGCTGCACGCTGCCGTGAGCGCAGTCCACAGCGATCATCAGACCGTCACGGATGTGGCTGGTAGCACCGGCGGCACCCACAACGGTAGGCTTGAGCAGGGCCTTGCCGGCAATGGCAGCGTGGCTGTTCAGGCCCGGCTCTTCCACCACCAGAGCGGCGGCATCACGCACGTAACTCAGCATTTCGTTGCTGGTGGAGGGCACCACCAGAACCATGCCGGGCTTGAACTTTGCACGCACCTCTTCCAGCGTGCGGCAGACGCAGGCCTTGCCGGTGGCGCTGGTCACGTCGGCATTCTCGCGGCCAACGCCCACACCGGTAGCCAGACAGTTGCCTACCATGTGGATCTTGATCATGTTAGTGGTGCCGGACACGCCCACAGGCACGCCTGCGGTCACAACGGCCAGCTCACCGTTGTGCAGGTAGCCGTTCTCCTTGGCCAGAGAGGTGGACATCTCGATCAGCTCATCGGTGCTGTGTGCCAGAGGCATCATCAGCGGGTGATGCCCCAGCTCAGGGCCAGCTGACGCTGCACCTGCTCCTTCATCACGCAGGCGATGATGGGCTGCTCCGGGCGGTACTTGCTCAGCAGACGGGCGGTGTTGCCGGACTCGGACACGGTGACGATGGCGGCAGCGTTCACGTCCTTGGCGGTCAGGCAGGCAGCGTGTGCAGTTGCATCGCTCACGCTGATCTTGCCGGTGTTCTCGGTGAGGGGAACAAAGCGGGCGTGATTCTCCTGCTCGGTGCGCTCAGCAATGGCAGACATGGTCTTGAGGGCCTCCACGGGGTAAGCACCGGCAGCAGTCTCGCCGGAAAGCATGATGGCAGAGGTGCGTCGTAGATGGCATTTGCCACGTCAGAGATCTCGGCGCGGGTGGGACGGGGGTTCACGATCATGCTGTCCAGCATCTGGGTAGCGGTGACGATGGGCTTGCCAAAGGAGAAGGAGCGCTCGATGATATTCTTCTGAATGCCGGGCAGCTCGGTAAAGTCAATCTCAACGCCCAGATCGCCGCGGGCCACCATGACAGCATCGGCTGCAGCCAGAATGCTGTCGATGTTGTTCACGCCCTCACGGTTCTCGATCTTGGCGATGATGCGGATATCGGAATCATATTCGTTGAGCAGGTTACGGATATCGTACACATCCTGCGCGGTGCGCACGAAGGAAGCAGCGATGAAGTCAAAGCCCTGCTGTGCGCCAAAGATGATATCGTCGCGGTCGCGCTGGCTCATATACGGCATGGACAGATGCACGCCGGGCACATTGACACCCTTCTTGTTCTTGATCTTGCCGTTGTTCAGCACCTTGCACACGATGTCGGTGTCGTTCACGGTGATGATCTGCAGCTTGATCAGGCCGTCGTCCAGCATGATGGTGCCGCCGGGCTGCACGTCCTGCGGCAGGTCCTTATAGGTGATGGAGCAGATCTCCTTGGTGCCTTCCACCTCGCGGGTGGTCAGGGTGAAGGTCTGGCCGGCTTCCAGCATTTCAGTGCCGTTCTTGAAGTCCTTCAGGCGGATCTCGGGGCCTTTGGTGTCCAGCAGGGCGGCGACCGGCTTGCCCAGCTCTTCACGAATGGCCTTCAGCTTTTCAAAGCGGCCCAAATGCTCTTCGTGAGAGCCGTGGGAAAAATTAAAACGGGCAACATTCATGCCGTTGGCGACCAGCTCGCGCAGAACGCTTCCTGATCGGTGGACGGGCCCAGAGTGCAGATGATCTTTGTTTTTCTCATATACTTTTACTACCTCCAACTACAACTTCACATTCTCTATTTTGCGGCAGGCTGTCCGCTGTCATACAGGCAGCTGCACGTGGCCAACGGGAAAAATCCCGTGCTGTGGTACAAAAGCGGAAAAATCCTGTGGTTCAAAACTTTTCCACCTATTATTATATCCGCTGGGATACAATAGGGCAAGGAAAACTTTGCGCTGTGGCTGAATTTTTTAGGCGGTCAAGAAATCTTTGCCACGGAATGACGCATTTACGTTTAAAAATGAAAAAACGCCCGGTCAATTCGTGAACAAAATGACGAACATTTTGGTGAAAATGACGGATATTTGCGGGAAGGCGAAAAAGCTTGCATCCGGCACAGGATTTGCTTATAATGATAAGTAAAGATAGTATCACTTATCCGGGGCAGGTCCCCGGAAGAAATGGAGAAAAAACGATATGGAAAAGCGTGTTTTTCTGATCGTCCTCGACAGCTTTGGAATCGGTGCAGAGCCGGATGCCGCCGCCTTTGGCGATGAGGGCACCAACACCCTGGGTGCCATTGCAAAACACCCCAACTTCAACTGCCCCAACCTGCAAAAGATGGGCATGTTCAACATTGATGGCGTGACCGCAGGCGAAAAGACCGCAGCGCCCATCTGCTCCTTTGCCCGCCTGCAGGAGCAGAGCATGGGCAAGGATACCACCATTGGTCACTGGGAGATCGCCGGTGTGGTAAGCCCCAAGCCGCTGCCCACCTTCCCGAACGGCTTCCCGGATGAGCTGATCCACGAGTTTGAGGAAAAGACCGGCACAAGGTGCTGTGCAACAAGCCTTACTCCGGCACGCAGGTACTGAAGGATTACGGCGAGCAGGCCATGAAAGAAAACGCCCTTATCGTTTACACCAGTGCCGACAGTGTATTTCAGGTGGCCGCCAACGAAGAGCTGGTGCCGGTGCATGAGCTGTACCGCTACTGCGAGATCGCCCGCGAGATGCTCAAGGGCGAGTACGGCGTGGGCCGCGTGATCGCACGCCCCTTCCTGGGCCACACTGCGGATACCTTCTACCGCACCACCAACCGCCACGACCTGAGCCTCAAGCCGCCCCGCGCTACCATGCTGGATCTGCTGAAAGATGCTGGCAGGGATGTGATCGCTGTGGGTAAGATCTTTGACATCTTCGACGGTGAGGGCGTGACCGAAAAGATCAAGACCACTGGCAACACCAATGGCATCGCCTTCACCAAGGCACTGCAGACCCGCGACTTTGAGGGCCTTGCCTTTGTGAATCTGGTGGACTTCGATATGCTCTACGGCCACCGCCGCGATGTAGCAGGCTATGCCGCCGCTGCCACCGAGTTTGACAAGTTCGTGGCCGACTTCATCCCCGGAATGCGGGAGGGCGATCTCCTCATGGTCACCGCTGACCATGGCTGCGACCCGTCCTATACCAAGACCACCGACCACACCCGCGAGTATGTGCCGTACCTGATCTGCGGCAAGGGAGTGAAGCCTGGCGTTGACCTTGGCACCCGTCTGTGCTTTGGCACCATCGCCCAGACCATCTGCGAGTATCTTGATGTGGATGCTTCCTCTCTGGACGGCAAGAGCGTCTGGAACGAGATCAAGGCATAATTATTTTGAATGAGAAAGCCGCCTGCATTGGTTCAAGATGCAGGCGGCATTTTTATGCAGTTTATCGGCACGGACTTTCTGGTGAAAAAGCAAAACAGGAAATGACCGCAGTTGTTTCCTGTTTTGCAAATAAAATAATATTTCCGCGATAGAGTCCGGAGCTTGCGCGGAGGACATTTCAAATCGTCAGGCCGCGTCGTTCTGCTGCGAAGCAGCATCCTGAATGGCACCCCAGATGGAGGAAGCCGCATTGTAGATGGACGATGCAGCCTGTTCCACCTCTTCCTGCGTGGGCAGGGAGATAGACGGGGCTTCGGCAGGTGTGTCCCCGCCGGTCTCGCCCTCGGCGGGAGCTTCCGGCTCCGGCGTCTGGGTGTCGGCAGGCTGCTCTGCAGGCTGGTCAGCCGGGACGGTCTCTTCCGGCAGGCTGTCGGCGGGCACTTCCTCGGGAACGCTCTCCGCAGGCACCTCCGAAACAGCGGCGTTCGGGTCGGTGGTGGGGGTGAACACATCGGTCTTTTCCGGCTTCTGGGTGGTGTCGGCAACGGTGCCCTCACCGCCCAGCACGGACGCGATCATTTCCCTAGCCTTGCTCACAGAAGCATCATCCGGTTTCATGACGTAGAGCTTCTGTCCCTTGGCAGAGTAGCACTTGGTGCTGCTGGAGCTTGTGCCGGTGACGGTATAGCTTTCAATATCCCACTCGGCAAAGTCGCTCAGCTGCATCCGTACCAGCGCACTGATCTGATCCTGTGAAAAGCTGGTGACGAAGCAGTCGGCTGCGGCATCCATGATCTTGGAAAAGCCCATCAGCAGGGCAGGGGACTTGATCTTGTTCAGCATGGCATCGATCACCTTCATCTGGTTGATGCCGCGCTGGATATCGCCGGATGCAAAGGCGTGACGCTCACGGGCAAAGGCCAGAGCGGCCTTGCCGTCCAGATGGTTCCAGCCCTCCACAAAGGTGGTGGGGTCATAGTAGCCGGGGCTGCCCACAGAAGTGAACGCCTGATCGGAGTAGACATCCACGCCGCCCAGCGCATCGATGATGCTGATGAAGCCCGCAAAGTTGATGCGGATGTAATGGTCCACATTGACACCGTACAGATTGCCCAGTGTGGCCATGCTGGTTTCCACGCCGTACAGACCGGCGTGAGTCAGCTTATCCTTGCTGTCAGTGCCGGCAAGGTCTACGTAGTAGTCGCGCGGGGTGTTGATCAGGGCCACCCTCTTGGTGACAGGGTTCACGGCAGCAAGGATATTCACGTCGCTGCGGGCATTTTCCGTCAGCTCGCCGCGGGTGTCCACGCCGCTGAGGTAGATCACAAACGGTTCCTTGGTGATCTTGTTGGCCTCGGCACCGGTGAGCAGGCCAGAGGTCATGCTGCCTAGGGCAGAAAGGCCCTGCTGGGCCCAGAAGCAGCCCAGCGCCATGGCAGCGCACAGGAACACCGAAAATACCCGGGCCACCTTGCCGGGAACATTGTACTCCTGACAGCGCTTTACCAGCAGCCACAAAAGCGCCAGCAGCGCGGCCAGAATGACCAGATACAGCACCGGCAGCATCTGGGTGCGCCACAGCTGCACCAGTGCCAGAATGCTTAAAATACCTTGTAAGATCAGCAAAATTTTCCCCCACTTGGAAGGTACTGCCACGGCTCCATCCACGGCGGATGGGCCTTGGGCGGTACGGGGTGTGTTGTGGCCGCTGCGCGGCGGCTTCTGGGGAGGCTGGGCCGGAGGCGGTGTGCTGGGCTGTTCCGGCGGCAGCTCGGAAAAAAACGCCGAGCTGTCTACCTCGATGGGCGCAGTATCCTCAGAGCCTTCCTTGCGGCTGATGTGCCGCAGAGAACGGTAATCTTCGTGGGAACGATCGTTTTCATCCATCATTCAAAACCACTCCTTTTTTGTCAGGAAACAGGTACAATGGTCAGCACTGCACGGGCCGGAAGGCAGGTGGCGGTCTGGTCTTCGTTGGAAAGCCAGCCAAAGCCTTCACAGATGTGATCCGGGCAGGGCGAATCCACGAACCGGGCTGCACCGTCCTTGATCTGAATGTGGACGGTATAGTAACCGGTGTCCACATCATAGGTCTCATCCACGTCCAGCGGCAGGTTCATGGTGGTGTTGTTGTCGCCGTAGATCAGCTCGGCCCGCAGCCCGGAGCCGGAAGCGTGCACGCGGCGCACCACCAGCAGCACAGCGGCAATGGCCAGAATGACCACGGCAAAGAGAAGATCGGTAAGCAGCTTTTTGTTTTTCATGCGTTAATCCTTGATCTGTAATTGTTCCAGCTCGGCCAGCCACAGTGCGGCACAGGCATCGCTGGGCATCCGCCAGTCGCCGCGGGGCGAAAGGGTCACGCTGCCCACCTTGGGGCCGTCGGGCAGGCAGCTGCGCTTGAACTGTTGGGCAAAGAACCGCCAGTAGAAGTTGCGCAGCCACTTGTACAGCACGCTGTCCGGGTACTCCGGCCGGCCTGCGAATGCAGTCTTTGCCAGCCGGAAGATCTTGGCCGGGCCAAAGCCGAAGCGCAGCACCTGATACAGGTAGAAATCGTGCAGCTCGTAGGGTCCCACAAGGTCCTCGGTCTTCTGCGCGATCTCGCCGTCCTTGGCAGGCAGCAGCTCCGGGGAGACGGGCGTATCCAGAATATCCAGCAGCACCGTGCGCAGAGCATCGGTGGCGGCAATGTCGGCTTCGTAGCGCACAAGGTGGCGCACCAGCGTTTTGGGCACACCGGCGTTCACACCGTACATGCTCATGTGGTCGCCGTTGTAGGTGGCCCAGCCCAGCGCCAGCTCCGAAAGGTCGCCGGTGCCCACTACAAGGCCTCCGGTGCGGTTGGCGGTGTCCATCAGCTCCAGCGTGCGCACGCGGGCCTGACCGTTTTCAAAGGTGACATCCAGCACGCTCTCGTCCTGACCGATGTCCGCAAAATGGCTGTGCACGGTGTTGGCGATATCGATCTCCTTAAAGGAGACCTGCAGCTCATCGCACAGGATCTCTGCATTGCTGCGGGTGCGCTTCGTGGTGCCAAAGCAGGGCATGGTCACAGCCAGCACATCCCGGGTGGGGCGGCCCAGCTGCTTCATGGCACGCACGGCCACCAGCAGCGCAAGACAGCTGTCCAAGCCGCCGGAAATGCCGATAACGGCGGTCTTTGCGTGGGCGTGTTCCAGCCGCTTTGCAAGGCCGTCGGCCTGCATTTTCAGAATCAGCTCACAGCGCTCGGCGCGGCGCTTGGGGTCGCCGGGCACAAAGGGTGCGGGATCGATCCAGCGGGTCAGCGTGGTCTCTGTCGGTTCCAGATCGAACTCCACGGTCTGGTAGCCCTCGCCGCTCAGCTCAAAACTGGTGTTGCGGGCACGCTCGGCTTCCATGCGCTGGCAGTCGATCTCAGTCTCGGCACAGCCGCCGTCAAAGGGGGCGTTCTCCGCCAGAATAGTGCCGTTCTCGGCGATCAGGTCGTGGCCGGCGAACACCATGTCCTGCGTGCTCTCACCGTGCCCGGCGGAAGCATACAGGTAGCCGCACAGCAGACGGGCAGACTGGTTGGACACCAGCGCCCGGCGGTACTCGGCCTTGCCGACGGTCTCATCGCTGGCGGAAAGATTTGCGATCACGGTCGCACCGGCCAGCGCGTGGAAGGTGGAGGGCGGCAGGGCGCTCCACAGATCCTCGCAGATCTCCACGCCCAGCACAAAGCTGGGCATCTGGCGGCAGCGGAACAGCAGGGAAGTGCCAAAGGGCACCTGCTGACCACACACCTCCACCAGCTCCACTTCGGTGCTGCCCGGGGTGAACTGGCGCTTTTCGTAGAACTCGCCGTAGTTGGGCAAATAGGTCTTGGGCACAAGACCCAGAATGCGGCCATGGCATAGCACGGCGGCGCAGTTGTACAGCTTGCCGTGCACCAGCAGCGGCAGGCCCACCAGCGTGACAACGTCCAGTGCTTTTGTTTCATCAAGCAGGGTGCTCAGGCATCCAGTGCACCGGTCTGCAGCGTGCGCTGCAGAAACAGGTCGCCGCAGGTATAGCCGGTCAGGCAGAACTCGGGGAACACGGCCAGCTTTACGCCGCGGGCTGCGGCTTTGTGCAAAGCATCCGTGATCTGCCGGACATTATAGGCGCAGTCGGCCACCCGCAGTGCGGGAGAAAGGGCGGCTGCTTTCAAAAAACCATCTTTCATCGGAGGATTTCACATCCTGTCTTTCTTAGTTGACTGCAATTTCCTGCAGTGCACATAGTATACCACAAACAGACCCAAACGGGAAGTAAAAGAACAATGACAAAAACAAAACAAGCCGCGCTCTCTCCATCTCCGCACTGCCCGACGGAGAAAGCGGGCAAGACAAAA
>ENA-OQCF01000411-OQCF01000411.1-human-gut-metagenome-genome-assembly--contig:-NODE-411-length-16946-cov-1.661098_pt1 | contig 16946 bp, 23 predicted proteins | sample MGYA00242756_ERZ504573 | MGnify/ENA primary metagenome ERZ504573 (study PRJEB26092, sample SAMD00036240) | human gut metagenome | host: Homo sapiens | study: EMG produced TPA metagenomics assembly of... | reverse complement strand
TGGAAAAGAAAAAGGAAAATATGAAACAGCAATGAAGTTGCTTGAATTAGGAGCAAGGGAAGACATGATTGCAGAAGCAGTAGGACATAGTGTAGAAGAAATAAAACGTTGGAAGAACGATATGAAACGTCAGTAATGATATTGTAAAAAATTAGAAAGATGGAAAAGGAGAATCTATGATGAAAGTATTTGCATACAGAAAATGCAGCACCTGCATGAAAGCATTAAAGTGGCTGGAAGTACACAACGTAGAATTTGAAGAACGAGCAATTAAAGAAGAAAATCCAACTTACGAAGAATTAAAAGAATGGTACACAATGAGCGGACTTCCACTCAAAAAGTTCTTCAATACCAGTGGTATGATATACAAACAGATGAACCTGAAAGACAAATTAAAAGAAATGACCGAAGACGACCAGTTAAAACTCCTGGCAACCGACGGAATGCTCGTAAAACGCCCATTAGTAATCGGAGATAATTTCGTTCTGACCGGCTTCAAAGAAAAAGAATGGGAAGAGAAACTGCTATAAGTTAAAATATATTATCATAATTATATGAATTCCAGGTAAACACCAGACGTCCGGAAAAATAAAAATATATTTTGAATATTCAAAATACTTGACAAACAAAAATTATTGATATATACTTTGACAGTCAAAATAATTTAGAATCAAAATAAATCAGAGGTATTTATAATGACTGGAAGAATATGTGGGACAGGATCTTGCGTACCATCATTTGCAATGGACAACAATGACATTGCGAAACTGGTTGATACCAGTGATGAGTGGATCCGGGAGAGAACCGGAGTCGTGAGACGTCATATTATCAAAGAAGAGACGACGGTATCCATGGCAGCCGAAGCCGGAAGGCAGGCACTTGAAAATGCGGGAATTGCTGCAGAAGATGTGGATCTGATCATCGTGTCTACGATTTCTTCAAATGTAATACTTCCCTGTACAGCCTGTGAAGTGCAGAAAGACCTTGGGGCAAAGCATGCGACATGTTTTGATCTGAGTGCGGCATGCACCGGATTTGTGGTTGCTTATAATACGGCAGCGGCTTATCTGAATGCGGGCGTGTATCAGACTGCACTGATCATTGGCAGCGAGAGTTTATCGAATCTGACGAACTGGAAGGACCGCGGGACGTGTATCCTGTTCGGGGATGGCGCAGGAGCGGCAGTGCTGAAGCGCGAAGATACGGGATATTATCTTCCGGTAACACACTCCGATGGCTTTAGAGGAGAAGCACTTCGCTGTAAAAGCAGATATGACAGAAGCGAATTATCACCGGAAGATATGCCAAAGCCGGAAGAAAAAGAATATCTGATGCAGATGGATGGAAGAGAAGTATTTATGTTTGCTGTAAAGAGCGTGCCGCAGGCAATAAAAGAAGTATTGGAAAAGAATGACACGGCACAGGAAGAAATCAGTTTTTACATCTTGCATCAGGCGAACAGAAGAATTGTAGAAGCAATCGCAAAGCGGCTGGGTGAACCGATAGAAAAATTTCCGATGAATCTGGAAGAATATGGAAATACATCTTCCGCAAGTATTCCAATTCTTCTCGATGAACTGAACCGAGCCGGGAAACTGAACAGAGGACAGAAGATTATCCTGGCAGGATTTGGTGCAGGACTCACCTGGGGGGCCAGCATTCTGGAGTGGTAAGAAGCCTCAGATAAGCAACCCTTATAAGTGCAAAAGAATTAAAAAAGGAACCAAAGCTAAAAAAGAGAGACAAAAACAGAAATAAAAGGAGAACAAAGATATGTTAGAACAGATTAAAAAAATGGTAGCAGATAACTTAGGAGTAGAGGAAAGCAAAATCACAGAAAACGCATCATTCAAAGATGACCTCGGAGCAGATTCCTTAGATCTTTTTGAACTGACAATGGCACTGGAAGATGAATATGGAATCGAGATTCCGTCGGAAGATCTGGAAAAGATCGTAACAGTCGGTGATGTTGTAGAGTATGTGAACGCTCATAAAGAGTAAGAAAATTATAAAAAGACAGGGAGTATAGAGATTATGCAGACAGAAGTAACCAGATTATTAGGAATTGAATACCCGATCATTCAGGGCGGTATGGCCTGGGTGGCAGAATACCATCTGGCAGCAGGTGTATCCGAAGCCGGCGGACTGGGACTCATCGGTGCAGCAAGTGCTCCGGCAGACTGGGTAAGAGATCAGGTACGCAAGGCAAAAGAACTGACAGACAAACCATTCGGTGTCAACATCATGCTGATGAGTCCTTATGCAGATGAAGTTGCAAAGGTGATTGTCGAAGAAGGCGTAAAGGTTGTTACCACCGGTGCGGGTAATCCGGAGAAATACATGAAGATGTGGAAGGAAGCCGGCGTAAAGGTTATTCCGGTCGTTGCTTCTGTGGCCCTGGCAAAAAGAATGGAACGCTGTGGTGCGGATGCACTGGTAGCAGAAGGTTGTGAAGCCGGCGGACATATCGGCGAGAGTACAACGATGGTACTTGTTCCACAGATTGTAGATGCAGTCAGTATTCCGGTTATTGCAGCCGGAGGAATTGCCGATGGAAGAGGAATTGCTGCGGCATTCATGCTGGGAGCAAAAGGCGTCCAGATGGGAACACATTTTGTTGTAACAGATGAATCCCAGGTACATGAGAATTACAAAGAAAGAATCATCAAAGCGAAGGATATTGATTCCAGAGTAACAGGAAGAACCACAGGACATCCGGTCAGAGCCCTTCGCAATGATATGACGAGAAAATATCTGGAACTGGAAAATGCCGGAGCAGAATTACGAAGAACTGGAAAAGCTCACACTTGGCGGCCTCAGAAAAGCAGTCGTAGTAGGGTGATGTAAAGAACGGAAGCGTAATGGCAGGACAGATTGCCGGCATGGTAAAAGAAAGAATGTCATGTAAAGATCTGATCCAGAAACTGGTAACAGAGACAGATGCATTAATCGGAGGACAGGGATTCTATGAGTAAGATTGCATTTATTTATCCGGGACAGGGTGCTCAGAAAGCCGGCATGGGAGCCGACTTTTATGAAAACAGTGAGATTGCAAGATACATATTTGACCAGGCAGGTGAGGAACTTGATCTGGATATGAAGGAACTTTGCTTTGAAGAAAATGACAGGCTGGATTTGACGGAATATACACAGGCAGCAATGGTCACGACCTGTCTGGCAATGACAAGAGTTGCGGAAAGTAAAGGACTGAAAGCAGATATCACAGCAGGATTAAGCCTGGGAGAATACCCGGCGATCGCAGCTGCCGGAGGAATGAACGATATGGATGCGATCCGCCTGGTAAGAAAAAGAGGAATCCTGATGCAGAACACGGTTCCGGCAGGAGAAGGAGCATGTGTGCGGTCATTTCTATGGCGGCAGAGGAAATCGAAAAAGTGATCGAACCGATTGCTGATGTGTCGGTCGCAAACTATAACTGTCCGGGACAAATCGTCATCACCGGTAAGACCGACGCTGTAGAAGAAGCGGCTGCAAAGTTAAAAGAAGCAGGGGCGAGACGCACCATTATGTTAAATGTCAGCGGACCGTTCCATTCTCAGATGCTGGTTCCGGCAGGAGAGAAACTGGCGGAAGAACTGGAACATACCAGATTTCACGAATTAAGAATTCCGTATGTAACGAATGTAACAGCAGAGAAGGTAACAGACATCAGAGAAACTCCGGGATTCTTACGACACAGATCAGTTCACCGGTGCGCTGGATGCAGAGCATGGAACGCATGATCGCAGACGGTGTTGATACATTTGTTGAGATCGGACCGGGTAAGACACTGGAAGGATTTTTAAGAAAAAATCGACCGAAGTGTGAAAGTATTCCACATTTCCCAGTGGGAGGATGTGGATAAAGTCTGCACCGAACTTGCAGATAGTGGAAAGATGATGGAGGAAGCTTAAAGATGAGTCAGACAATGGAAGGAAAAGTTGCAGTTGTAACCGGAGCGTCCAGAGGAATCGGAAAAGCAATCGCTGTGAAGCTTGCATCAAAAGGAGCAACAGTTGTGATCAACTATAACGGTTCCAGAGAAAGAGCCGAAGAAGTAAAGAATGAAGTTGAGTCTGCAGGCGGTAAAGCGGTGATCATACAATGTAATGTGGCCGATTTTTGATGCCTGTAAAGAATTCATCGAGACGGTGATCAAGGAGCAGGGAAGAATTGATATTCTGGTTAATAATGCAGGAATCACAAAGGATGGACTCCTTATGAAGATGTCAGAAGAAGATTTTGATAAGGTATTGGACACAAACTTGAAGGGAACATTTCATACAATAAGAGCTGCGCTCCGCCAGATGATTCGCCAGAGAAGCGGACGCATCATAAATATGGCATCTGTTGTAGGTGTCAGCGGTAATGCAGGACAGGCAAATTATGCGGCGTCCAAAGCAGGTGTGATCGGACTGACCAAAACAGCAGCCAGAGAAGTGGCATCCAGAGGAATCACGGTCAATGCAGTTGCACCGGGATTTATCGAGACCGACATGACAGAAGTACTTCCGGAAAAGATAAAAGAAGCGTCTGCCGCACAGATTCCGCTTGGAAAATTCGGAAAAGCAGAAGATGTGGCGAATGCGGTTGCATTTCTTGCGTCAGAGGATGCGGGATATATTACTGGACAGGTATTGCATGTAGACGGCGGTATGGTGATGTAAAGGAGATTAAGATATATGAAGAGAAGAGTTGTAGTGACAGGACTTGGAGCAGTGACTCCGATCGGAAATACGGTAGAGGAGTTCTGGAGCGGCATCAAAGAAGGAAAAGTGGGAATCGGAGAGATTACCAAATTCGACACCACAGAATATAAAGTAAAGATTGCAGCAGAGGTAAAAAGATTTTCAGGCAAAAGACAGAATGGATTTTAAGGCAGCAAGAAGAATGGAACCATTTTCCCAGATGCGGTGGCAGCGGCAAAAGAAGCATTCGAAGATGCCGGACTTGATATGTCAAAGGAAGATCCGTTCCGTGTCGGTGTAATTGTGGGTTCCGGTATCGGAAGCTGCAGGCTGTAGAAAAGAATACGAAAAAATCCGGACTAAAGGACCGGGAAGAGTTAATCCGCTTCTGGTTCCGATGATGATCTCGAACATGGCAGCAGGAAATATTTCCATTCAGCTCGGTCTGAAGGGAAAATGTACGAATGTCGTTACAGCATGTGCCAGTGGAACAAACTGCATCGGTGATGCATTCCGTGCGATCCAGTATGGTGACGCAGAAGTGATGCTGGCGGGTGGAGCAGAAGGATGTATCTGTGAGACCGGAGTCGCAGGATTCACAAGTCTGACAGCACTTTCGACTTCTACAGATCCGATGAAGGCATCCAGACCATTTGATAAAGACAGGGATGGATTCGTTCTCGGAGAAGGTGCAGGTGTAGTTGTTCTGGAAGAACTGGAACATGCAAAACAACGTGGTGCAGTCATCTATGCTGAACTTGTCGGATACGGTTCTACGGGAGATGCATATCACATTACTTCTCCGGCAGAAGACGGAAGCGGTGCAGCCAAAGCAATGGAACTTGCGATGGAAGAAGGCGGAATCGAACCTTCCCAGGTGGATTACATCAACGCACACGGAACCAGTACACATCACAATGACCTGTTCGAGACACGTGCGATCAAACTGGCTCTTGGCGATGCGGCAAAAGATGTTGTGATCAACTCGACAAAATCCATGATCGGCCATCTGCTCGGTGCGGCCGGAGGTGTGGAATTTATCACTTGTGTGAAGACAATCCAGGACAACTTCATCCATCAGACAGTCGGAACTGAAACTCCGGATGAAGAGTGTGACCTGAACTATGCGATCGGTGCGCCGGTAGAAAAAGAAGTCAATTTATGTACTGAACAAATTCACTTGGATTTGGCGGACATAATGCGGTGTTACTGTTAAAGAGATATGAAGACTAGCGGAGAATTGCAGGAGGGACAAAGACATATGGAAATGGAGAAAATGATCGAACTCATAGATGCTGTGTCAAAGTCAGATCTGACAGGCTTTAAATATGAGGAAGACGGTATCAAACTGCATTTGAGCAAGAAAGAAAATACATGCTATGTGACGGAAAATGTGTCTGCACCGGTGAATATGACCGGAACAGCTTCTGCCGGAGTGGTTTCTGCTGAGATGGGAAAAACGAATGCAGAAGGGGATCAGACACTGGGAGCAGCTGCGGAAGAAGCAGTCGCAGGAAATATTGTAGAGTCTCCGCTGGTAGGAACATTTTTATTCAGCACCTGCAGAAGATGCAGAAAGCTTCGTAAAAGTCGGAGACAGAGTAGAAAAAGGACAGACACTCGGAATCGTGGAAGCCATGAAGCTGATGAATGAGATCGAAAGCGATTACAGCGGAACGGTTGCAGAGATTCTGGTAAATAATCAGGAAGGCGTGGAATACGGACAGCGTTATTTCGCATCGTGTAGGAGGACAATATGAATCATTTGAATATCAATCAGATCAAAGAAATCATTCCGCACCGTCATCCATTTCTTCTGTTGGATTACATCGAAGATTATGTGCCGGGAGAATATGCAGTGGGATATAAATGCGTATCTTACAGAGAAGAATTCTTTGCGGGACACTTCCCGGAAGAACCTGTAATGCCGGGCGTGCTGACGGTCGAAGCACTGGCACAGGCCGGTGCGGTTGCAATCTTAAGCCTGGAAGAAAATAAAGGAAAGATTGCATATTTTGGCGGTATCAATAAATGCAAATTCAAAGGAAAGATCGTCCCGGGAGACAAGGTACGTCTGGAGACGAAGATCATCCGCAGAAAAGGACCTGTCGGTGTCGGCGAGGCAGTTGCGAGCGTGGATGGAAAAGTAGTCGTAAGTGCAGAGCTTACATTCATGGTCGGATAGATAAGAGCAACATAGGAGAGTGTAAAGAAAGATGATTAAAAAAGTATTGATCGCAAACAGAGGAGAGATCGCGGTGCGTATCATCCGCGCCTGCCGTGAGATGGGAATTGAGACCGTAGCGGTCTATTCCGAGGCAGACAAAGAAGCACTGCATACCAAGCTTGCAGACGAAGCCATCTGCATCGGGCCGGCTCCGTCAAAGGACAGCTATCTCAGTATGGAAAATATCATCAGTGCAACGATCATAAGCGGTGCAGATGCAATCCATCCGGGATTTGGATTCCTGTCAGAGAATAGTAAATTTGCAGAGCTGTGCGAGCAGTGCAATATTACATTCATCGGGCCGGATTCCAAAGTCATTGCAAGTCTTGGAAATAAACAGGTTGCGAGAAATACGATGATGGCAGCGGGAGTACCGGTCATTCCGGGAAGCAAAGAACCCGTCTACGATGCAAAGACCGGTGCAGAACTTGCCCGAGAGATTGGCTATCCGGTTATCATTAAGGCAGCTTTAGGAGGTGGGGGCAAAGGTATGCGTACCGCCTGGACACCGGAAGAGTTCGAGTCTGCATTCCAGACGGCTCAGAAAGAGACCGAGATGGCATTTGCCGATTCGACGATGTACATTGAACATTTTGTAGAGAATCCAAGACACATTGAGTTCCAGATCCTGGCGGATAAATATGGCAATGTGATCCATCTGGGAGAAAGAGATTGTTCTATTCAGCGCAATCATCAGAAGCTGATCGAAGAATCTCCGTCTGTTGCATTATCGGATGAACTGAGAAAGAAGATGGGTGACGCTGCGGTAAAAGCTGCCAAAGCGGCAGGTTATGAGAATGCCGGAACCATCGAATTCTTATTAGAAAAATCCGGGAACTTTTATTTCATGGAAATGAATACCAGAATCCAGGTGGAACATCCGGTCACAGAATGGGTGACAGGTGTAGATCTTGTGAAAGAACAGATCCGCATTGCATCCGGACAGAAATTATCCTATACACAGGAAGATATCAGACTGACCGGTCATGCGATCGAGTGCAGGATCAATGCAGAGAATCCGGAGAAAGGATTCCGTCCGTCCCCGGGAACGATCACAGATATGTATCTTCCGGGAGGAAAGGGTATCCGTATTGATTCTGCGATATACAGCGGCTATACGATTCCGCCGTATTATGATTCCATGGTGGCCAAGCTGATCGTGTGGGCGAAGAATCGTCAGGAAGCGATCCGTAAGATGCAGAGTGCACTTGGAGAAGTCATTATAGAAGGAATCGATACGAATGTTGATTATCAGTATGGGATTGTCAATCATCCGGATTATATTGAGGGAAATATAGATATTGAATTTATTGAAAGGCTGTAGAGGTGACTGCTGATGAAGCTGGACAACGTATTTAAAAAGACCAGAATTGCTGTCGGAAGAAAGAATTATATTACATTTACCAGACGACCGGAAGTTCCGGAAGGATTACTTCGCAAATGTAATAAATGTGGGGGAGCGATCATTGCGGAGGATGTAAAGAAAGATCATTATATCTGTCCAAAGTGCGGAGGATATTTCCGCGTGCATGCAAGACGCAGAATCGAGATGATCACAGATGAAGGTTCTTTTGAAGAATGGGATTCGGATCTTCAGGGAGGAAATCCTCTGGAATACAAAGGATACGAAGAAAAACTGAAGAAATTACAGGAAAAGACAGGGCTTTCAGAAGCAGTTGTAACAGGAAAAGCAAAGATTGACGGCCGCGAGGTGGTTATCGGAGTCTGTGATGGAAGATTCCTGATGGCCAGCATGGGAGAGGCAGTTGGAGAGAAGATAGCAAGGGCGGTAGAACGGGCAACGAAAGAAAGACTTCCGGTCATCTTATTTGCCTGCTCCGGAGGGGCCCGTATGCAGGAGGGAATCGTCTCTCTGATGCAGATGGCAAAGACATCCGCAGCACTGAAGCGCCACAGTGATGCCGGACTTCTTTACATCAGCGTACTGACCGATCCCACGACTGGCGGAGTAACCGCAAGCTTTGCGATGCTCGGTGATGTGATCCTGGCAGAGCCAAAAGCTCTGATCGGGTTCGCAGGCCCAAGAGTGATCGAGCAGACCATCGGACAGAAGCTTCCGGATGGTTTCCAGAGAGCAGAGTTTTTACTGGAACATGGATTTCTGGATGCCATTGTGGAGCGCCCTCAGATGAAAGAGACACTTTCTAAGATTCTGGCACTTCATGAGGTAGGAGAAGGAACAGGATTTAATAGAAAAAAAAATGTGATGTGGAACTGACATCAGGCAGCAAGATGAATATGACCGCATGGCAGAGAGTAGAACTTTCCAGACGCAAAGACCGGCCGGTAGGCAGTGATTACATTGACGCACTCTTTACAGATTTTGTAGAATTCCACGGAGACCGGTATTTCGCAGATGACAAAGCTATCATCGGTGGCGTTGCAAGATTCCATGGCACGCCGGTAACAGTGATTGCACAGGCAAAGGGAAGAAATACGAAGGAAAATATCGAAAGAAACTTTGGTATGCCACAGCCGGAGGGATACAGAAAAGCCTTAAGACTTATGAAACAGGCAGAGAAATTCTCTCGTCCGGTCATCTGTCTGGTTGATACACCGGGAGCATTCTGTGGACTCGAAGCAGAAGAACGCGGACAGGGAGAAGCCATTGCCAGAAATATCTATGAGATGTCCGGATTAAGGGTTCCGGTTGTTTCAATCATCATTGGAGAAGGCGGAAGTGGCGGAGCACTTGCGATGGCCACTTCAGATGAAGTATGGATGTTGGAAAATTCCATCTATTCCATCCTCTCACCGGAAGGATTCGCAAGTATCCTCTGGAAAGACAGCTCCAAGGCCAAAGAAGCAGCAGAAGTGATGAAATTGACGGCAGAGAATCTGAAGGCACAGGGAATTGTAGAGCGTGTCTTTGCAGAGCCGGAGGAATATATCGTTCAGAATATGGATGTTGTGATCATGCAGATGGATGAGGCAATCGAAGAATTTCTGATGAAATATAAAAGTTTGTCAGAGCAGGAGTTAATAGAACATAGATATGAGCGTTTCAGGAATATGTAATATGGAGCAGAGTAAATCACTGCTATATATCATAAGAAAACGATGTATTTTACAGGCAATGTTTATGGACGAACAGATTCTATAATAGAGTGAGGAAAATATATGAAAATACAACCACTGAAAATAGGAACAAAGACAGCAAAAGTTCCAGTCATTCAAGGTGGTATGGGAGTTGGTATCAGCCTTGGAAATCTTGCTGGAGCAGTTGCAAAGGAGGGCGGCATAGGGATCATCTCTGCCGCTCAGCCTGGTTTTAGAGAAGAAGATTTTATAAAAGATCCATTAAAAGCGAATTTAAGAGCGATAAAATCAGAGTATGAGAAAGCAAGAAAGATTGCATCGGACGGAATCATTGGATTCAATCTGATGGTTGCCATGGAGCACTATGAAGAATATGTGCATGCGGTGGTAGAAGCAGGAGCAGATCTGATCGTATCGGGAGCGGGACTTCCGACGGATCTTCCGAAATATGTGGGTGAGTCAGACATCTTACTCGCACCGATCGTATCGACTGCAAAATCGGCAAATGTGATATTAAAATATTGGGACAAAAAATACCACAGAATCCCGGATCTGGTTGTGATCGAAGGACCGCTCGCAGGGGGACATCTTGGATTTCATGAAGAGCAGCTGGAAACGTATGGTATAGATGCTGGGGCAGAAGACTATGTAAAATGCCGAACTTCCTACGAAAAAGAAATCATAGCCATCATGCAGGTCATTCATACATTTTCGGAAAAATATGGAAAAAAGATTCCTGTTGCGATGGGGGGAGGAATTCATGACAGTGAAAGCGCAGCGCGTGCATTTTCCCTCGGAGCAGATGCCATACAGGTGGCGACAAGATTCGTTACAACAGAAGAATGCGATGCAGATATCCGCTATAAAGAAGCCTACCTGAATGCAAGAAAAGAAGACATCGTGATTGTAAAAAGTCCGGTGGGAATGCCGGGACGTGCAATCTTGAATCCATTTATGAAAAAAGTAAAAGAACTGGGGCGTATTGCACCGGCGCATTGTTTTCAGTGTCTGAAGCATTGTAATCCGGGAACCACGCCGTATTGTATCACTCAGGCACTGATCAATGCGGCAAAAGGAAAGATAGATGATGCGTTACTTTTCTGTGGAGCGTATGCATATCAGGCAACTCATCTGGAAACTGTAAAAGAAGTTATTGATTCTCTGATACCAGAAAGGGTATAATAAAGAATAAGAGTAAAGAATGAAGAGTTAAAGTGAAGGAAATTACAGAAGATGGGAATGGATGATGCATATAAGATGATCAATCAGACACTGGTCAGTCTGATCAATGAAATATGGGAACTGGAAGAAAAGGCAATCATTACGGATGAGTTCAAAGACCTTACGAATAATGATATGCATGTGATCGAGGCAGTCGGACTTGGCGACGGGAATAATATGTCTTCGATTGCCAGAAAGCTTAATATTACCGTAGGATCCCTTACGACTGCATGAACAGTCTGGTGAACAAAAGATATGTAGAGCGTCATCGCAGCGAAGAAGACAGAAGAGTCGTTCTTGTCAAGCTGACAGAAAAAGGTGTGAAGGCTTACCACCATCATGAAGATATCACAGACAGATGACACAGGCCATTCTGGATAAACTGGATGATACCGAGCTTCCGGTGCTTGTGAAGACATTGGATGCGTTATCCGAATTCTTTACCGGTTACAGTGAGAATAAGGAGTCATAAAGTATATGGTAAAAGGTGTAATCTTTGATATGGATGGAACGATGTTCGATACAGAACGTCTTTCTACCAAAGGATGGATTTACGCAGGTAAAAAGCTGGGCGTGGATATTCCGGTAGCATTGACAGATTCTTTTCGGGGAAGAAATCCACAGGCGATCCGAAAAAAATTTGCAGCATATTTTGGAGACAGACTGGATTACGATACAGCGCGTGCAATGAAGCATGAGTATTTCGACGAAGTGACAAAAGAATCTGTTCCGCATAAAGAAGGACTGCAGGATTTATTAGAATATTTAAAAGAACATGAGATTCCGGCTGTGGTTGCGACATCCACAGAAAGAAAGCGTGCGAGCAGGCTGATACATATGTCCGGTATAGAACATCTGATTTCGAATGCGATTTACGGAGATATGGTGGAGCGTGGGAAGCCGGAGCCGGACATTTTCCTGAAAGCAGCAGAGCTGATTGGGCAGGATCCAAAGGAATGCCTGGTACTGGAGGACAGTGCACCGGGACTTCTGGCAGGAAAGGCAGCGGGCGGATATACAATCTATGTGCCGGACATAGCAGTTGTGTCAAAAGAGGCAAAAGAAGGAATTACGGCAGAACTGGCGGACTTGCATGAAGTGGCTGCATGGATCAGAAAAGAGAATAAAAAGTAAGAAGGAAAATGACTGTCATGCAGCCTTTGGAGGCTGTGGGCAGTTTTTTTGCATCGCCATGCATTCGTAAGAAATAAAAAATATAAAGATTCAGGAGGAACAGATATGTACGAGAAAGAAGTAGAACAATTACAGAACATTATTGATGACAGTAAAAGAATCGTATTCTTCGGAGGAGCAGGGGTTTCTACAGAGAGCAATATCCCGGATTTCCGAAGTGCGGACGGGTTATATCAACAAAAGTATAAATATTCGCCGGAGCAGATCGTAAGTCATAGTTTCTTTGTACGGAACCCAGAAGGGTTTTATGAATTTTATAAGGAGAAGATGATGTTTCTGGATGCCAAACCGAATGCTGCACACTTGAAACTTGCAGAATTGGAAGAGGCGGGTAAATTAACGGCCGTGATTACACAGAATATTGACGGACTTCATCAGGCGGCCGGAAGTAAGAATGTACTGGAACTGCACGGAAGTATTCACCGGAACTATTGTATGAAATGCCACAAATTCTATGATGCGGCATATGTAAAAAATGCATCCGGAATTCCAAGATGCACTTGTGGCGGAATGATCAAACCGGATGTAGTACTCTATGAGGAAGGACTGGATTCGGATGTGATCAGCAGGAGTATCAAAGCGATCAGTGAAGCAGATACGCTAATCATAGGAGGCACGTCTCTGGTTGTGTATCCCGCGGCAGGATTTATTGATTATTTCCGCGGGAAACATCTTGTGGTGATCAATAAGAGTGCAACAGCCAGAGAAGTAGGTGCAAAGCTTACGATAGCGGCACCGATTGGGGAGATACTTGGAAGGGTGCATTAAGTTCCAAGTGTTGCCGCCTTCTTGTAGTTATAACAAGAAGAATTCTATGCTTATGAAGATGGCATTCCCGAGTACGATTGAGTTGGATGGATTCATCGGACAGCTCCAGCATTTCGGAAAGACACAGACACAGATTGTATTCTCTACACCGGTTGAGCCGAGGGGATTGAATGTGGAAGCATTAGAAGAAAAAGAAGAATAGATAAAAATCTGGCAGCCGGGGATGTTATATAGAATGTATAATATCTCCGACTGCCGGGTTCTATTTAGTCAGCTTTTTGATAGATCAGGCGGATATCACCGTTTTGCAGTGTAGTATGCCCGCAGCAGGTGAAGCCTAATTTGACGAGCAGATGCTGCATGGGAATATTATCATCGTGTGTATCAATTTTAATATTTGGGAACTGTTTATAAGCCAGTTCAGACAGAAGGTAGCTACGCCCTTTGTACCAGGTGCCGTGGCAACTCTGTGAACAACGGCATAGGGTCTGTCATTTAACCAGGAACCGTCAATTGTCTGGTAATCAGAGTCTTCTTCCTGTGAAAATAGAATACGCCTCCGATTTGCTCATCTTCTTCTATCTGAATGATGCAGACATATAAGCAGTCGGATTGGATATCCTGTGTGGTAAGTGAAACCGGAGGATAACTGTCCCGCCACTGGTCCGGATTGCCGTGTTCTTTCATATATTTCCGGGCATAAGCATAGATTGCAAGGATGTCCGGAAGGTCATTCATTGTCGCTTTTCTGATCTGCATAAAAATCTCCTTTTGTTATTCATTACTTTGTTTATTTTCGTAACTGTGGGAATATCTCAATACTGCGTTCAAGTATCCCTTTCATATAAGCAATCGCAGTTCCGTAATTGGTGATTGGTACAGAGGCGTCACCGGCGCATTTCAGGCGGTATTTCATTTCGCGCTCATTCAGCATACAGCCACCGCAGTGAATGATCATTTTATAATGGTTCAGCTTCAGTGGAAATTCAGTTCCACTGGTAAATTCAAAATCTATATCTTTTCCCGTATATTCACGAACCAGCGTGGCAGCTTGACAGTACCGATATCGTCACACTGGCGGTGGTGTGTACAGCCTTCGCTGATCAGGATCGTATCTCCGTCTTCCAGCGTGTCCAGTGCTCTTGCGCCGTGGACGACGGTTTCCAGATTCCCCTTATATCTTGCAAAAAGAATGGAGAAAGAGGTAAGCGGGATATCGGAAGGAGTATCTTTGTCAACTTCTTTAAATGCCTGACTGTCGGTAATCACCAGTGCAGGCTTTTTCCCGAGTGAATCCAGCGTACTTTTAAGTTCTGTTTCCTTTACAACGATTGCAGTAGTTCCGGCATCCAGAAGATCGCGGATCTCTGCTGCTGTGGGAGAATCAGCCTTCCCTTTGGCGCGGCAGAATCGATCGGAACAACAAGTACAATGAAATCTCCGGGGGTTACAAGATCCCGGACGATGAATCTGGAAGATTCTTCCGCAGGGACTAAAGTTCCGAGACGTTCTTTCAACTCATGAATATGAAGATTTTCAGTTGTATTGGTCCACAGGATATGCTCTAAAGGAATCTTATATTTCAGATGAGTGGACACGATCATTTCCTGATGTGTATGTTCCGATACCAGATCGGCTTTATTAAGGACGAGTAAGAGGGGAATATTTTTATTCCTGTATGCGTGTAAGGATCGCATTGTCCTGCGGCGTAATTCCTGAGGTGCCATCGATCACGAGCACAGCGATGTCGGTCTTGTTCAGGACCTGATAAGCTTTCTGAATGCGGAGTTTTCCAAGTTCGCCTTCATCGTCGAGCCCCGGAGTGTCGATCATGACGATAGGCCCAGTGGAAGCAGCTCCATGGATTTGAATACAGGATCGGTCGTTGTTCCGCGCACATCGGAGACAATCGCAAGATTCTGCCCGGTGAGAGCATTAATAAGACTTGATTTTCCGGCGTTGCGTCTGCCCGAAGATCCCGATATGTATACGTTCTGAAGAAGGTGTGTTGTTTTAAACTCATGATGTGTTCCTCACTTTCTGACAGCTGTATATAAAAGCTGACTGTATAAAAAGTTGATGTTACCTAAATATTCAAAGAATCGCCACGGGCTGTTACAACCTGATAGCCTATGGATTTCATCCGCATTTCCAGACAGTGTCTGCACTGGGCGGATTCATCACCGGTACAGATCTTATTATCATATAGAAGATAATCTTTCCGTACTTCCGTTGGTGAAAGGTTCGGCATTACGACATTGGCGCCTGCCAGGATTCCAAGTTCACGCCCCTTTGGGTGGATGGTTCCAAGTGCGGTTGTGGCAGGAAGTAAAACCTTTGGGATCATCAGCCGGATCAGGCCGAGCATATATAAAGTAAGTTCCAGTGTTCCCGCAGATTCTCCGGCAAACGGAGTGTCATGATGTGGGATAAACGGACCGATTCCGATCATGTGTGGATTCAGTTCTTTCATGAAGAGCATGTCTTCTGCAAGGTGTTCCGAAGTCTGGTAAGGAGAGCCAACCATGAATCCGCAGCCAATCTGATAACCGATGTCCTTTAAATCCCGCAGACATTGCTGCCTGTGTTCAGGACTAAGGTTCGGTGGATGAAGCTTTCTGTAATGTTTGTGGTTATAAGTTTCATGCCGCAGAAGATAGCGGTCGGCGCCGGCATCATAGTAAGCCTGATAGCTATCTTTGGATTTTTCCCCGATGGAAAGTGTAATGGCACAGTCGGGATAGCGTTCTTTAATTATCCGGATCAAATGTATGATGCGTTCATCTGTATAATATCCGTCTTCGCCGCCCTGCAGGACAAAGGTGCGGAATCCAAGTTCATAACCTTCCTTACAGCACTTTAGGATATCGGCTTCTGACAGGCGGTACCGGTGTGCGTTGCCGTTGCTTTTCCGTATACCGCAGTACAGACAGTCGTTTTTACAATAATTTGGTAAATTCGATCAGACCGCGGACGTAGACATCGTGTCCATAATAACGGTGGCGTTCTTCACGGGCCATGGAAAAGAGATATTCGGAAAGTTCCGGAGTGCGTCCCTCGATCAGTGTGATCCATTCTTCTTTGGTCAGGGTCTGTTCTTTATGCAATTGATCGATCAGATATTTTAAAGATAAGTTCGTTTCATTCATGAAATCATTCCTTTGCCCGTATGTTATTGATCATAATATCTCACATTATTATAACAAACAATTACTTGCCGAACAATGTAAAGAAAAGAAGTGATATGCAGAAATAGAAAAATAAGGTAAATATATTAAAAAATATAAATTGACAATTCATGCAGATGCGTTTTTAATAGAAGTTATACAGATTAGTTACGGCGAATTAATGAATCATAAAGAAAGGAAGAAATCATGGGAATTGGTAAAAGAATATTAAGTGTACTGATCGGTATCCTCTTCATTATAAGTGTGTCGGTACTTGGAGGAAGTCTGCTTGCAAAGCAGGTACTTGTCAAAGCAATCAGTCAGGCAGGGATTGATACGGCAATCTCTCACAGAATGATGGATGCAGTATTTGGCTATGCAGGAGCAGATGATACACAGTGGATTGCGAAGATACAGAACAAGATTGAGAAGAACGAGGAAGTACAGAAAATTACAGAAAAGGTCATGGATGAAATGGTGAATGATCTTTCAAAAGGAACGGGCTATAAGGATGTAGATATTTCCAAAGAACTGAATCGGTTACTGGAAGACAGCATGAAAGAAATTAAGGATTCAAATCCGGAGTTAACGGAAGATATGCTGAAACTTATGAAGCAGCAG
>ENA-OQCF01000408-OQCF01000408.1-human-gut-metagenome-genome-assembly--contig:-NODE-408-length-16965-cov-1.862632_pt1 | contig 16965 bp, 14 predicted proteins | sample MGYA00242756_ERZ504573 | MGnify/ENA primary metagenome ERZ504573 (study PRJEB26092, sample SAMD00036240) | human gut metagenome | host: Homo sapiens | study: EMG produced TPA metagenomics assembly of... | reverse complement strand
GAAAAAGTTGACAAGAATTTTACATTTTATATGCTTTCCTTACAGAACTATGTTTTTCAATTTAATTAGATTAACGGTGCAAATATATAACAATTTTAATATATATAAAGAATCTATTGAAAAATATTTTTAATATGCTCTGATTTTTAACGTTTGAGATATCTGGAGCCCCCTATTTAAAGAGAGAACCGATAACTTTCACAGAACTTTCTTGAAATGATTTATATTGTTTTTCCATCGAATATTTACCGTTTGTTTGGTAGTCGGTAGAAAACAGGTAACGCATATTGGGATAAGAACCAAAGGAAAAAAGGTAATGCCAGTCCATGCCGTTGGTGTATTGCCAGAGAAAATATTCCTTTTTTATATAGGCAGTATTGCAGACAACAATCAAAAGATGAAAGGAAAGAAGGAATATGAAAGGAAGAACGGAAGAGGGAAAGAAGTCCAAACAAACTGTAGGCTGTAATTTTAAGTCCTTGAACTTGCCCATGTGACAACTTGCCCAAGGACAAGATTGTCCTTTGAGGAGATAGAAAAGTTGGAACATTCCTTGTCCTGCGGTGACAGAAACATTTCTGTTATCGCAGGACAAAGGAATTTACATTAATAAATAAGCGTACCTGAGATACACCAATAACTATTGCTTCCCCCTTCGGGAGCACCCTGCGGTATTTTTACGGTGATGCTGTGTTCACCCGCTTCCAGATCACCCAAATAGATGTATTCGGGATTGGTCACCGTACCCGGACACCAGTTGGAACGGCTCAAGTCGGAAGAGCTCAGTCCATTGGAGAAATTACCCGAACAAGGATTCCAGTTACGATAAGTTCCACAATCATCCCGCCAAGGTACGAAAGAGATCACCTTTTCACCGTCCAAATAGAGAGTGTTCGGTTTCTGGTTGAACTCATCACCGCCTCCCCAACCGCCATGTCCCGTGGTGAGGTAGTACAGACGGGCGTTCTTGGCAGGCTCCTTCAAGGTGAACTTTACGGTCAGAGAATCCTGACGCATGAAAATCGGATAAGGCTGTCCTGCCTGCTCCAGATAATTCACTGTATTGAACAGCGGAAGAGTATTATAAAACCGATGTTCTTCATCAGGATAATACTTCAGTTTCAACGACAAACGATGTCCTTTGGCATCCCAGTTGCCGATGTAAGCGCCAATCCAAGCTTCCCCTTCCAATTTTTCGGCCAGTGGAGTTACCTCCATTTTGTAAAGTACGGAGTCCACCCAGTCCTGTCCCTTCACCTTATTATAATTGAACTTGCGCACACCGAAACCGGTGAAGAAACGCATCAACTCTAAAGGCGCATCATACTCCGCTGTGGAAATCAGCCCGTGGTAGTCCGTATTTTCCGAGCAGAAAGAGGGAACTTTCTTCAAATCACGTATGGCATCAAGAAAAGACAGCTGCTTGCCTTCCGGTATCAGAAAGACAGAACCGGTGCGGTCGTAAGCATCACCGTCCGAGTATTGGACAACTTCCGCAAAGACGGTACGATTCTTCACATAGTCGGGCAGCTTCACTTTCTTCAACAGGATGGTGCCGCCTCCGGCACTGTATTGTACGCCATCCTCCAGTACTTCGGGCAATTTAGCGTTGTTGAAGCAGATGCTCTGCTGGTCGAAGACCGGAATTGTGATAACTCCGCTTTGGTTGATGGTATATTGGTAGTCGGCCGCATCCATGCTTTCCCCCCACGACTGTGGCAACACATCCTTTCCTTTCTTCAGCGGGGTAATATGGGTGGCTTCCTGAATCATGTCACCGTTTCGCACGACTCTCAGTACCAATCCGTCAGGTACACCCACATTGGCTTGCGGAGTACCACGAAAAGGGATGTCGTTGGTATACCACACCTCGATGGTGTTGGAATTGATGGATGTGCGCCAAAATTTTGTAGTTCATCCCTAAGTGTTTTCCTTCGCCCGTTTGCGTGAAACCTTTGCCGAATTCGAAGGGAGTGACCGCAGATATCACTTGTCCGTTAGGTAGTTCAGCCCTGCGGTATGCCTGCCGGGTAGTGTAGTCTATGTAACTGCCGGTTACAGGTGTCTTGTCTTCCGGGCGGGGATTGGGACGGTCGTTTTGCTCCGGCCATACGTTGGTCAATGATACGCGGTCACCGGACACGGTCATCAACAGATGCCCCGGCCGGGCTTTCCCTTTGTAATTCGATTGGTAGGTCACCTCGATACCTTGTGCATTCTTCACTTTTCCAGGGTAGTTCTGCGCGCAGACCGTCCCGGTGCTAAGCAGGAAGCACAAGCCGATTCCTACGTTTTTCAAGATGGTTCTTTTCATTTTTTCTTATTTTAAAGTATGATATAACAATTCATTTTACATGAAACACAAAATTCTCCCTTCACCCTATCCGGCTCGTTACCAGCGATCTGCCGTGTAGGAACGTCCGTAATGCCCTTTAACCGGTATGTAGGCAGTGGCATTTTTGTAGCCCTCGCGTTGTAATGACGGATGGGCTCCTTGGGTCAGTGCCTGTAGGCGGCGGTATGCGGTAGAACGGGTCATTCCGCAGACCTGCTGCATCCGGGCGCAGGTGATACTGCGATGATCTTTAAAATATTCACTCAGCAGCCCGTCTACTTCGATAGGCGACAAGTCCACCGTGTGCACCTTGTATCGTTCTCTTACAAAATGTGCCCGGCTTATAATACTCTTCTTGAAACTTTTCTCAGGCTGGAAGTTGACTCCTGTTATCTGTACTGTGCCACGGGTCATCTTCTTAGGATTTTCACTTTCTGTGGAGCCGATACTGACAGAGAAATACCCTAATCCGTTGATATGGATTCGTTTGCCGTCACCTAATTTCTCGGACAGAATATCTATCAGTCCCTCTACCACTGCCGCCCAGTCCGAACGGCTTACTGAAGTATAAAGCGTAGCCTCGTGTATCAAGTCCTTCGAGTGGATGGTCTGCTTGTTGGTGTTTCTCACATGGTATTTTTTCTTTTCCCCGTCATTTGCCGGAGATTCATAGATATCAAATTTAATGTCTGACATAATGTACTATGTATTTGTTTTATTTATAGGATGTTATCGTGCAAACTTACAGAACATTCTGTTGCTTCACCTTAGTGAAGCGGCAGTTTCACCCGTGTGGCAATGGCTCTTCACTAAAGTGAGTAGGCAACTTCACGTCAGTGAGAACCCAGATTCTTCCGGACGAAGGTACGGATTCTTTCGTCCTCTTGCAAAGATTCTGCCATAAATGTTTCACACGTTGGATTTATTTTAATTTGTCGGGCAAAGTTCTTGCAAAACCCTGTTTTGCAGAACTATCTTCACACCTCAAATCAATAAAAAACAGATTTAATGGAAAAAGAAAAAGACTCAAAACTGAAACAAGCCATGAAAGGGCTTGATTCGTTCCTCACCACTCATTATTCCTTTCGTTACAACCAAATAACAGAACAATGCGAATTTCATGACAAGCACAAGTTCGATAAATACCGTGTGGTGGATGAGCGAGAATTCAACACATTGGTTATTAATGCAATAGAGGAAGGCGTGAACTGTATGGACCGTGATATGCGCCGTTATCTGGGTTCGTCACGCATTCCTTCTTTTCACCCGTGACAGCCTATTTGGAACATCTGCACACTGGGACGGGCACGACAGAGTAAGCGAGCTGGCACACTCGGTAAGCGATGAAACGCAATGGGTGGAGGTGTTTCATATCTGGATGCTGGGCATGGTGATGCAATGGAGCGGTAAAAACCGGATGCATGGCAACTGCCTGATTCCCATTTTGGTTAATCCCCTTCAGGGCCTGAAGAAGTCTACCTTTTGCCGGTCGCTCCTTCCACCAGCGTTACGTGGATATTATACCGATGACTTCGATGTGACCCGCGAGGGGGATGCCCTGCGCAAAATGCGCTCTTTGGCTCTTATCAATATAGACGAATTCAATCGGATGGAAGAAGGTAAACTGGCACGGCTGAAGAATCTAGTCCAAATGAGCGGTCTTAGTATGCGCCGTCCGTTTCAAAGCAGCTATAGCCAGCAACCGCGCCTTAGTTCATTTATTGGCACTTCCAATTTTTGCGATCTGCTGACCGATTCTTCCGGTAACCGCCGTTTTTATCCGGTGATGACCAAAGGGAGTATCCGTTTGCCTCGCATCAATTATAAACAACTTTATGCTCAGTTAAGAGATGAACTAAAACATAACCGCCGCTATTGGCTCTCACCCAAAGAAGAACAGGCTGTCAGCTTGCGTAATGACGCATTTTTGCGCCGTCCCATAGAGGAAAGCCTCTTTTATAGCTGCTTCAGTCTGCCCCGGGATGGGAGAAGTTTCAAAGATGGACTATCGGCCAGATTTATGAAGTGATGAAAAAAGCCAGTCCTGAAACCATGCGTGATGTCAAGATGAGAGCCTTCGGAAAACATTTGGCTCTGATGGGAGTGAAGAAATTACATACCCGCTATGGTGACCAGTATCTGCTGAACCGGCTCTAACTGATAAACCATTTAGAGGAAATACTGAAAGTTCTGTCGCCATATAATATTGAAGTCCAGCGATATGTGGTGACAGAATAAAAAGTATTACAATACAATATTTATTAATCCTATCCTAATTTAAATTTGACTATGGTAACGGGATGGTAGCTAGTAGAAAACTGGTAGAAATCGCAAATTTATTTCCTGTTTGTAAATTCAAGGACAAAGATCATCTTAAAATTACCAAAGTACATATGCTTTGATTATCAGATACATAGCTGCAAGAGTAGTTCTGAAGGAACTAAGGAAACGGAATTACTTGATTTTCAATAAACTTTAAAAAAAATCACAGCTATGTTAAAACGACTAAAATCAGTCAGTATGTTGCTGTTCCTAATGGGTGCCTCTACAGGAGCAGCATACGCGGTCGCCAATCCCGGCGTTACCGATGTGAAAATCACACAACAGACAGGGACATGTACGGGTATCGTCAAGGATGCTACGGGAGAAGGTGTTATCGGTGCATCTGTAGTAGTGAAAGGGACTACGAATGGTACTATCACAGGGCTTGACGGTGACTTCTCTTTAAGTAATGTAAAGGAAGGGGATATCATTGTTATCTCTTTCGTTGGTTATGCTACTCAAGAAATAAAATGGACCGGGAAACCTCTAGATGTTCTTTTGAAAGATGATACTCAATTGTTGGGTGAGGTAGTTGTAACCGCTCTAGGATTGAAACGTGAGGAAAAGGCGCTGGGTTATGCCGTTACCGAAGTAAGGGGTGATGAATTGAAAGCAGCCAACACCATTTCTCCGGTTACTGCATTACAAGGAAAAGTAGCAGGTGTTGAAATTTCCAGTTCAGATGGTGGTATCTTTGGCGCAGCCAAAATTCAAATCCGTGGTGCTTCCACGATGGGCAATAACAACCAGCCTATTTATGTAGTAGACGGTGTTATACTGGATAATAATGTATCTGGTAATGATGACTTGAACTGGGGGAGTAATTCCAGTGACTATGGTAATGAATTGAAAAATCTAAATCCTGATGATTTTGAAACAGTTTCTGTTTTAAAAGGTGCCGCAGCGACTGCACTCTATGGTTCTCGTGGTTTGAATGGTGCTGTTGTAATTACTACTAAAAGTGGCAAGGGTGGTAGTGGATTAGGTATCAGTTTCTCTCAAACATTCGGTATCGACCATGCATATAAAACTCCAGATATTCAGACTGTCTATGGTGATGGTCCGTATGTAGGACGTTATGACGCAGATGGTGATGGTAATATCTGGCAACCAACACAATTCCAAGTGAACTCAGCTGGACAACATACCTTAATTGGAACTTGGGGAACTGGATTTGGTCCTAAATATGACGGTAGTCAAATTGAAAATTATGACGGTACAATGACTACTTATTCCCCACATAAAAATAATATGTTGGATATGTATCAAATAGGTTTCAACACCAATACAAATCTAGCTATTCATGGTGGTAATGACAAAACCACATTCTATGCTTCCATGTCTTATAAACATGCTGAATCCACTACTCCGAATAATACATTTGAGCGTTATTCTTTCTTGGTAAAAGCAACACATAAATTAAATGATTGGGTAGATGTTGCAGCTTCTGTGAATTTTTCTAATTCAACGCCAAGAAATGCAGCACGCAATATCGGTGAAAATTTCGTAAACGGAACATGGACTCCCAATTATGACCCCCAATATTTCCGTAACAAATATCTCGGCGAACATGGTGGAGTGGCAAGTACTGATTATGGTGACATCTATGGAAATGTTCCTGGTAAAACCTATTGGTTCGAAATTGATAAATATGATTATCGCCAAAAAGAAACAGTTGTACGCCCTACTTTTGAAGTTAATATGAAAATAACCGACTGGCTGAAATTTAAAGCTGATGCTAATATGAATTATTACTACAATCGTGGTGATAACAAAGAATTAGGAACCGGATATGCCAATGATGGAGGCTATTATAAAATTTGGCAAAACACAAAGGAACAAACCACTTTTGGTGGCTCGTTTACTTGGAACAAAACTATAAAAGATTATTATATTGGTGGCTTTGCACGCTTTGAATATTATAATACTAGCAGATATGAATATTCTGTAAATACTGACGGAGGTATGGTGGTTCCTGGACAATGGTTCGTTGATAACTCAAAGAATCCTAAAAAATCCGATGGTGGATTGAAAAGCGAAAAACGTATGCTTTCTGCCATTTTTGCTTTAAATTTAGGATGGAAGAATCAATTCTATTTGGATGTTACAGGACGTAATGATTGGTCTTCTGCATTAGTTTATGCTAATGGTACAGGTAATCATTCTTATTTTTACCCTTCAGTTTCAGGTTCTTGGATTATTAGTGAAACATTCCGTGAGCAATTGCCCGAATGGATCTCTTTCGCTAAGGTTCGTGGCTCGTGGGCACAAGTAGGTAATGATACCGATCCTTATTATGTAAACCAGGCTTATGGATTTGGTACAATTGAATTGCCTAATGGCGGGAATATTTATACCAATACTTTAAATACAATAATGAAAGCCTCCAATTTAAAACCGGAACGTAAAAATGCTTGGGAAATTGGTTTGGACTTCCGTACATTTAAAAACCGTCTGAATTTGGATGTAACTTACTATAAAGAAAATACCAAAGATCAAATAATGGAAATAGCAACTCCTTGGGTATCAGGTATCAGTACACAATTGATTAATGCTGGTAATATTCAGAATCAAGGTATAGAGTTAGCTTTGAATACTATTCCTTTCCAAAATGAAGATTGGGAATGGGGACTAGATTTCACATGGACCAAAAATACGAGTAAGATTGTAGAACTCCATCCGGATGCAGCCTGAATATATTTCACTTGCAGGTCAAGTAAACGCCTATGACTACCGTATTGGTTCTGTTGCTAAAGTTGGTGGAAGTTATGGTATGTTAATGACTGATATTCTTCCTGCTCGTGACGATCAAGGGCGAGTTTTGTTGAACTACAGTGATACGCGTCGTGCTGTATACGAACGTAGAAGTGGAGTGGTTCAGGAATTGGGTGATATGCAACCGGATTTTTTAGGTTCTATGTCAACAAGCCTGCGCTGGAAAAATTTAAGTTTACATGTAGGTCTTGATATGCGTATCGGTGGTTTAGTAGCTATGTATAGCAACCGTTACGGTTCAAATGCCGGCTGGACTAAAACGTCTTTAAAATATCGTGATGCGGCAAGTGGTGGTTTGACTTGGACAAGTCAGTATGCAGGGGGTAGCAATGGAATCACCTATGAAGATGGTGTTATTTTAGAAGGAGTGTTTGCACCGGGTACTTCAGCTACAGGTATTGATGGCAAATCACATGACATCAGTGGTATGACCCATCAGCAAGCTATTGATGCAGGTATTATCGAACCGACCCATGCTAGTGCATATCATGTGTTTAGAAATTCTTGGGGGCGAAGGTGTCGTTAATGATGACTGGGTGCATGAGTTAAGTTACATTAGCTCTTCGTGATATCACATTGTCATATCGTATGCCTAAAAGCATAGCATCAAAGATTGGTGCTAAAGGTTTGAATTTAAGTTTAGCAGCACGCAATGTAGGCTATATATATAATTCATTGCCTAATAACGTTCACCCGGAAAGTGTTCGTGGTAATAGATCTGCAGAATTCCGTATCCGTGGTTATGAACCATATATTAGAAACTATACGTTTACTATTAATGCCGAATTCTAATGCATAATGCTTTAACAATATAAAATTGAATTAGTATGAAATTAAAATATTTATTTGCTTCATGCATTTTAGGTGCAGGACTTTTATCCTCTTGTGCCGATGAGTTTAAAGATATAAACTCAAGTGAAGGTGACATTTCAACTCCTAATATCCGTTTTTTATTCACGGAATGCCTATATCAATTCGAACCGATGGATTATTCTGCATGGTATTATGATTTTCCGCGTATTGGTGCTTGGGGACAGTGTATTGTTAGCCCAAGTGGTAATGTAGACGTTTAATCTGATAACCGAGCAAGGTAGTACAGGATCGAATATATACGATACTTTACGTATGATAAATGATTTACGTTATCAAATTTCTCAAATGTCTGATGAAGATAAAGCACGTTATGGATATATTCAATATCTATGTAATCCTTTAGCTGTCTTTCTGGCAATGGGTGATAGCGATATGTATGGCTCACTTCAATACACGGAAGCAGAGATGGCTCGTTATGGAGGCACATTGTATCCCAAATTTGACACACAGGAAGAATTATATGATTATTGGTTGAAGGAATTGGACGAGGCTATTAACTATCATTACGACTAATAATATTAGCGATATCTTAGGTAATCAGGATTTCATATACAATGGCGATGTCAAAAAATGGGCGAAAATTCGCAACTCTTTAAAATTAAAGCTAGCAGCACGTCTTGTTAATAAAGACAGAAACAGAGCATTAAGATAGCAAATGAAGTCATAGCCAATCAGGCTGGTATATTAGAATCCGCAACTGATGATTTTATTTATAATCGCGGAAGAACAAACAATCACTGGAACAATGATTTCCCTCAAGGTGCCGGACATGATTTATTAATTGACTTTATGAAAGACAACCGCGACACACGTCTGTTAAGTGCCTTCACAAAGAATGAGTTTAACGGAGCTGTAATACAAGCATTCTTGGATCAAGGTAAAGAAATTCCTCCTTATATCGCCGAAAACGCTATTATCGAAGACGGTAAATTTAAAGGCTGGACAGGTCCAGGCGAACCATGGGTACGTTATTACGGAGCCCCTTTAAAGATTGGTGCTGGCTTGGAAGAGAATAACAAATGGATTTTTGACCCTACAGGTTTATTGTTCCAGTTAAAAACTTCCGCAGGTGGAACAAGAGATTATGAAGCGCTGTCATTCCGCAATCAGGAATTAGTAAAAGGTATTTATGACTTCACTTATCCAGATGCACCGGATGTAACACCTGATAAAGATATTCAAATAACCCCATGGTATGGCATTTATTTCTCAGCAGCAGAAGTACAATTATTATTAGCTGAATTTAAATTATTAGGAGCTAATGCACCTAAATCGGCTCAAGAATATCTGACAGAAGGTTGTCGTTTATCTGCTTATGTATATGACAAAGCAGCGGAACTCAATCAAGTTCCTTATTATTCACGTACTTGTGTAAATGACCCGCTCGATGCTACTATTAAGATTGATGATACCATGGTTAATGAAATGCTCTCTCATGATGCTTTCAAATTAACTGGTGATACTAAATCTGATTTGGAAAAGGTATATATTCAGCAGTACATCCACTATATAATGAGCCCTCTTGATCAGTTTATAAATGTACGTCGTTCCGGTATTCCCATGAAAAACAGTACATTATTACCTTGGGAGGAATTTAGTGATTTATTGGATTATTCAACATTAATTCCGAGACGTTTCAAAGTAAGCGAACCTGCTCCTACAGATCAGATGCGTGATATTACAATTGCAGCATATAAAGCGCAAGGGTTCTCTTATGGTACTGACAATGCAGATCCTGACAAACTAAACTCTCAGCGTGTATGGGTAGATGAAGGAAATCCGCAATTTGGCGAAGGACCTAATTTGAATTAATGAAAAAACAGTCTGAAATATGACGATAGTCCAAGTTTATTAATTAAAAAGGAAGAGGTTATGTGATATATTCTCTTCCTTTTTTATTATATCCCAAAATCATTTGATATGCTGATACCGGCAAAGCATATTATTTATTGCTGCAACTTTAAAAAAAAACTCATTTTGTTTATCATGATGAACAATTTATTACTATTTTTGTAATGTGTGATAAACAAAAAGAAGAAATGGAACGATTATTTGAATCCTTTATCAAGAAACTGGCTATAACGAATACTTCTTTTGTACGTAGCCTGATGAATGAGATAGAATGGGAAGCTCGTCTTATCGGTATAAAGGGGGCCCGGGGAGTTGGAAAAACAACTTTATTGTTGCAGTATATCAAACTGAACCTTTCAATGGATAAAACCGTACTTTATGCCAGTGTGGATAATATCTGGTTCAGTGAAAATAAACTTTATGATTTAGCTTCCGATTTTGTAAAGCGGGGAGGAAAATATCTGTTTCTGGATGAAGTACACAAATACCCCAACTGGTCTCAAGAACTGAAAAATATTTATGATGACTTACCTGAACTTCATGTAGTCTTTACAGGTTCGTCCTTGCTTGAAATCTTAAATGCCAAATCGGATTTAAGCCGGCGGGCTATTGTTTATGAAATGCAAGGTTTTTCTTTTCGCGAGTATTTAAACTGGAATGAAAAACTATCATTGCCGATATTGACTTTAAATAATATATTGGACAATCATCTGGCATTATCTGTCGGGATAGTAGACAAAGTTAAAGTTCTGAAACATTTTTCTGATTATTTGAAACATGGGTATTATCCTTATTACAATGAATTACCCTCTCTTTATTATTCAAGAATAAATGAAGTGGTCAATCTGATTGTGGAATTGGAGATTCCACAATTAAGAGGGGTTGATATTTCATATACAACTAAAATTAAGCAGTTACTATATATCATTGCAGAGTCGGCGCCTTTTATTCCTAATGTCAGCAAACTAAGTGAACGGATAGGAATCTCGCGTAATTCATTGCTGGCCTATCTGGATGCCCTCCATGACAGCTGTCTGACTATGAATCTCCAAAAAGAAGGCTCCGGCATAAGCCGCTTGCAAAAACCTGATAAACTGTTTTTGGAGAATCCTAATTTAATGTATGCATTGTCTGCCAGTCAGATTGATATTGGAAATGTCAGGGAACTTTTTTTGCCAACCAATTGCGTTATTGCCACAAAATAAACGTTTCTAAAGAGAGTGATTTCTTTATTGATGGACGCTATACTTTTGAAGTCGGTGGTAGACATAAAGGTAAACAACAAATAAATGGACTTTCTGATGCATATATTGTCGCTGATGATATAGAGTATGGAATAAATAATAAAATACCATTATGGTTATTCGGCTTTCTATATTAGTACTCTTTTCGGTAGAAAATAGATAGAAAATTGTATTTAAAAGTCCTTCTATAGACTTTTAAATACAATTTTTTCTTTTTGAGGCATAAAAATAAAACGCACTGATATTCAGATATATAGCTGTAAGAGTAGTTCTGAAGGAACTAAGAAAATGTAATTACTTGATTTTCAATAAACTTAAAAAATCACAGCTATGTTAAAACGACTAAAATCAGTCAGTATGTTGCTGTTCCTAATGGGTGCCTCTACCGGAGCAGCATACGCGGTCGCCAATCCCGGCGTTACCGATGTGAAAATCACACAACAAAGTGGTACATGTACAGGAATTGTCAAGGATGCTACGGGTGAAACTGTCATTGGTGCATCTGTAGTAGTAAAAGGTACGACTAATGGTACTATTACCGGACTTGACGGTGACTTTTCTTTGTCAAATGTAAAAAAAGGAGATATCATTGTTATTTCTTTTGTAGGATATCAGACACAGGAAGTAAAATGGACCGGACAGCCTATCGATGTAACTTTAAAAGATGATACGCAACAGTTAGGTGAAGTTGTGGTTACAGCTTTGGGATTGAAGCGTGAAGAAAAAGCTTTGGGATATGCAGTTACTGAAGTGAAGGGAGATGAATTAAAAGCTGCCAATACCATTTCTCCGGTAGCCGCATTGCAAGGTAAAGTAGCCGGTGTTGAAATCTCAGGATCAGATGGTGGTTTATTTGGTGGTACCAAGATACAGATTCGTGGAGCTTCAACCTTAAGTTCCAACAACCAGCCTATCTATGTGGTGGATGGAGTGATTCTGGATAACGGTGTATCTGGTAATACGACAGCAGACTGGGACGCAGGTGCCAACAACGCCAGCGACTATGGTAATGAGTTGAAAAACTTAAATCCTGATGATTTTGAAACTGTATCAGTATTGAAAGGTGCTGCGGCAACAGCATTGTATGGTTCCCGCGGTTTGAATGGTGCGGTTGTAATCACCACCAAATCCGGTAAGGGTACACAAGGGCTGGGTATCAGCGTTTCTCAAACATTTGGTATTGACCATGCTTTCAAGACTCCGGATATTCAAACTTTATATGGTCCAGGATACATGCCGGGACAATCTGATGCCGACCAAAATGGAAGTATGTGGGATGAACATCAGTTTACAGTAAATCAGAATGGGGAACATACATTAGTAGGAGTACCCAACTTTGGTTTTGGTCCTAGATATGATGGCTCTCAAATCCGCAATTATGATGGTACATGGACTACCTATTCTCCACGTAAAAATAATATGCTGGATTTATATAAATTAGGGTTCAATACAAACACGAATGTTTCTATTCGCGGTGGTAATGAAAAAACATCATTTATACATCTTTATCTTATAAAAATGCCAAATCAACAACAGAAAACAATACTTTTGAACGTTACTCCATGTTGTTGAAAGCTAGCCATAAGTTGAACGATTGGGTGGATGTTGCTGCTTCTTTTAGCTTTGCCAACTCAAAACCGCGTAATGCACAACTGAATGCGGGTGAATTGTTTGTCAATGCAAATACCAATGTGATTAACCCGCTATTTGACGTAGATTATTTCCGGAACAAATATTTAGGTGAGCATGGTGGTATTGCCAGTACCAGCTATGGTGACCAATATGGTTCGGTTCCTTCCAGCGCTAAAAATTATTTCTTCAAAGTAGATAATTACGATTATGTACGGAAGGAAACTGTTATTCGTCCTACATTTGAAGTAAATGTAAAGATGACAGATTGGCTGAAGTTTAAAGCAGACGCTAATATGAACCGTTATTATACTTCTATAGAAGATAAGCAATTAGGTTCCGGTTATGCAAACGAAGGAGGATATTATGGTATTACGCAAGATATAAAAGAACAATTTACCGTAGGGGGAACTTTTACTGCCAGCAAGCAGATAAAAGATTTTTCACTCGGTGATTCGCACGATTTGAGTATTACAACACCTCTTCCCAACATTCAAAAGTATCAACTGACGGAGGAATGGTGGTGCCTGGAGAATGGTTCGTGGAAAACTCAAAAAAGACTAAAAAGAGCGAATCGACCATATCGGGCAGCAAAAGAATTATTTCTGCCATTTTTGCTTTAAATTTAGGATGGAAGAATCAATTCTATTTGGATGTTACAGGACGTAATGACTGGTCTTCTGCATTGGTATATGCCAATCGTACAGGTAATCACTCATACTTCTATCCTTCTGTATCAGGTTCATGGTTGATTAATGAAACTTTCCGCGAAAGTATGCCTTCATGGATTAACTTGGCAAAACTTCGTGCATCATGGGCACAAGTAGGTAATGATACAGACCCATACGCTGTCAATCAGACATATTCTTTTGCCACAATGGAAATGTATGACGGCAATATCTATACCAATGAACTGGACAAACTGATGAAGATTGCCGACCTTAAACCGGAACGTAAGAATTCATGGGAAATAGGTTTGGATTTCCGTACTTTTAATAATCGTTTGAATTTGGATTTCACTTATTATAAGGAAAATACCACAGACCAGATTATGAAAATCAATGTTCCTGCTATTTCCGGTGTTACCCAACAGTTGGTAAATGCTGGTAATATCCAAAACTCAGGTATTGAAATCGCATTAAATACCACTCCTATCAAAACTAAAGACTGGCAGTGGGATCTGGACTTCACTTATACACGAAACAGAAGTAAAATTGTATCCTTGCATCCTAATGTTGCCAACTATATTGAATTGTCCGGTTATGTAAACGCATACGACTATCATATCGGCTCTGTAGCGAAAGTCGGTGAGTCTTATGGTGTGTTGATGTCAGATGTCACTCAGGCACGTAATGAAAACGGTGTACCTTTGTTGGAGTGGGATGACAGCTGGAGAGGCGCATATAGAGCACAAAGCAAAACAGCGGAAGTAGTGGGCAACATGACACCCGATTTTCTGGGATCTGTAGCAACAACGTTAACTTGGAAAGATTTAAGTTTGAATGTCGGACTGGATATGCGTTTTGGAGGTTTGGTAGCATCTTACTGTAACTTATACGGAACTCAGGCCGGTTGGACAGAAAGTTCTTTGCAATACCGTGACCCGGAACATGGAGGTATGACTTGGACTAGTCAATACGCCGATTCCAAAGGTATTCAATATACTGATGGTATGATTCCGGAAGGTGTTTTTAAAGAAGGAACAATTGCGACCTTGGTGGATGGAACAAAAATGGATGTCAGCGGACTGTCTTACGCACAGTTAGTACAGGAAGGAAAACTGGAACCCACTCATGCCGGTTCATGGTATGGAAATAATTATGCATGGGGAGCACAGACAATTGATGACATTTGGGTACACAAGTTGAGTTATATCGCTTTGCGTAATATTACTATAAATTATCGTTTGCCTAATAGCATCAGTCACAAACTGGGTGCAAAAGGATTGAACCTGTCATTCAGTGCACGTAATTTGGGATATCTGTATAATTCATTACCTAATAACCTGAATCCGGAATCTGTACGTTCTAATTCAGCTTCAGAGTTCCGTATTCGTGGTTTCGAGCCTTATACGGCAAGTTACATATTTACAATTAATGCCAATTTCTAATTGTTAACTTTAAAAGAATTATCAACAATGAAATATAGAACTTTAGCAGCCGCACTGCTTTTAGGAAGTGTAATGTTTACTTCCTGTGTAGATGAATTCTCTGAATTAAATTCAGATCCGTCTACTATTACAAAGCCTGATATTCGTTTCCTGTTCACTAAATGTGAGGCTTCTTTCCAACCGGGAGATTATGCACAGTGGTTTGGAGGATTTAATGATCTTTCTACCTGGTCGCAAACAACAGTTTCATCAGGAGGTAATACAACTCGTTCAAATCGTCCGACTGATGAAGCCAATGGTTGTGGTTATGAAGTAAACGAAGTTCTTCGTTATGCTAATGAGATTCGATATCAAATCAGCCAGTTGCCTGAAGAGGAAAAAGCGACTTATGAATATATCCAATATCTTTGTAATCCTTTGTTGGTTTATTTAAGTATCCAAGATGCCGACCTATATGGCTCACGTCAATATACAGAAGCAGAACAAGCCAGATATACCAATCCTCCTTTGTTATTGCCTAAGTATGACACTCAAGAGGAACTTTTGGAAGTATGGCTGAAAGAACTGGACCAGACTATTAATTATCTGAGCAGTAACGAAATCAAAGATGTTTTGAATAATCAGGACTTTATTTATAAAGGTGATTTGAAAAAATGGGGCAAACTGGCCAATTCTTTGAAATTGAAAATTGCAGCCCGTTTGATAAACAAAGACCGGAACCGTGCTTTTGAAATAGTAAAACAGGTAGCAGAAAGTCCTGTTGGCTTAATTGCTACTACGGATGATGACTTTGTATATAACAAGGGTAAGTTCGATAACAATTGGAATAATGATTTTTCTGTAGGAGTAGGTACGCAACATCTTATAGACTTTTTGGTAAACAACAAAGATCCGCGTTTGCTTTATTTCTTCCAAAAGAATGACTACAATTCTAATGTTGTGCAGGCTTATTTTGATCAAAAAAGAGAAATGCCGGATTTTGTAGAAAAGAATGTAATTTCTGAGGTTAAAAATGGAAAGAAAGTCTTTAAAGAATGGGGTGGTCCAGGTGAACCTTGGGTACGTTATTATGGTCTTCCTGTAGAAATAGGTGCAGGACAGATGGACAAATACGAGGATTATTTTGACCCCAAAGGACAATTGTTTGTTTTGTACTCGGCAGCTGGTGCCAAAGAAAAGCTATTATCCGTGTACTTACCGGAATCAAGAAATGGTAAAAGGTTTGTTGACATATACTTATCCGGATGCTCCGGATGTTACTCCGGTTCAGGACACTCAACAATATGGCTGGTATGGTCTGTATTTTTCGGCAGGCGGAAACCAATTTCTTCTTGGCTGAATTCACCCTGTTGGGAGCTACTTGGAATGGACAAAAAAGTGCCCAAGAGTATTTTACAGACGGTATCACTGCTTCAGTAAAAGGATATGATTATGTTGCCGGTCAGAATCATATACCTTATTATGACAGTCCTTATGTAAATGACCCTCATGATGTTTCCATTAAGCTGCAAGAGGAATGGCTGACAGAACTGCTTTAAGAAAGAGGCTTATAATTTAAGTGGAGATAAAGCTTCTGATTTGGAAAAAGTGTATATCCAAGAATATCTCCATTATTTTAATGCACCGATTGATCAATATGTTAACATTATGCGTTCTGGTGTTCCTATGAAGAATAGTTCCATTTTACCGCGTAAGGAATTTGACGAACAATTGGGTGACTCTTATCCTATCCCTAGAAGATTTGCTGTTATGGAGCCTTTGGAATCAGATCAGTTACATGACATAACTATCGCTGCATATAAAGCACAAGGTTATACATATCAAGG